>MWWA01000252.1_pt1 | contig 14841 bp, 12 predicted proteins | sample 1047341 | NCBI WGS metagenome assembly MWWA01 (sample SAMN06349978, study PRJNA376086) | soil metagenome | isolation source: MS5-1 sample Antarctic (ecotone) soil | place: Antarctica | collected 2015-01-13
CGGCCAATCAGATTTGGCAAAGTTTATTTGATACTCAAAAAGGCCTGAAACCAATTGGCCTTGCAGCCAGGGATACATTGAGGTTGGAGATGGGGTACTGTCTTTATGGAAACGATATAGATGATGATACGTCGCCTCTTGAAGCTGGGCTGGGTTGGATAACCAAATTTTCAAAAGATTTTGTCGGCCGCGATCTACTGGAAAAGCAAAAAAAAGAGGGGATTCAGCGAAAACTTGTTGGTATTGAAATGATAGAGAAAGGGATTCCACGGCATGGATATGAAATTAAGGATGCTGAAGGAATAAGTATTGGAGTAATAACCAGTGGTACTCAATCACCTTCTTTGAATAAGGCCATTGGTATGGGATATGTAAACGCCAAATATTCTAAACAGGATACGGAAGTTTATATAAAGATCAGGGATAGATTACTAACAGCGCAGGTAGTAAAAATGCCTTTTAAATGATGACTTTGAGTAATTGTCCAAAACTTTTTCATGAATAATTTACCTGCCAAACCAACTGTATCTGTTTGTCTTTCTCCTTCACTTCTTCATCTCTACGATGTGAAGAATAGTATTATTGTAATTATAGACGTTTTGCGGGCCACTTCTACCATTGCTGCGGCCCTGTATAATGGCGCTAAGAGTGTAATACCTGTAGAGAGTGTGGCGGAATGCATTGAAATGGGTAAGCAAATGGAGGTGATTACCGCCGGTGAAAGAGATGGAAAAATTGCTGAAGGCCTTAAATATGGCAACAGCCCTTTGCAATATAGTCAGGCATTTATTAAGAATAAAACCCTGGTGCTGACCACAACAAATGGTACAAAGCTTTTGCACATGGCGCTGACCGCAGGCGCAAGAGGCATAATTACCGGATCATTTTGTAATCTCAATTCCGTTTGTGATTACTTGCTCCGTGAATATACCCACGTCATCCTGGCTTGTGCCGGCTGGAAAGATCGTGTGAATATTGAAGATACTTTGCTGGCAGGTGCAGTTTGTAGCAAGCTGAATGATAAATTTATCATGGATTGCGATGCAGCCAAGATTGCCGCCGTGTTATATGCAAATGCGAAGGACAATCTCTATGAGTTTCTGAAAAAGCAAAATGCAAGTCATTTTATTCGCCTGGCTAAATACCAGCTTGAGGCAGATATTCGTTATTCACTCTCTGAGAATAATGCAAATGTTTTATGCATATATGATAAAGGCAGATTAATAGCAGGAAAGGGTTAAAGAAAGCCTTTGTGCGTTCTCTCCACCACTTTATTTCCATAAATTTGCAAATTGCACTTTTCAGAACTACCCAGGTCTCTTAACCCAAAGCTTTAATAGAAAAACGAAGAATTTTTGGCTCTACCACACCTCATTAAACATATATATAATACGGGAACCGATGAAGTAATTCGCCGTGGAAAAAAAATTCATATGAATGGTTTTGTGGAATTGGCAGACCACGATGAATTACTTAGTACAGTTAATTTTAGGGTCAGAGATGATAGCTATTCTACCTATTATAAGGTACATGTACAGAAATATGCCGATCTTAAAACCCTAAACATCCGATGTTCATGTCCTTACAATCTTGGTGACATTTGCCGGCACGAAGTCGCAGCTCTTTTTCAATTACAGGATCTTGTAGATAAAAATCTGCTCAGCTCTCAGATCGTCAATAGCTATAATCAAAAGCATACGGTTGTAAAAATGAAGAATATAGATCTGAGGTTTATCCGGATGATCACCGGTCAGGAGGTGTATTCGCAAGCCGAAGAAATTTTCCGTATTAATAGAGCAAGGATACTTGAAGCCTCAGATGAAAAAGTAGAAGCAGTATTAGAGTTGGACAATTCTGAATATCAATTGATACTGCAGAAAAATGAAGAAAGAAATTTTGATACTTCCTGTACCTGCGATGATGATGACCACCTGATATGTGTACATAAAACCGTTCTTTTTTTGCAAATATCAGATGCTCATGGTCCCAATTACTTTGACTCAATACGAAACTGGGACAAGGAGAAAAATAAATTGCTTGAAAGTTATGGATATAGCCTTAATGAAGACCTTGAAGGGAAATTCGAATTCATTTACAAAGATGGTAAACCATACCTGAAAGTGGTTGACCCCGCTATTAAAAAAGTTGCACCTGCGGCCACTTCAAGGCCCATCGTAGCACCCGCTGCGGCAGAAGTTGAGACTGCTCTAATGGGAAGGAAGCAGGTATTAATAGTTTGTAATGCAAATGAAAAATCATATCCCTACTTTAAAATTGACCTTGTAGAAGGAGAGCTGGATGAGGAGAAAGGAGCATTGATCGGCAAAGTGGAACACCTTGACCTGTCAAAATTTATAAACCTGGAGACATTTACTGAGGATGAGAGATTATTGATACAGCATGCCCGGAAATTTCAACAATCCGAAATTAATAAATACCTCAACCGTAATTCCCCTTTCAGTGGTTTCTGGGATAATATTATCCAGCAGGGTGACGATGAACTTCCGGAAGAAACTAAATTATTGATCAGTGAATTTCTGCAGCCCAGGATCAAAAAAATTTTTGCTGCGGCTGGTGAAGCGCCCTTCTTTTTTTTACCTGAGGGTAAAAAGTTTTATACGGATAATCTCAGGACAATCTTTTACAATCCTTCATTTCCGGAAATCAGTTTTAAGGTGGCAAAAGAAAATGATGAATTTAAAGTTGCTTGTTTTATCAGGATAGAAAATGATAAAATTACCCCGGATCAGAATGAATGGAAGAGCAATCTGGCCTTACTATATGAAGGAGAACTGCTATTATGGAATTCACCCGAAGATGCACTAATAGTAGAAAAATTCAAAAATGCATTAAGAGTTCCACCGGCAGAATGGCCGCATATTCTAAAAAGTGTAGTGTTGCCGCTAACAAAAAATTTTGAAGTTTACTTTGATAAAGATCTTGTTCGTGAGTTAAAAGATGGTGAACCGGAAATACAGGTGGCACTACTTGAGAAAGGGGAATACCTGATGTTTCAGCCCATGTTTACTTATAAAGACTATACTGTCAAATCCGGATCTAACGCTAATATCATAATAGCTGATGGTGATAAAGTAGTAAAGGTCATCAGGAATGAAGAGGTAGAAGAACGGTTTATCAATACGCTTTCAGGATTACATTCTCAGTTTGTATTTCATGATAAGGGTAGCCTGGTATTAAAGGGTGCCGAAGTATTAAAAAATAATTGGTTCTTTCTTTTTGTGGATGTGATGAAAGAAATGAAAATTTCCGTTACTGGTTTTGAAGCCTTAAAGAATTTCCGGTTCAACACATCAAAACCTTCCACTAAAATTCACCTTAGCAGCGGGCTGGACTGGTTCGATGCACGGGTAGAGCTTACCTTTGGTGAACAGAAGATTGGTATAGCTGAAATAAAAAAAGCTATGACTAACAAGCAATCTTTTGTTCAATTGAATGATGGGTCTCTGGGTATTCTTCCCGATGATTGGATCCGTAAATATTCATTGCTTTTTAAAGTAGGTGATGGCAGAGAAAATAATCTTCGCCTTTCCAAATACCACATGAGCGTAATAGATGATCTGTATGAAAAGCGTGATGAAAAGGAATTGTCTTTTGAGTTGGATGAAAAATACCAAAGACTAAGAAACTATAAAGATATTCCTGAAATTCCAGTGCCTGCAGAACTGCAAAACCGGCTGCGCCCTTATCAGGAATCGGGTTTTCACTGGTTGCATTATCTGAAGGAAGTAGGATGGGGTGGTATTCTTGCGGATGATATGGGTCTTGGTAAAACGGTACAGGCCCTCAGTATGCTGGCAAATTATGTTAGTGAACATGGAAAACTTTCCGCCCTTGTAGTATGTCCCACAACGTTGATCTACAATTGGGAAAATGAAATCAGGAAATTCACACCTTCCCTTACCTGGCATATCCATCATGGCAGCATTAGAACGAGAGATGCAGAGGAGCTGTTAAAATATAATATTATCATTACCACTTATGGTACACTTCGCAGTGATCTGCAATTGCTCAGGAAGATAGTATTTCATTATGCAGTGCTGGATGAGTCGCAGGCAATTAAAAATCCATCTTCAAAAGTGACAAAGGCAGCTTGCCTCTTAAATGCTGAGAATAAACTTTGCATGAGTGGAACGCCATTGCAGAATAATACTTTTGATATATATGCTCAGATGAATTTTCTCAATCCAGGGCTACTGGGTTCGGTAGAGTTTTTTCGAAATGAATTTTCTACTCCGATAGACAAATTGGGAGAGCAGGAGCAGAAAGATCATTTAAAAAAACTGCTGTACCCTTTTATCCTGCGTCGCACCAAAGAGCAGGTAGCTAAAGATCTTCCGGATAAAACCGAAACTATTCTTTATTGTGAAATGGAAGAAGAGCAAAGAAAGGTTTACGAAGCTTACCGGCATTCATACAGGGATAAGATTTTAGGGTCTATTGACGGGGTGGGTATGGGTAAATCGCAGTTAACAATTTTACAGGGACTCATGAAGCTAAGGCAGATTTGTGATAGCCCTGCTATATTAAATGAAGATGAAAAGTTTCCCAATCATTCTATCAAACTGGATGAGCTCACCCGGGAGATAACTGAAAATATTGGTGAGCACAAGGCGCTGATATTTTCACAGTTTCTTGGTATGCTGGCGCTGATAAAACAAACGCTTAGAGAAAACTATATCAACTTTGAATATTTTGATGGCAGCACCCCTCCGCAGGACCGGGAAAAAGCTGTGCAGAATTTTCAAAATAATGATGAATGCCGCGTTTTTCTTATTTCACTGAAAGCTGGTGGCGTTGGACTTAACCTGACAGCAGCAGATTATGTTTACATCGTGGATCCCTGGTGGAACCCCGCAGTGGAACAGCAAGCTATTGACAGAACGCATCGGATAGGGCAAACGAAAAATATTTTTGCTTACCGGATGATTTGTAAGGATACGATTGAGGATAAGATCATTTTGCTCCAGGAGCGTAAGAGAATTCTTGCCAAGGAATTAATAGCTGATGATCAGGCTTTCGTAAAAAATCTGAGTAAAGAAGATATCGAATACTTGTTCAGTTAAGATTTATGAGCTAATAAATTCTTTTAATCTTTGGAATTCTCTTTTATTACCTGATTCGAACAGCGTAATAAAATTCCTTGAAAAATTGTGGAAGAACAATGATAGGAAACTTTTCCGTTGGTAAACTTGGTACTTCATAGTTTGGATTTTTTAAAGGTTCAAGAGACAATAAAGTTAAAAACTGATCATACTTTATTGCAAGAGCACATTCACGGATTCTTTCAGTATTTTCCGAAGAAAACTTCTTTTTTCTGAAATAAAATCTAAGACATACCAGCGAAGTGCCTGTCTTTGGATCTAAACCTGTGTGAATGTTTTAAGCTCGTGTATTCGGCATTTTCTGTAAGTCTTATAAAAAAAAATTTAAATAGCTTACTGATCTTAACGGTTTTTGCTTTCATTTTTTTTGGATGTATACCTGATAACGAACGTAAACACCAAATATTGTAACTGTCTTGCGATGCAAAACCAAAAAAAAGCAACCTGTTTTTGCAGGTTGCCTTGTAGAAATAGCCTATGTCAATTTGTTATTTCTCTGCTTTATCCATCTTCTTCTCCAGGTGAATGCTTCCTATGGAATCAGAGGTGATATTATACCATTTTTCTTTGTCTTCTAATACAATATGATATACTAATCCATTGGAAGATGAAACCTCCGTAACACCAAAAACGTTTTTACCCGGATACTTCTCATTCACTTTTCCCCTGATATATGGCGGCAATGTTTCTTCTGCATAATACCTTGTCGTGGAAATAATATTTCCATTATAATCATATTCGATCCGGCATTTTGAATTGTCAGGGTTTGTAAAATACACCGCGTAATATGATTCATAATCGTACCAGGTTGTTTGTTTTACTTCGGGGAATGATGATTCAAAAATTTGTAAGACTTTTTCACTTACAGGTTCGGCTTTCACAATAGTTGCCGATAGCATTGCTATTGCAATAAATAATAAATACTTTTTCATTTTAATCAGTTTGATGGTTACTAAATATGAGGTAAATGTAGTCGTTCATTTTGCGTTGGATTATGGGTTTATTATCACTGGTAACCGAATGATATTGCAGTTTTGTTAAGCCTTAGTTAAGGGAAAAATCCAGGCATTAATATTCGTATCTGAACATTTAAAATGAGTGCCCAAAACTGTTCTTTTGCTTATTTCTTAAAGAAAATTTAAATGCCCTGGTTCAGTGATGAATGGTTTTCACTCATAGTCAATTTGATATCTGTTTAAGTAGTATTTCTATCCGCATTTTAAATGATATCGTTCTTTAGAGTAAATAGAATGCGGTGTATATCTCTTCAGGATAAAAACATTTGCCTTTCAGTAAATTTGCTGCATGGTCAATTATCTCCATGGGCTCAATGAACCACAGAAAGAAGCAGTATTACATCGTGATGGCCCTATCATCATAGTGGCGGGTGCAGGTAGCGGAAAGACTAAAGTTTTAACCACCCGAATAGCCCACCTGATGGCATCGGGTGTAGATGCGTTTAATATTTTAGCACTCACCTTTACTAACAAAGCTGCTGCCGAAATGAAAGAAAGAGTTGAGAGGATATTAGGTAATAACGAAGCCCGGAATTTGTACATCGGCACTTTTCACTCGGTATTTGCACGCATTTTGCGGGCGGAGGCGGATAAGGTCGGCTATCCAAGGAATTTTTCAATATATGATACTGATGATTCCAAAAGCGTGGTGAGAACGGTGGTCAAAGAATTAAACCTGGACGATAAACATTATAAGCCCAATACCATATACAATAGGATATCAAACGCTAAAAACAGCCTGATCACACCTGAGGAGTATAGTAACGATTATGGCATACAGCAGGAAGATATGCGGGCTAACAGGCCGCTGACCGCCCGGATATACCAGGCCTACTGCCAAAGATGCTTTAAGAACGGGGCAATGGATTTCGATGACTTGCTCTTACAGTTTTACTTATTATTAAACACACATCCTGAGAGTCTCAGCAAATACCAGCGAAAGTTTAAGTATATAATGATTGATGAATTTCAGGATACTAATACTTCTCAATATGCGATCATAAAGCTACTCGGAGCCATGCATGAGAATGTTGCCGTAGTTGGCGACGATGCCCAAAGTATCTATAGTTTTCGAGGTGCGACGATCGAAAACATCCTGCAGTTTCAAAAAGATTACGAAGATGTAAAAGTGGTGATGCTTGAACAAAACTATCGCAGTTCACAGGCCATTTTGCATGTAGCCAATAATGTGATCGCCTACAATAAGGGGCAGTTGCCAAAAAAACTTTGGACAAGCAATAGTGAAGGTGAGAAGATAAAACTGGTAAGGACATCCACTGAGAACGATGAAGGTAAGTATGTGGCGGATGCCATCCAGGAACAGAAGCTTCGTAATCATTTCAGGAATAGTGAAGTGGCTATTTTATATCGTACGAATGCACAGAGCCGTAGTTTTGAAGAAAGCCTCAGGCGGATGAACATCCCCTACAGGATTTATGGTGGAATCAGTTTTTATCAAAGAAAAGAGATCAAAGATCTGTTAAGCTACTTGCGTGTAATTGTAAATCCCGGAGATGAAGAAGCGCTTAAGCGAATTATTAATTACCCCGGTCGTGGTATTGGTAAGACTACTATTGAAAAAACGATTTTGTATGCCAACACCAACAATCTTTCTATGTGGGATGTTATCATCCGGGCCAGGGATTTTGGCTTCAAAGCCAATACCCTTGAAGCTCTGAGCTCGTTTGTATTGATGATAAAAATGTTTCAAAGTGAACTGGGAAAAAAGAATGCGTATGACCTTTCTATTCTTGTTGGGAAGCATACAGGATTGGTAAAAGACCTTTTCAATGATAAAACAACTGAAGGTCTCGCTCGCTATGAAAATATACAGGAGCTGCTAAACTCGATCAAAGAGTTTACGGAAACGCCAACTGAAGATGGTGAGTTGCTCGATAAAAGCCTGGGAAGTTATCTGCAGCAAATCACTTTACTCACTGATGCAGATGAAGATAAAGGAGAGAGTGATGTGGTAAAGCTAATGACGATTCACGCAGCTAAAGGTTTGGAATTCCCTTTGGTTTTCGTAAGCGGATTGGAGGAAACTCTTTTTCCTAACGCCATGTCAATTAATACCAGGGAAGAACTGGAGGAAGAGCGAAGGCTTTTCTATGTAGCGATAACCCGGGCAAAAAAGTTGCTGTGGCTTACTTATGCTAATACGCGGTATCGCTTTGGGAATTTAAGTCAAAATGAACCCAGCCGTTTCATTGATGAACTGCCAGAGGAACGGCTTGATCGTACTTATGCAGGAAACAGTTCAAGAAATTTTCAGGTGAACCACTGGAATCCTTTTGATGGTGCCAAAGCTCCCGTGTATCCCCGCGAGCGAAACAATACTTACTCACCGACTACAGGAAAAGATAAACCATCCTATAACCCGGTCCGGCAGGCCACAAGAGCTGTAGAGCATATTCCCACGCCGGGTTTCGAACCAAGTGATACCAGTAATCTTAAAGAAGGGCAAAAAATTGAGCACCAAAAATTTGGCTTTGGTTCGGTGATCAAAATGGAAGGCTCTGCCCATAATCCTGTCGCTACAGTACAGTTTGAGCACAATGGAGAGAAAAAAATCATGATAAATTATGCAAGGCTCAGGATAGTGGAGTGACAAATAGGTGTTAACCTAAAGAGACTTGAAACATTGCTAAACATTATCTTAGTAAATTTGTAAACTTATTACACGACTATGATTAAAACAGGAAGCCCGGTTATCAGCATTTACACGGAAATGACGCCGAATCCGGAAACAATGAAATTTGTTGCCAATAAGCTTTTGTACCCGGGCAAAAGTATAGATTTTCAGGATGAGCAAAGTGCTTCTGCGTCGCCGCTTGCTATGCAGTTGTTTACTTTTCCTTTTATCAAATCCATATTCATTGCCAGCAATTTTGTTACACTTACAAAAACTCCGGATACCGAAGATTGGCAGGATGTTATTCCCTCATTGAAGCAATTTCTAAAGGAGTACCTTGAAGAGGGAAAACCAATTATCAATGAAGAAGAACTTGCTGCAAGAAAAACGGAGAGTACGAATGAAGTAGCTGCGGATGATGATGACGTGGTGAAAAGGATTAAAGAATTGTTGGAAAATTATGTAAAGCCGGCTGTTGAAATGGACGGTGGTGCAATCCAGTTCAGGAGTTACGAAGATGGAAAAGTAAACCTGATGATGCAGGGAAGTTGCAGTGGTTGCCCTTCTTCCATGATTACTTTAAAGGCAGGAATCGAAGGCATGATGAAAAGAATGATACCGGAGGTAAAAGAAGTAGTTGCCGAAGCTGAATGATCCGAATACTCAATCTAACTAAAAAAAGAAAGTCATAGAAGGCTTTCTTTTTTTATTTTTTTGAAGTTTGAATTCAAATTTCTGTATCAAAATTTTTGTTATTGAGTTTACAGCAAATTTTTGAGCAATTAGTCTCTGATCTGAAAGCTACTACCGCGCTGGAGTATATTGCAGTTCTTTTTGGTATTGCCAGTGTGTGGTACAGCAGAAAAGAGCATATACTTGTTTACCCTATCGGCCTGGTGAATACAATTGCTTATATATACATTAGCTTAAAAGCGAGCTTGTTTGGCGAAGCCTCCGTAAATCTGTATTATACGATCATGAGTATTTATGGCTGGGTGCTTTGGTCAAAGAAAAATATTCGGAAGGAAAATTTAATTAAGATCACTTATTCCACCGCCAGAGAGTGGGGTATTGAATTGCTGTTTTTTGCAGTATGTTATATATTCATCTTCATTTCTCTTTCTTATCTTAAAAAAGAATTTGCACCTGGCGCTATTCCCTGGGCTGATGCCTTTGCAAGTGCCACTGCGTTTACAGCGATGTGGCTAATGGCAAAGAAGAAAGTTGAAAGTTGGTATTGGTGGATTGCTACCAACATTGCCTCTATTCCATTATATTTTGTAAAGCATTATGTCTTTACCAGTTTTTATTATTTCGTTTTGCTCTTAATGGCCTTTTGGGGGTTGTCATCATGGATAAAAAAGGCCAAATATTATACCTCTGTGAGAGAAAAAATACCGGAATGGAAGCAATAAAAAAGTTTGTAATCATTGGCCCGGAATCAACAGGGAAGAGTACTGTGTCGCACCAGTTAGCAGCTCATTATAACACTTTATGGGTGCCGGAATATGCCAGAGAATTTTTATTAAAAAACGGGACCGATTATACTTATCCTGCATTACTCAAAATTGCTCACGGACAATTGGAATTGGAAGAAAAGGTTGTTGCAAGTGCTCAGGAAATCTCCGCCGGGTTAATATTCATTGATACCGACATGTATGTCATGAAAGTTTGGTGTGAATATGTTTTTAACGAATGTTATAACTGGATTCTAAACAGGATAAGCGAGAGAGCTTATGATGGGTATCTGCTTTGTCATACAGATATACCCTGGGTAAAAGACGAACTACGGGAGTATCCAGAACTAAACACCAGGAAAGCGTTGTTTCACCATTATCGGGATGTATTAATAAACCAGTCAGTACCATGGGCAGAAATAAAAGGTAACGAGGAATCAAGGCTTAAAATGGCAATTGAATTTGTTGAAGATCAACTAAATGGGCAACCGGGTTAATTGAGCAAATTTTTTATATCGGGATCATTTGAAAGGGAAGTCATTTGCTTAACGATCCAGTTAGATCTGTAAGCTACTCTTTTGGAAAGCGGTTGTATCGTATAAACTTTAGGGTTAGGTAAACAGGCTGCTATCATTGCCGCTTCTTTTTTCGAAAGCTTGTTGCTTGATTTATTAAAATATTGTCTCGCGGCGGCTTCTATTCCAAAAATTCCTTTACCGGTCTCTGTTACATTCAGATAAACTTCCAGAATTCTTTTCTTCCCCCACATGGCTTCAATCATGAAGGTGAAATAAACCTCCAGGCCTTTTCTAAAATATCCCCCATGCTGCCACAAAAAAACATTTTTTGCTACCTGTTGACTGATAGTACTGGCCCCACGCAAAGATTTGCTTCTTTTATTATGCTTCATTGCTTTTTGTATGCTTTTGAAATCAAATCCATTGTGATCTGTAAATAATTGGTCTTCTCCGGCAAGAACGGCAAGCTTCGCATTCGAATTTATTTCATCAAAATCTTTATAATTTCTATGCAATCCATAGCCGCTAAATACACTCATTAGCTGGGTGATGGTTATGGGAGGATTGATCCATTTACCTAAGACAATACAGAATATTGAAAACAGGAAGGCGTAAATACAAAACTTAAGTAAAGTCCTGAAAATTATGGAGAGCTTATTTTTAGATGGCTTCTTTTTGTTCTTAGATTTCAACTAACAACTATTTCATTGGAATATACTGAAGAGAATATTTTTCACCAATCACCAATTCCTTATTACCTGAAGTAACCATTAGATACCCTATGGCGGCAAGTAATGCGGCAGATCCTACCAGATAGGGACTCGCATAATATTGGCTGTTCCTTTTTGTAAAAAGCCAGGTGCTCAGGCCTACTGTAGTCAATAAAGTACCACCTCCGAATAAAGCGCCTCCCGATCCTGACCAATTAAATTTTTTATCATTATTCATTACAAAACTCCTGATGTCATGATAGTTTACTTTGAAACGGTAAGTGGCAACCGTATCAAAATAATATAGTCCTGCGAGGGTTGGTAGCCTCCTGATGTCATACTGAAGAAGAAATAATGAGTCCTTGTCTACTATATCAAGGAAACCTTTACTAATACCTTTTTCCGTACGAAAAATTATCTCACTACCCGGGAAAAAAGTTTTTATTGTTTTAGACTTCTTTTTAAGAACAAGTAGGTCTGATGACTGGCCGTAGCAAGAGCCAATCATTCCAGTAAATATTAAAATGAAAATTAATTTACCAAACATAACTCACTTTTTCAGGAGGAATAAAGCGCTTACAAATAAGGCAGTGCCAAAAATGACCAGTATCAATCCGGATATTTTATTGATCAGCCTGATGTTCTTTGAGGTGAGTTTCGTTCGCAATTTACCTGCCAGGGCCACTTTCGTCACATCTGCTGTCATATTCAAAAGCAGCGTGGTTGTGAAAATGATTATGCGTTCCCTTACAGTATGCGTTACTGCTATGGCCGTGGCGGCTGTGAGCCAAAAAGCTATTACCGCCGGGTTCAGGCTATTTAGAAATAATCCCTGAAGGGCAATTTTTGCATGATCAGATGCCCTCAGAGTTGGTAATAAAAGATCCTGAGAATGAACAGGAACTTTTTTGAAAAAAAGATAGTATGCTCCCATACCAATCAGGAAAAAACTTCCGGCTACGCCTATCGGTTTTTTAAAATCCATGAGCTGCGTCACCAATTCAGAAAAGGCATTGCTAAATAAAATTAAAAGGAAATCACTGATCCATACACCGATGATGAAGCTAAAACCCCCTTCTTTACCATTATTGATGCTTTGTTTTATGATCGTAAAAATAACAGGACCGACTGAAATTGCAAGCAACAAACCCATTGCAAGCCCTTTGAGTATTGCTTCAATAACTTCTGTCATGCAGATGGATCAACTTTAAAAATCGTAAAAAAGAGAAGGTAAATGTATTGGAAAATAGGCTTACTATTTAATAGCTAATTTAAATCACACTTTTGCACCTTTAAGATATTTCTGCCAGTCGTCAAGCATTTTCCCTTTTAATACACGTGGGAATTTATGCTGGCCCCCAACTTTACCCTTTGAATGCATAAAGTTTAGAAAAGTTCCTTCACTTAATACATCTACAAAAATTTCTTTTAATGCATGCCGGCGCTCCACCTCATAATCATCATTGAGCTCTTTCAGTTTTTCGTCAATCATTATTTTTAATGTTTCGGAATTTACATGATCATTAGTTGCAATAAACCAATGATGGGCAAACAAATTGCCCCATGGTATTCCTGCTACAGTAAATTCACCAATCGAAATATTGAGCTCCTCACCTACAAGCTTTATGGCATTATTCATATTGTCTACGCTGAGATGCTCCCCAACCAGACTCAAAAAGTGTTTTGTTCGCCCTGTGATAATGATCTCACATTTTTCAAGATCAACAAACTGAATAGTATCACCGATGAGATAGCGCCAGGTTCCGGCATTAGTACTTATGAGCAGGGCGTAGTTCTTATTTAGTTCCACTTCGTGTATCATGAGAGCTTTCGCATCAGGATAGAGGTTGCCTTCAGCGTCAAAATTTTTATAATCAAAGGGAACAAATTCAAAAAAGATATTGCTGTTGATCGCGAGGTGCATGCCCTTTGCATCCTGCCGGTTTTGATAAGCCAGAAAACCCTCGCTTGCCAGATAAGTTTCTATATAGGTGATAGGCTTGCCGAGTAACCTGTTAAAACCCTTCTTATAAGGTTCCAATGCTACTCCTCCATGCACGTAGAAAGCCAGGTTTGGCCAGATTTCATGAATATTTTTTAGATTATATCGTTGAATTACCTTTTCGATACATAATTGCACCCAGGCAGGAACCCCAACAAGGAAGGCAATATCCCATTCAGGAGCTTTTTCCACGATCTCATCTAATTTTTTCGTCCAATCTCTTTGACGTGCTATTTTTTTACCCGGCTTATACATGCCCTGGAACCAGAACGGGATATTCTTAGCCTGAATTCCGCTTAAGTCCCCGGCATAATAGGTAGCAGTTTTTTGCAAATGAGTGCTTCCGCCCAACATCAGCCATCCTTTGCCAACAGAAGTCTTAGGAACTTTCGAGTATGATGCAAGACTTAATAATTGCCTGATGCTTGTTGCAGTATTTGCCCTGATAAGATCTTTTGTTATGGGAATATATTTACTGGACGAGTCACTGGTACCGCTGCTTAGTGCAAAAAACTTGATAACTCCAGGCCAGCATACATCGGGTTTGCCATCTAATGCCCGATGCCACCACTCTTTATAAATGCTGGAATAATCGAAGGCCGGAACAATATCCTGGAAGCTCTTCCCTGTGTGCCTGCTCATCAGAATTTTATCGAACATGTATTTCTGTCCAAATTCGGTGAAGCGGGATTTTCTCAATAGTTTTCTTAATACCTTAAGTTGCTGACGTTTAGGAGAACTTGAGGGAATATTAAGAAATCTTGAAAGAGAAGGCGGCAGTTTAAAATCGAATGGCATTCCGTTGAGAAAATTAGTACCCTAAAACAAATTTAATGAATACTTAATGCAGAAGGTATGAAATTTTAAAATAACATAGGTTAACGCTGTTAATGTTTACCAACAATGTTCATGAATTCGTGTTCTGTCTTTAAATATTTGTAAAAGATACCAATTCACTAAAAATTATTACTTTGCTTACAAATTTCCCATATGAAATCAAGATCAAAAAAATATTACCAAACAAAAAAAGAACAATCAGGTAAACTGAAAGGATCTCTGTCGTCAGCAGGGTATAATGAAGAAAATGAATTGACGGAAAATCAGTCGCCGAAAAAAAATCCTGGCCCAGGCAAATCCAAAGATGATCCTTCGCTGGAAAGCAGGGAAAGCCAGGATGAACCTATTGATACCGATGAAAATGAATGATATACAATAGAGAGTGATAGCCTACACGAGGGATAAATGGTCATAACAATCGAGTAGGAAGGTAGCCATTAGTTGGCTACCTGTCCTCTCACACCACCGTACGTACCGTTCGGTATACGGCGGTTTGATTAACCTGATTTACTCGGTTATGTGTTTGCGTTGATTAAGCTCCTC
>MWWA01000253.1_pt1 | contig 14829 bp, 9 predicted proteins | sample 1047341 | NCBI WGS metagenome assembly MWWA01 (sample SAMN06349978, study PRJNA376086) | soil metagenome | isolation source: MS5-1 sample Antarctic (ecotone) soil | place: Antarctica | collected 2015-01-13
CATCTATCCTGTAGATAGGATTCGTTTTAAATTTATAATAATCTTCAAAACTTTTGTTGCCTCCTATCAAAGCAACGCCCCCGCCTACACGAAGATTAATGAATTGTTGTTGGGTAGAGCCAAAGCGGTAGGCTGTCTGATAAGTGAGGCGGATGTTGTTATCTTCAGCAACAGAAATCACCGCCGAAAATCTTGGAGTAAATTTTCCATCAAAATTTTCATTCTTATCATAACGGGCAGAGGCAATCAGGTTTACTTTATCATTTAAAATTTTCTTCGAGGCTTGTATGTAGGCGCCGTATTCATTGATTTTTATAGGCCCGGTGCTATCAGCGAAGAGTGTTCCTTCAGAATTTAACACGTATTGTTTGATATTTCCCCCAACTAAAATGTCAGCAAATGAGGATGTCGCTTCTGAAAAATTATACTGCACTTCTGCATTATATAGATTTGTTTTATCAACAAATAATCCGCCTCCCTGCGAAATGGGTACGCTTCTGACCTGATCAAAAAGTTTACGGAATTGGGAAGTACCTGGTTCCGGCCTGCCCATATCAGCCACTGCTCTGGCAGTATTGTGTGCATCAATATCTGTCTGGCCGTCCAGTTTTGCATTTAGAAATGCAATGCCATATTGAGCATACCAGCCGGTATTCCCGCGGCTTGGCTTCCAGGCCTCGTTAAGCAGCCTGGCCGTTACTGTCGCGTTGAAAGATTCTCCTGCATTTTCCTGTGTGGTATAAGCCCTGATAAACCATTTACGGTGAACTAACTCTACTTTGTACTGAGCCATTTTTAAATTCAGTAAAGAATAGCGGTCGCTTCCGGTATAAACCGTATTACCTGATCCCAGGTATCCTTCTGCATTTAAAGATAATTGGGGAGTCAGTTTATATCCTAACCCGGCATAAAACTTTGCGTTAACTGTATTTGGATTCACAAATTCTTTTTCGGTGTAGCCTGTCCTGGATACCGGAATAGAGTTCGGTAACGATGCAACATATGGTGCGTAAAACGGCGCCGCGGCGGCCAGAGGATTGAGGACATTTGATTTAATGTCGGCGGTGGTTTCATCTCCATATACATTAATGCCATCATAATTGGGATCAGTATCCCTGGTGCCGGAAACTACTGCCCCTGTAGTGCCAAGGCGGTCATAATTCCTGTAATCATCAGCCAGCCAGTCCTGCGCCTGTATTAATTCGCCACCGATCTTAAAAGCAAATTTATCTCCTATCTTTTCTGCCCACCGGAGAGACCAGTTGTAATATGGAGATACCGGCCGCTCTCTCTTATCTATATGCATTACACCCGTTTTCACCTGGAAGGAAAGGCCCTGGTATTTGAAAGGATCTTTACTTGTAATAACGATTGCCCCGTTTTGCCCACCCGGGCCATACAGCGCGGAAGATGCGCCAGGCAGCAATTCTACGCTTTCAACATCTAATTCTGAAAGCCCGATGACGCTGCCAAGAGAAAAATTCAGGCCGGGCGCCTGATTATCCATACCATCTACGATCTGGTTCACACGAAGATTACCGCTTCCGTTAAACCCCCGGGTACTTGGCGTGGAAAATGTCAAAGAAGAAGATACAACGTCCACACCTTTCAATTTACCAATCATATCATAGTACGATACCGAGGCTGTATTACGAATATTGGCAGCACTAATTCTTTCGATGGTAACGGGTGATTCTAAAATTTTTGAGGGAGTTCTTGTTGCAGAAATTACAACTTCCTGGCCAAGTGTACTGGTGGGGTTTAATTGAATGGCTTGAGTTTCACCTGCTGAAGAGATGGAAATTTCAGCGGGTTCATACCCTACACTCGTCACCACAATAGTAAAGGGCGGATTATTAGTTGTGGTCAGGCGAAACTCTCCTTTACCATCAGTGAAAGTGCCTGCAATACCTCCCTTTACAGTAATAGATGCTGCAGGAATATCGTCGCCCGTGGAGGCGTTTTTCACGCTGCCGGTAATTACTGTATTCTGGGAAAAACATGTGAATGTGCAAAGATTAGCTATGATCAGGATAGCTAACGAAGCAGGCAATTGTCTCATAGCAATCGGTTTGGAGGTTAATTTGAAAGCAAAGTAAGCATTGCTGCGATATTTCTTGAAAATTTTTCCCCGAAGTATTTAACTGCATGTTTATAAGTATCTCTTCGCGAATTTCCTATCAGTTTTATTTTAGCAAAATGAAAACATTTTCATTCGCCGGGCAAACTAATTTTTATCGGGGCAAAGTCCGCGATGTTTATACAGTAGATGACAAATGGCTGGTGATGATTGCCAGTAATAGGATATCAGCTTTTGATGTAATTCTACCAAAACCAATTCCTTACAAGGGACAGGTACTCAACCAGATATCTGCCAGGATGTTGCAGGCAACAAATGATATATGCCCTAATTGGCTGCTGGATGTTCCTGCCCCGGATACTTCATTGGGGCTAAAATGTGAACCCTTTAAAATTGAAATGGTTGTGCGTGGGAACCTTACAGGCCATGCCTGGCGCACGTACGCCTCAGGAAAAAAAACACTATGCGGAGTACCTCTGCCGGGAGGAATGAAAGAAAATGATTTTTTTGAGTCACCCATTATAACTCCTTCTACGAAAGCCGCTGAAGGCCACGATGAAGACATCAGCCGGGAAAAAATTCTTTTTCACGGATTAGCAACAGAGGCTGAATATTTAAATTTAGAAAAATATGCACTGGATCTTTTTGAAAGGGGAAAATCACTAGCAGCAAAGCAAGGATTAATATTGGTGGATACGAAATACGAATTTGGAAAATATAACGAAACTATTTACCTGATTGACGAGATTCATACACCAGATAGCTCAAGATATTTTTACGAAGAAGGTTATAAAGAAAGACAATGGAAGAACGAAAGGCAAAAACAGTTGAGTAAAGAATTTGTGAGGGAGTGGCTGATACAAAATAATTTTATGGGCAAAGAAGGTGAGCAGGTACCGGCTATGACTGATGAATGGATTACGACAATCAGCAATCGTTATATTGAGCTATATGAAAAACTGACCGGTGAAAAATTTCAACCCGAAGAATGGAGTGAAGAAGAAAGGCGATCAAGGATTGAGGAAGCGTTAGAAAACGTGAGAGGTTAACTGTAACTAAGAAAATCTTTTTCGGGCTAATATATCATTGCACTCTTATTGTTTGCATTTCCATTGTGCTTTGCATATTTTTTCAACCCGAGGTTATCTTTTAGATAATGCACCGATCGCGGCATGGTTTTCATTGCAATTTTAGTAGCAGCAGTTGGTGAAGTAAAGCTAAAATTGCATGACGAAAATTTATATCGGGTGCTCCGGATTCCATTATAAGGAATGGAAGGACGTTTTTTATCCTGAAAAACTTCCACAGAACAAATGGTTTGAGTTTTATACTTCGCAATTCAACACCCTTGAACTGAATTCTACTTTCTACCGCTTTCCTACCATGAAATCATTACACAAATGGTTTGACACAAGCCCCGAACATTTTATGTTTTCTGCAAAGGTGCCCAAGGTGGTTACTCATTTTAAAAAATTCAATGATTGCCATGGCTACATGCAGGATTTCTATGGCTTATGTGAAGAAGGTTTAAAAGAAAAAATGGGCTGTGTTCTTTTTCAGCTTCATCCTCAAATTCAATATTCTCCCGAGACGCTTGAAAAAATAATTCAGATAATAGATGGCAGATTCAGGAATGTTTTAGAATGCCGGCATGCAAGCTGGTGGGATGAAAACGTGTTTAAAAATTGAAGAAAAATAACATTACATTTTGCAGTATCAGTTATCCGAAACTGCCTGATGCTGTTATCCCAAACAACAAAAGGTTGTACTACCGGTTTCATGGTGTACCTGTCTTGCATAAATCATCCTATAAGAATGAGTTTCTCGAGAAAACTTATGAGGGATTGATGGAAAGTATAAACGATGGTGAAATTTGGATTTACTTTAATAATACGTGGGGCACATCCGCCATCGAAATGCAAAGTTTCTCCAGGAAAAAGCCGGATAAAACTCTCAGAAATTTAATAGATTATTCATCCTGTCTCTCGATTTATTAAAGATCATGGTTCCATTATTTTTACCTTTTCGCAAAGTCTTTCTTCTTTCTTCAGGTAATTGTAAGGTCGAAAGGCATTCCGCAGAACAACAACCTTCAAACTTTTTTTTGCAGTTTTCGCATTGAATAAAAAGCAGGTGGCATCCGTCATTTGCACAGTTGATGTGTGCATCGCAAGGCACACCACATTGGTGACAGTAGCTGATCACTTCATCACCGATCTTCTCTCCCAGCCTTCCGTCAAAAACAAAATTTTTCCCCAGGAATCTGTTTTCCAGTTTTTCATCTTTTACCTTATTCGCATAATTAATAATTCCCCCTTCCAGGTGAAATACATTTTTGAATCCATTATGCAGCATCCACGCACTGGCCTTTTCGCACCTGATACCGCCTGTACAGTACATGATAATGTTTTTATCCTTGTGATCCTTCAGCAGGCTAACGGCCAAAGGTAGCTGCTCCCGAAAAGTATCTGAAGGTATTTCAATGGCATTATTGAAATGGCCAACTTCATATTCATAATGATTTCTCATGTCCACAACAATAGTTTCCGGGGCCTCTGTAATCTTATTAAATTCTTTTGCATTCACATACCGGCCTTTATTCTGCATATTAAAAGAAGGATCCTCTATACCGTCGGCTACTATTTTTTCACGCACCTTAATCTTAAGAACCCAAAAACTCTTACCATCATTTTCTACAGCTATATTCAGTCTGACATTCTCCAGTCCCTGGATATTTGTGAGATAATTGTTAAATGATGAAAAATTTTCCTCAGGAATACTCATCTGCGCATTGATACCTTCATTTGCCACATAGATCCGTCCAAAAACGTTTAGTTGATCTAAATACTCATACAATTGATCACGAAAGTTCTTCGGGTCATTAACAGGAAAATATTGATAAAATGACAGTGTTATCCGTTTAAATGTTTCCCTGTATAAACGTTCTTTAAGTTCTTTTTGGGAGACTCTGTTGTGAAGAATGGCCATAGTTTTTTTGAAATTTTAGCCGCTGTAGCGGCGGGAAACAAATTTCTAATGCAAATATATTCTGTAAGTCATCAAAAAATTAGGTATGACTTTTGGGAATCATTTTTCATCTTAATCAAAATCATTATTTAATCCTTACAAATACTTATTATGAAACAATTAGTCATTCTTTGTTGCTGCCTTTTTATTGGCTTCAGCAGCTTTTCACAAAATGTACATTTTGGCGTAAAAGGCGGTGTAAACGTTGCGCAATTAAATCTGGATGACAATACGTCCTATGATGCAAAAATCGGTTTACATGGAGGTCTTCTTGCGCATATTCATGCGTCAGAAACCTGGGCATTGCAGCCGGAGGTAATATATTCCCTCGAAGGCGCTAAATATACCTCAGGCGGAAACGATGTAAAAGTAAACCTGAATTATATTAACATACCTGTGCTGCTGCAATATATGTTTCACAATGGTGTAAGGCTCGAAGGCGGCCCACAATTAGGATTATTAGTAAATGCGAAAACAAAAAATAATAATACGACTGTGGATAATAACAGTTTTAAATCGTCAGCCTTCTCCATTCCGCTGGGGGTTGCCTACCTAACCACCAATGGTTTGGGATTTGATGCCCGTTACACATTTGGATTGAGCAATATCAGCAAAAATGAAAATCCGACCATTCAAAGCAATGTATTTCAATTCGGAATTTTTTACCAGTTTTCTGATACGAAACGATGAATTAATTACTCCATCATATAAAATTCCGGTCTTTTGCCGGAATTTTATTTTGACTTTTATATCTGCTTACAGGATCGCTCTTACAGATGCCCTGCCGGTATGTATTGTCCTTGTATCACCAGGCTTCCTTCCCTCGTATTGCAGGTTCACTTCTATATTTCCACCAACTCTTTTGGTAAGCTCCAAATTCCAGAGATAGTTTTTACCAGGTTGCAAACCATCAAGAAGTATGTAGCCTACTGTTGAATTTGCGCTGCCGGTGGTTCCTTCATATTTAATATTGTTTAGGGAAAAACGCCCGTTTATTGTGCCGTTTGATTTCACATTGTAGCGAACTTCCGTAGCGATGGAATTATTGATCGCCTTTTCCAAACTACCGATCTGATTTTTCTTTGAATCATAGTTATAGATAAGGCTCACGCGAAAATCTGATTTATAAATATAACTTACGGAAGGTTCTAGGTAAAGTTCTTTAATAAAATAATTTCTGTTGGAAAAAGCCGGTGTTGTCAATTCATTTTTAATAAACTTATTGGTTAATGATGTCGTGACCGAGCGTGTAATGTTCCAACGGCCCTTCAGTGTAAGATCTCTTAATTTTCTTCCTTCAAAACCATAGTTTAATAATGATTTATTTTGATTGAGACGGTGAGTGGCATCAAGGCCCCATACCGTGCTTGTGCGGTTAAAATAGAGCGCATTGGAGAGAAATGAATTCAATAGTATCAGCGTGGTATCATCCAGGTTTTTTTGAAACGGATTAAATAAAACAAATTGATCTCCCAGGTCCTTTTTCCCAATCTGCAAACCGGATACAGAGCTGAACCTTGATAGAAAAGAGACAAATTTCCCGGCTTTGGAAAGCTCAATAATTGATTTGGGATTCAGCGCAATGTTATAATTAAACTGTACATAATTTGCTTTTACATATTGGTTGGTGGGTGTAAATATCCTGATCCATCTTTTCTGATCCTGGTAAATGCCGACTTCAAATTCGTTCAACTGCGGTACTCCATCATTGTTATAATCATTCCAGGTATATAATCCCTGCCCGGCCGGCACTTCTACATAGGTATATTCACGTTTTTGTTCCTGGCCAGACCCGACTTCATAAAGTATATTTCCATTTAAAAATCCGTTCCATTCGTTGATGCCATATTCAATGCGGCCGAGCAAGCTTTCATCGCTTTTTTGGGGGGTCAGAAAAGAATTTAAAACTTCCAGCTTTCTGTATGAAGCATTGAACTTAAACTGGTGATGCTCATTCTTCAACAGTTCGGTGATCACACTAATGTTTTGACTCTTGTCTCCTGATATCAATTTTTCCTGAAGGGGAAATTTATTGTCTCTTGTAAACCAGGTAATGCCCCATCTGTTTAGTTTGTCTTCAGCAGATTTAATATAGACCTTCCAGAGATCAAACGAAAAACTTTGGTTGTTCAAAGTGTCGGCGGCTTTATTCAATTGCCGGTTGTGCTCCCCGGTATATCCCCCACCGATAGTCACATTTTTAAAAGACGGAAAGGCCCGTGAAATTTCAACTGACGGCCGCGTAAATGAACCCTTCTGTACCGGGCTGTTTATGTTGGTCATGTATATTTTATCTGTCAACTGCCATCCTTTTATCTTCATGGTATTTTCTACTGTATGTCTGTACCCCTCGTAATTATCACTGCGCATGAAGCTGGTGAATTCATAGGTAAAAAAATTATTTCTTTTATCAATAGCAGTGGCACCGGCTGTAAGCAGATGTTGATCGGCAGGAGCAGCATCAAACGGTAAGCTCCAGTCCCTGTTAAATTCTACATTGCGAAGCCGCTCTATTGTTTTAAAACGTGCTTCTACAAATTCATAGCCCAACTTTGATTGAAGCGTTATTCCGCTTTTTATTTTTTGAAAAGCTTTGCTTTCATTAAAAAGTACAAACTTCGCCGCGACCCCTTTATTCTCTGATTGTCCAATGGTGGAAAAAGTATTTACATCGTAGTCGCTCATCGCAAGTTCTGTAGCTAAATACGAATTTTTTTTGTAGGAATATTTTGCAGCGGCAGAAACTATCTGCAGCTTCTTTGGTGTCACCAACAATTGCACTGGCTCCCAATCCCCTTGTGGAACACCATTCACAGGTCGCACCCACTTAAAAACTCTTCCATTTGCATTTCCATTTACGGGTGTGTAATTGCCTTTTTGAAAACCTACGTTAGTAAATGATAAACTATAGAGGTCGTCATTTTTACTGTTGGAATAAATATATACAGAGTCGGAATTGCCATTAAATGTAGTATCAATCTTTCTGTACATTATCCTATCAACTGAAAATGTATCCGGCATAGCATTGGGATATCTTGCACTGTCTATGTTATTTCCGATGCCGACCAGGAATCTTTTCTGTGACGGATCGAGCGTTTGATTGATAGATGAATTTTTTGCATCCACGTTGGAATAAGCACTGATACTGAACGATAATTTTTCGTTCACTGATAATTCATCATTTACATAAAGGAGGGAGTTTAAAAAGTTTCGGTCAGAGTATTCAAATTCCGCCTGTATCCGGCTATCTTTTGTGATCAGGCGTCTTGCGGTAAACGTTAGCTCTGCCGTGTTATAGTTGATAATGTAATCCTGATCTTCACCCCTGGTCAGCAACTGGCCATCAATAAATACTCTTTCCGTACCGGCGAGAATTGTGAAATACAATTCACCATTAGCGCCAGCCAGGCGATAGGGTCCCTGGTTACCTTCAATTGGATTAATAAAATTTCTATTGAATTTGCCTTTGGCAATAGCGCCACTAAGCAAAACTGAATTTTTACCATTTTGTCCCATCCTGCTATCAGCGATGAAAGATCCGCCCTGCAGTCTTTTATAAAAATTCAAAAAATAGTTTTGGCTCTGCCTGACGTCTATATCTCCGAAATTCGCTTGCCATCCTTTCTTTTTTATTTGCATAAATATCCTGTCAAAATCGCGGAGGTCTTGTGTATTTCCTTCAGGCTGAATTGGAATATTGTTATCACTGATGGCGGCGGTCAGTTCCAGGCTGTCGCCAATGTATCCATTGAGCTGCAGGTTCAATGTTGAATTCACTACGGCATCCTGGTTATTTCCAAAGGATATGCCCCGGCCAATGCTTCCATTATAATTCATCGTTCCAAAATCAATTATCTTTTCCCTGGAGGCATCCTGGCGATAAGTAAATGGTTTTTCCATGGCAAAATTGAAACGGATGCTGTCATAATTAAAGCGGCTAACAGGTGCATTCAGCCTGTAGGGAAACACACGGTACGTGACTGAAATATTTTCAGGCAGGTTATCTGACTTCCAGAAGATAATTGCATTAATATGATCCACCTCAAATAAGCTGGTATCTATGCCGGAAATATGAAAAGTATTCGGAACAATACTATTAGAGTCAATGCGGACAGGATTCGTCCTGGTGTTGATTAGCTTTGTTCGCAGGTTTGACGGCCTCACCTGCGAAAAAGCGCATTGATACAAAAACAGGATGATCAGGGGTAGATATAGTTTTGGGGCATTCAATCAGTTCGGATTTGTAACTCTCTAAAATTACACGATCTGTGTGCAAGTAAGCGCCTGGTATATTTCGAATCTTAATATTACCGCATCACCAGGGCCAGGATATTTACAGTTTTTTCCTTTATATAATTATTAATGTAGTTCTACAACGTGAAACTACGGTAATTATGATGTGAGAAATTCTACACCATCATTTTAGGGTTTACAATATATCCCTGATTCCAGTTCCAGTAGTCCATTATAGATCTGATCGTGCAGATTCTTCATTTTCATTTTGGTTTCTTCTCCCATTATAAGATCAAGCTGAATCTTTTCGTTTCCCCCGGCCTTTCCCTGAAACATTTTTTTGAAAAAATCCAGTCCGGCGGCAGTTTGGTTTTTTACAGATTGCCTTACCATTCCAATATCTTCCAGTATTGATTTTAATTCATTTGTGGTCATCAAAAAACTAAGTAATTCATCATTGGCCCAAGGTAAAGGGTAGGTAATTTCCGCTTTTTCTGTTGTAAAAATATCATAATAAAGAAACTTCCCTTCTTTCTTTAATACCCGGCTGATCTCACTATAAAGCTTCTGCTTATTTTCGATATTCATTTGTACATGCTGTGTCCAAACGACATGGAAGCTATTGTCTTCAAAAGGTAAATCAGTAGCATCGGCTTGCAAAAAAGTTGTGAGGCTGCTAAGACCGGTAATATCAGAAAGCGACTGGGCAGTATGAATAAATTCTTTCGTCAGGTCAATTCCTGTCACCTTCGATCCGAACATTTCAGCAATTCTTCTGGCCGGTCCTCCAATGCCACAGCCAACATCAAGAACTAACGTTGTGTCGTCAAACTCCGCATCCTGAATAAGTTCGGTCGAAACTTCCGCGCCACGAATATGAAATTCATCAAAACTTTCCAGGTCCTTCCGGTTTGGATTTTCTATACCATCCTCCCTGAGCCTGTTTAAAATTTTTTGAAATAAATGCTCACGTGCGTAATGTTGCTCAACACTATTAGGCATTTCCCATGATTTTAAAATGTTTAAAGAAACTAAAACGATACGGAAAAAATTCGTCAGACTGAAAATTAAACTTTTCTTTACTGATAAAAATCATTGACCTGGATGCTGCACATCAGGTATGTTGTTACTTAGTTTGCTAATTTTAGCCAAAGTGTAAACCTAATCATCATGACCAAAATAAAATCTGACTTCCTGTTTGTTTACAGTTCTCTCAGAAAAATTTTTCACTCAGATGGTCAGCACTTTATACCGCAATATTTTGAATTCAAGGGGCCGGCGAAAGTGAAGGGATTACTGAAGGATTCAGGGACTGAGCCTGTTGCCGTACCTGCATCAGGCGAGGCGTTTATAAAAGGAGAACTGTACATGCTGAAAGAACCTTCGCATTTTTCGTATGTATTTGGTCAGCTTGACGAGTATGAAGGAGTGGTGACCGAAGCAGGAGAAACCGCATTATATAAAAGAGAATTGGCCACGGTTTACCTTGAAAACGATGAACAAGTACTCGCCTGGATTTTTTGGTACAATATGGATACCACATCGTACAAAAGAATTGATTCCGGAGATATAATGGATTACACTGATTCGCGTGGTCAATAGTTATTGCTGATCAATAAGAACATTACTCCATAAAAACAACATTACTCCATAAAAAATGAATTGATAACCCCAATGAACGAATCAGAGCAGGAAATCAAACAATTTAAAAAATTACAGGAAGAATTCCCCCAACAATATTCAAGCGCCTTCCCCGACCGGCTCGCTGCAAAGACGGTCGTGATCATTCCAAGTCTCACTCTTGACCAGGAAATCCTGAGTAAAGTGGATGGCGTAAACCATTATGAAGAAAGGCTTCTTTGCCTGTTGATGTTGTTGCGGATGCCAAATACGCATATTATATATCTCACCAGCATGCCCATTCACAACATCATTATGGATTACTACCTGCATCTGCTGCCGGGTATTACAAATTATCATGCCCGTCAGCGTTTGAAAACGCTGAGTTGCTTTGATAGTTCTCCCCGTTCACTCACCGAAAAGATTCTTGAAAGACCGAGATTAATTGAGCGTATCAGAAAAAGTATTCCCCCGGGTCACGCTGCCCACATTGCCTGTTTTAATGTAACCACTTACGAAAGGGAACTTGCAGTAAAATTAAAGATGCCAATATTTGGCTGCGATCCTGAACTGAATTATATCGGCACCAAAAGTTTTAGCCGTAAAATATTTAGAGATAGCGGTGTGCGAACACCCGCAGGATTTGAAAACCTGCATTCGCCAGATGAAATCGCTGAAGCATTATTTCAATTAAAGAAAACTGACAAATTTCTTACGAAGGGCGTAGTAAAATTAAATGATGGTTTTTCAGGTGACGGAAATGCCATTTATCATTATGGCGAAGAACAGGATGTTGCGGAACTTAAAAAGAAATTGAAATCGCATTTAAAAATGGTGGCAAAGGATTTAACCTATAAAACATTTTTTCAGAAAATGAAGGAAATGGGAGGAATTGCAGAGGCCTTTATTGAAGGAGATAAAAAATGCGGTCCTTCTGTTCAATGCAGAATAACTCCTTTGAAGGAAATAGAAATAGTGTCTACACACGATCAAACACTTGGGGGTGAGGAAGGGCAGGTTTTCCTCGGAGCAAATTTTCCGGCCGATCTTGAATATGCAGTGCAAATAGGTGAAGAAGCGGGTAAGGTTTGTAAAGCCCTCGTAGATTATGGAGTGATCGGTAGATTTTCTATTGATTTTATTTCCAGGAAAGTTAAAAAGCACTGGGAGCATTATGCAGTTGAGATTAATTTACGCAAGGGTGGTACAACCCATCCGTTTCTCATGCTGCAATATCTTACCGATGGAAACTATGATCCCTTGTCAGGGAGATATCAGACTGCTACCGGCCAGGAAAGATTTTACTATTTTACAGATAATCTTAAGAGTGATACTTATAAAGGACTTACCCCACATGACCTGATTGAAATTTCCACATTCAACAATCTTTTGTATGATGGGAGCATCCAGCAGGGCGTGATGTTTCATATGATCGGGGCACTTTCGCAGTACGGAAAACTGGGCGTATTATGCATTGCAGATTCAAGGAGCGCTGCGACAGAAATGTATAAGAAAACTGTTTCTATATTGGATCAGGAAAAACGGATTAAACGCTGAGACAAGCCTTTTATCAATTGGTTGGCGCTAAGTCTATAGGATTAGATAGAATAAGGGGATAAGACGGCTAATTACTATTTTGATGAATATTTTGTCCTTCAAAAACACGCTTCTGAAGTCATTATTTTTCTGGCCATTTGCCGCAATGGAGTTTTGTTCCAGAGGAAAAGTTTATGGGTAGCAAAAAGAAAACCGCACTAAGCCGCACTATTGAAATAGACCTGAGGGAAATGCTTGACGAAAGTAATATACCTCCACCCCTGGTGGCTGTTAATGATATCTGATGCAATCTACTCATTGAATGGTAGAGATGTTAATAATGTGAATTAGCTATTTTGAACAGATGATATTGCTATTATCACCATCGTTCAGACCTTTAGTTTTGGCAATGTGGCGGATTTTAGCACTAAAGTTCATACGAAGCACAAAATGCTGAACCTTGAAAAATTGTCTCTACGAGGCACTTCAGCCGCCATATTGTAATCATCCAATCCATCTATATGAAATGTTCGTTGCCGAACCTGGTTGGCTCAAGCCTGAAGGGCTTTGATTTGAATAGCCACCGGTGCAGCCGGTGGAAAATGAAATGTTTTTTCCAACCCCGGAGGGGTTGAATAAGTAAATAATATTTGGAGAAGTTATTGAATTTAAAATTCAAAACTAATTATGGGTACCTACAAAACAAATCTTTGCGCAAATAGATTTTGGAGAACGAAATATTGTAGCGTCGCATGGTGCTAATTCAACCCTTCAGGGTTGTACATCTCAACTCATTTCGAAACCCCGGCTTGCAACCGGGGTTATTAAAAATTGAAGCCCTTCAGGCTTCCATGGCGCTTTCACATATTTTCCTGCAAGCAGGGAGATTATTAATTTTAAATGCGGCACCCATTCATTCTATCATTATAAAAAGCAGGGCTGCGTGATCCAGGTTGGCTTAAAACCTAAAGGGCTTGCATTTGAATAGCCAAAGTCAAATGGATAGTATCTTAAATACCAAATCAATCAATCCACCTTATAAAAAGTATGGCTGCCAGATTCAAGTTGGCTTAAAGCCCGGAGGATACATCTGAACTATTGTATAATTTACCCTTATAATCCCCGGATCATTCATATACTGTAAAAAATATTGGAGTTGTTTTAAGCGTTATGATTGACCAAACTCCAAACTGTGAAAGCCTTCTTTTTTCTCTGTATATATATCTGTGTATCATCTCCCCTTTTCCCGCAAGGAGCTGCTATGCCCGCAGATTCGAACAAACTAATTCCTCAAAAAGAAAATATTATACGTGACGAGACAATTATAAAGATTGAAAATATTGGCGAAAGTATAAATACTGGCCTGGCTGAGCTCCGTCCCACCATATCAGCTGATGGGGATTTACTATTCTTCATTCGCCAGCATCATCCCTTTAATACAAACTATTATTCTGTTCCCAATTCACAAGACATCTGGTTTTCCGAACGTGATACTACCACAGGGAAATGGAGCCCGGCCGTGCACCTCGGTAAACCACTCAATACTGCAGATTACAATGCAGTCTTTTGGATATCGCCGGATAATAATACTTGTTGATCCGAAATGCTTTTATTGATGGGGATTATATGGGTAATGGTGTGAGTATTTGTTACTTAACAGAATATGGAAACTGGAGTATGCCGGAAATGCTGAAGATCAGGAATTACGGTAAATATGACCGGGGCCAGCAGTATGGAGCTACAATGGGCAGTGATGGAAATACATTGCTGCTATACATGTCTGAGCAATACATGAGCAGAAATAATGACATCTATGTTTGTTTTTTACTGAATGATGGTACATGGAGTGAACCCAAATCATTGGGAAAAAAAATAAACCTAAAAGAATCCAACGAAATGACACCGTACCTGGCTGCGGATGGCGAGACGCTTTATTTCAGCAGCAACAGGCCGGGCGGTAAAGGAGATAATGACATTTGGCGAACCCGCAGATTAGATGATTCCTGGCAAAAATGGAGCGAACCCGTCAGCCTCGATACTCCTATTAATACAACCGGATGGGATGCTTTTTTTACATTAGATGCTGGGGGTGAATATGCTTATATGACTACAACAGAAGATGGATTTGGCACCAGCGATATCGTTAGAATTAAATTACTAGAAAAAGAAAAACCCGATCCTGTCGTGCTGGTTGACGGAAATGTTTATAATGACAAAACGAAAGAGCCATTGAGCGCTTCTCTTGTATATGAAATCCTGCCTGAAGGAAAGATAGCGGGCAGCGGTATGTCAAATCCTATGGATGGATCATTTAAGATTGTCTTGCCTTATGA
>MWWA01000254.1_pt1 | contig 14819 bp, 9 predicted proteins | sample 1047341 | NCBI WGS metagenome assembly MWWA01 (sample SAMN06349978, study PRJNA376086) | soil metagenome | isolation source: MS5-1 sample Antarctic (ecotone) soil | place: Antarctica | collected 2015-01-13
GGTATGGGGGGAGCGATACAATTATTTTGACAGCGGCAAAGATGCCCAGGTATTTTATGATGAATTGGTTTATGGAATTTTAAATCAGTCATGTGTGCCGAATTCCCCGCAATGGTTCAATACCGGCCTTCATGAAGTATATGGTATCACCGGCAAACCACAGGGACATTATTTTGTAGATGCCAACGATGGCAAATTAAAAAAATCTACTTCGGCTTACGAACGGCCACAACCCCATGCCTGTTTTATTCTAAGCGTAAATGATGACTTAGTAAATGACGGTGGCATCATGGATCTGTGGGTAAGGGAAGCCAGGATATTTAAATATGGAAGCGGGGTTGGCACCAACTTCAGCAGCATTCGCGGGGAAGGCGAGAAGCTTAGCGGTGGCGGGACATCCAGCGGGCTGATGAGTTTTCTAAAAATAGGCGACCGGGCGGCAGGCGCTATTAAAAGCGGCGGCACTACACGCCGGGCGGCAAAAATGGTGTGTCTCGATCTTGATCACCCGGAAATTGAAAAGTTTGTAAACTGGAAGGTAGAAGAAGAAAATAAAGTTGCGGCGCTGATCGCCGCCGGCTACCCAAGTGACTATGAAGGCGAGGCGTATCGAACTGTCAGCGGCCAAAACAGTAACAACTCGGTACGTATTCCAAACGAATTTTTTCATGCCCTCGGGCAAGATGGTGACTGGGAACTGAAAGCCCGCTCAGACGGCCGGACGATGAAAAAAGTGAAAGCAAAAAAATTGTGGGATGATATTAATTATGCAGCGTGGAGATGTGCTGACCCGGGAACGCAATACAATACTACCATCAATGAGTGGCATACCTGTCCGGAAGGAGGAGCGATAACAGCTAGTAACCCCTGCAGCGAATATATGTTTTTAGACAATACCGCCTGCAACCTGGCTTCGGTAAATCTGCGCAGGTTTTTCAATGAAGATGACAATTCCTTTGATGTTGACGGCTTCGAATACACGGTCCGTCTTTGGACAGTGGTGCTTGAGATTTCTGTGTTGATGGCTCAGTTTCCAAGCAAAGAAGTTGCCCAGTTGAGCTATGACTATCGTACGCTCGGCCTGGGCTTTGCCAATCTCGGTAGCATGCTGATGGTGAGTGGCATACCTTACGACAGTGAAGCCGCCCGTGGAATTGCCGGCGCTATTTCAGCCATCATGACCGGCATTTCTTATAAAACATCTGCTGAACTTGCCCGGCATCTTGGCGCCTTTACTAAATATGAAGAAAACAAGCAACACATGTTGCGGGTAATGCGCAACCATCGGGCGGCAGCCTACGATGCCACTGATGCTTATGAAGGCATAGAAATAAAACCGCAGGGTATCAATGCAAAATATTGCCCGGACTACCTGTTGAAAGCAGCTACTAAAGCCTGGGATGATGCTATAATGCTTGGCGAAAAATATGGCTATCGCAATGCACAAACAACGGTAATTGCTCCAACAGGTACGATAGGCCTGGTAATGGACTGCGATACTACGGGGGTAGAGCCCGATTTTGCTTTGGTAAAATTCAAAAAACTTAGTGGTGGCGGTTATTTTAAAATTATTAATCAGAGTGTGCCACAGGCGCTTCGCAATTTGAAATATAATGAGCAGGAAGTACAAGATATTGTGAACTATGCAAAAGGACATGCTTCCCTGGATGGTGCTCCTTACGTTAATACCGTTTCACTTGCAGAAAAGGGCTTTAATGGCAATGACATTCAAAACCTGGAGAAGGCTTTGGGTTCTGCTTTCGAAATAGGATTTGTATTCAATGTATATACGCTGGGAGAAGAATGTTTGCAGCGCCTGGGTTTCAAGGAAGAAGATTACCACAATTTTGAATGGAGCCTGCTGGAAGCGCTTGGTTTTACCGAAGAACAAATTGAGGAAGCAAATGTATATATCTGCGGCACCATGACCGTGGAAGGTGCGCCGAACCTGAAGCCGGAGCATTTGCCCGTTTTTGATTGTGCAAATAAATGTGGCAATACTGGCAAGCGCTACATTCTTCATGGAGGACATATCAGGATGATGGCTGCGGTACAGCCCTTTATCAGCGGCGCCATTTCTAAAACGATCAACCTGCCCAATGAAGCTACTTTAGAAGAGATTAGTGAGGCATATCAGTTAAGCTGGGAACTGGGATTAAAAGCTTGTGCTCTTTATCGCGATGGCTCCAAACTTTCGCAGCCACTTAGTAACAAGAGTGATAAGAAAAAGAAAACAGATGATGTCAATACTGCTGCGGCAGAAAATATAAATGAGCCCCGCATTGTTGACATGAGCCAGCTCACCGTAGAAGATCTGCTGGAAGAAATGAACAAGCGTGTGCAGAGCAGCACCGACACTGCATTGAAACGCCAGCTTGCTATGATCGTAGAGCGCAGAACCTTGCCGTCGAAAAGAAGAGGCTTCACACAGAAAGCCAAGATCAACGGCCAGGCCCTCTTTCTGAGAACGGGAGAATACAATGACGGCACGCTGGGAGAGATCTTTATAGATATGGCGAAAGAAGGCGCTACCATGCGTAGTATGCTCAACTGTTTTGCAATTGCCATCTCCATCGGCTTGCAGTATGGCGTGCCGTTGGAAGAGTTTGTCGAAAAATTTGTCTTCACCCGGTTTGAACCGGCCGGCATGGTAGATCATCCGAATATCAAAACCACTACATCTATTATTGATTTCATGTTCCGTTCGCTTGCATACGAATATCTTGGCCGGAACGACCTGGTGCATGTGTTAGATAAACCTGAAGTAGAAAACATGGGAGAAACATGGGATGTAGATTCCCCTACTATTGGTGAACGTAAGCCAGAGCTAAGCGAAGTAAGAGTTTTGGGCTCCACGGCAGCAGCCAAACCACAGGGAAGCGGGAATTTACAGAAATCAAAATTCTACCAGGGGTTAGATGCTGTAAACTCTGCCGCAAAAAATATGCAGAGCGATGCGCCGGCCTGTAATACCTGCGGGCACATCACTATTCGCAGTGGTACCTGTTATAAATGCCTGAATTGCGGCAACAGCATGGGTTGCAGCTAAAGGAGAGAATTATAGTTTTAGTAATAAAGCGGGCCACCTTCGGGTGGCTTTTTCGTGCATATATAAAATATTTAAGACTTCGTCTTATCGACAGTCTCGCGGGGGGCTTCCCCGATTTCTGTTTTTACAGTTTCAGGGAATAAATGTGAAAACCGCGGTGGCAGTGAGTTTTTTAAAAAATTAAGGATCCAAAGAACGATTTTAGTAATATATACGTTTTACACTTCAAAGGACTTCATTTACCTTTGCTATCCAATGCTCAAAAAGATCATAACCCTATTTTTCCTACTGATTTTTGTAAGCCAGTCTCTCCGTGTTTGCCACGTGAGCAATATGGCGTACCGTTATGACCTTACTGATGAACTCCCTGAGTCAGAATCCTCCAAAACAACTGGGGAGGTAAAATGGCTGATCAGTTTCCATGGTGAATATGTATCTGCTAATGAGCTGAATGATTCATCAGCTTTTTACATTCATTTTACTGATATTTTGCCGGCACATTATTACGGCGATGTACAGACCCCTCCCCCGGATCAACTTTCCTGATCTTTTTACGATTCACGGCTCGCTTGTATGATGGAAACATTCTTACTGTTTTTCTATTAATAATATTTACATGCAAAAAATTTTCAAAAATTTTGGTGCTGATCTATCGGCATCAGTTGTTGTTTTCCTTGTCGCACTACCCCTTTGCCTTGGTATCGCCCTGGGTTCCGGCGCTCCAATGTTTGCCGGTATTATCGGCGGCATCGTGGGCGGCATCGTGATAGGCTCACTAAGTGGATCTTCCCTCAGCGTCAGCGGCCCTGCGGCAGGTCTGACGGTGGTGGTAGCCACAGCTATTACGGAGTTACCTGTCTTTGAAGCCTTCCTGCTGGCTGTTGTCTTGTCCGGCGTTATCCAGGTTGTGCTCGGATTCCTGAAAGCCGGTATAATTGGAGATTATATACCATCCTCAGTAATTAAAGGCATGCTGGCGGCTATCGGCCTCATACTGATATTGAAGCAAATTCCGCACCTGATAGGATATGATGCCGACTATACCGGGAACGAGTCCTTCGAGCAAAAAAACAGTGAAAATACTTTTTCCGAAATTTTCAACTCTATTACACGCAGTGCTCCCCTGGCCATTATCATTGGTGTGGTGGCTATCCTTATTCAAATATTATGGGATAAGGTTCTAACAAAAAAAGCCAGGATATTTTCGTACATCCCCGCTCCCCTGGTGGTAGTTCTTAGCGGCGTGCTCATCAATTTCTACTTCTTACAATCAGGTCATTCCTGGGCGCTAAAAGATAGCCAGTTAGTTGCCATGCCCGCGGCCAGCTCACTTGGTGAGTTTGTGTCATTTTTTACATTCCCCTCATTTGATTTTCTTTTAAACAAAACAGTATGGACAGCAGCTATCACGATTGCACTGGTGGCCAGTTTGGAAACTTTATTATGTATTGAGGCTGCGGATGCTATTGACCCGTATAAAAGAGTGACGCCAACTAATCGTGAATTAAAAGCACAGGGAATTGGAAATATTTGTTCAGGAATGATCGGGGGCTTACCGTTAACATCGGTGATCGTACGTACCTCCGCGAATGTAACTGCAGGTGCTAAATCAAAATTAAGTGCCATACTGCATGGTATATTTATATTGGCTAGTGTCGCATTAATTCCCGCAATTCTGAACTTGATACCCCTCTCGGCATTGGCTGGGGTTTTAATTTACATTGGGTTCAAGCTGGCAAACCCTTCTATTTTTAAAAGCTTTTACAAACAGGGGTTTGATCAGTTTTTACCATTCGTCATCACGATCACTGCGATCTTATTTACAGATCTACTCTCGGGTATCTTAATTGGTATCGCGGCCGGACTTTATTTTGCTTTCAGAAGTAATTTTAAATCAGCAGTCTTTGTGGTGCATGATGAGAACAGGTATCATTTCAGGTTGAGAAAAGATGTCTCTTTTTTAAATAAACCAATTCTTAAACGGAAACTTGAAAAAGTTCCAAAGGATTCATATGTCTTAGTTGATGTAATGCGGGCAGATTTTATTGATCGTGATATCATTGAGGTGGTTAATGATTTTGTAAAACATGCTCATCTGAAAAATATAAGGGTGGAAATTAAAAGAAGCAGTAATAAATCTATGCACCAATTATTTGATGGAACTTTTATAATTACCACTAATGAAGATAGTGTTGAAACGGTTGAGGTACAGGAAACATAAATAAGGTGTGTGACGGATTTCCTAATTATCATAAACAAATAAATAAACAGGTAAAAAGTATATCATGACTTCATACGAAAAACTTTTATCAAAAAATAAAGATTGGGCAGATCAGCAAACAAAGGATGATCCTGAATTTTTCAGCAGGCTGGCTTCCATACAAAAGCCGGAGTTCTTATGGATCGGCTGCAGTGATAGCCGGGTACCTGCCGATAAAATTACCGGTACTCAGCCCGGTGAAATATTCGTACACCGCAATATTGCCAATATGGTGGTGCATACAGATGTCAACTTGCTCAGCGTACTAGATTATGCGGTAAATCATTTAAAAGTGAATCATGTAATTGTCTGTGGCCATTATGGTTGTGGCGGTGTGAAAGCATCCATGACGAACCATGATTTCAAATATGTGCTGAATATGTGGCTTAGACATATCAAGGATGTGCACACGATCCATCGCGAAGAACTTGCAGCGATTGATGATGAAGAGAAAAAGTTCGACAGGCTTGTTGAGTTAAACGTAAAGGAGCAGGTAATGCATTTGGCAAAAACATCTATCATACAAAGAGCCTGGAAAAATGACAATCGGCCGCAGTTGCACGGCTGGGTCTATGGGTTGAAAGACGGAATCATCAATCCGGTTTTTGAAATGGAGGCGGGCACACAATTAGATCCGCTGTTTGAATATGATGACCTGTAAAATAAAATTGGAAGTCAAGGAGCGGGCAACTGCGCTTTATTTTTTCTTTGCCTGAAAAGATTCGATTGCCTGTTTGGTGAAATCGCTAAGGACGAGTTTACCACTGATCTGTGCCCTTTCATGCAAAAGCTGATCCCAGTGTTCTGTGCCTTTCCAGAAAATCCTTTTTAAGTCAGCCATCGCTTCGGGGCTTGAATGAGCAAGCGTATTAGCCAGGCGATAGACTGCTTCATCCATATTTTGAATTGACTCATGTGTTTCAGCATAAAGGCCCTTCTTTTTTGCCCAGGCAGCATTTCGCCAGAGTGTAGCATCAATGGCAAGCTGGCTATAGGCTGACATGCCAATTTTTCTTTCCACTGCCGGGCCCACCACGAAAGGCCCGATACCAATGGAAAGTTCACTCAGTTTTACCTCGGCTGTATTCATGGCGATGGCATAATCGCATGCCGCGGCGATACCAACGCCGCCACCCACGCACTTCCCATGAATTCTTCCAATCAAAAATTTGTCGCATTTACGAATTGCATTGATGAGATTAGCAAAGCCCATAAAAAAAGAATGACCTTCGGCCTCGGTTTTTATTGATGTTAATTCGTCAAAACTGGCGCCTGCACAAAAAGCGCCATCACCACTGCTTTTTAGGATCATCACCTTTGTGTCGTGGGCACAGCCAAAATGAATTTCCTGCGTTATCTGTTCCAGTAATTTGCCAGGTAATGAATTGCCTTGAGGATGGAAAAATTCAATAGTGGTGATGCCATGTTCGGTATGAGATGTTACCTGCCCTTCCATGATGATTGTATTTTAATTCCGGGGAGACTAATGTTTGGGTAAAATTAGATGAAGGGAATTAGAATGGCGAATTAAATGGCACAGAAGAGTGGTGAGATTAAACTTTTGGAAAGTTTGAAAACTTTCCAAAAGTTGCCTGATGAACAGTTGCAACCGGGTGGTTTAAAATCAAAACTACAGGAAGCACAAAAAGATTTTACTGAAAATTATTTCTTATTTTTTTTTTTGCTACCATCGTAAGGATAGTGGCTACACCAACCACAGGCTCTTCGCTTTCATCCAGTATCTCAACAAACCATTTTACAATCCCCCTTTCTATGTCGCTGCCTTTAACAAACGGAAGATCAGGGTTGCGTTCTTTCAACTCCTGGGAAATCTTTTCTTTGCAGGTAAATCTCACAAAAATTTCGTGCCCGGGATAAACAGGTTTGGTAAAACGGAGATCATCAATCCCATAATTTAACAGGACAAGATTTTTTTCGTAACTGTCAACAAATAATCCTGCTGCGGCACTCAAAATAAAGTATCCATGTGCGACCTGCTGCTCAAACATAGTTCCGGAAAAATTAGTGTCTTTCAAATGCGCATAAAAATGATCGCCGCTCAGGTCTGCGAATTTGTCAATGTCTTCTGAAGTAATTTTTCTTTTGTCAGTGATCATTTGATCACCAACTGTAAGATCCTCAAAATATTTTTTGAACAGGTGTTCGTTATTCGTTTGTCCTTTTGCGTTAGGTTGGTAAACATTTGTAACCGATGTAAGCATGGTAGGGGACCCCTGTACTGCAACACGCTGCATATAATGTTTGATGCCTCTCAGGCCGCCCATTTCTTCTCCTCCACCAGCCCTGCCGGGGCCGCCATGCACCAGCAAAGGCAACGGTGAACCGTGTCCGGTACTCTCTGCTGCACAGTCACTATTGAGGATCAGTATCCTTCCATGATGTGTACCGGCACCAAGTACATACTGTCTGGCAATATTCGTATTTGCTGTAACGATCGAACTGCATAACGATCCTTTGCCCAGCTTTGATAAGGCAATTGCCTCTTCAATATCTTTATAGGGCATGATGGTACTCACCGGCCCAAATGCTTCAATATTGTGTGGTTCAGTTGACTGAAAAGGTCTTTCATTCATCAGCAAGAGCGGGCTCAAAAAAGCTCCTTTTCTGGCGTCAGCATCAATGACTTCTACGCTATCTAAGCTGCCGTAAATAATTTGTGAAGTTGCAAGAATTTTTTGCACCTGGGATCTTACTTCTTCTCTTTGCGATTGTCCGGCAAGCGAGCCCATTCTTACCGTTTCATTTTCCGGATTTCCTATGGTGGTTTGATGCAGCGATGCGGCGAGGTCTTTCCATACATCTTCCATTTTGTTTTCTGGAACAAATATCCTGCGGATGGCCGTACATTTCTGACCAGCTTTAGCAGTCATTTCTTTTCGTACCTCTTTTATGAAGATCTTCCATTCAGCCATGTCAGGCTTTACATCATCTCCCAGCACAATGCAATTCAGGGAATCGGCTTCGAGGTTGAAAGGCACATTCTGTTCCAGTATATTTTTATTTGCTTTTAATATTAACCCTGTAGAAGCGGAGCCGGTAAAAGTGACCACATCCTGGGAAGTTACATGATCAAGAATATCGCCGGCACTTCCACAAATAAGTTGCAAAGCCCCTTCAGGTAAAATGTTGGATGCGATGATTTCCTTTACAACAGCCTCAGTAAGAAAAGAAGTGATAGAAGCTGGTTTTACAACTGCGGCTACGCCTGCAAGTAAGTTCACTGCAATTTTTTCAAGCATGCCCCACACCGGAAAATTGAAAGCATTAATATGCACTGCAACACCCTCTTTAGGGATGAGCAAGTGTTGCGCTGCGAAAGTTCCTCCTTTTCCCAAAGGAATATTCTCACCATCAACGGCAAAAATGTCGTCAGTCAATTTTCTTCTCAATGATGCATTTGAAAACAGATTGCCCATGCCGCCCTCAATATCAACCCAGCTATCTGCTCGTGTGGCTCCTGTTTTATAACTGAGCTGGTAAAAGTTTTCTTTTTTCTCCAGCAGGTGTAAGGCCAGGCTTTTCAGCATCCGGCCTCTCTCCTGGAAGGTTAATTTTCTTAACGCCGGGCTGCCGGTCTTTCTTCCATATTCAAGTACCTCTGCGAAGTCAATTCCTTTTGTAGTAGCAATCGCTATTGCATCACCATTCACTGCATTATGCAATTCCTGGCCGCTGCCATCACCTGTAACCCAATTACCATTGATATAATTTTCTAATTTTCTCATATTGAAATTTAACTATCAAAAATACCTATACCAACTGCAATTTTTATACAGTTCTGCAAATGAATTCTTACAACATAATATCAACGATGGATAATTATTCAATTATGATATTTTAATGCCAGGGCATTACCTAAATTATAAGCTGTTAGTTCAAGATTAGTTTTAGTATTGGCAATTGCTTCTTCATCGGAAATATTTTGAGGATTGATTGAGATGAGGTCATTAAAATATTTGCGAAGTTCACTATTTTGCTTTGACGGTATTTTTCCTGCCAATCCTATGACAGGCAATCCAAGCTTTCGTGCTCTTTTTGCAACGCCAAAAGGTCCTTTTCCACCTAGCGTTTGTTCATCTATGCTCCCCTCGCCAGTCACTACCAGATCAGTTGAAGTTAAATGATGATCAAAATCTGTGATGTCTAAAAAATAGTGAATACCATTTAAAAGTTTGGCGTGTAATAATCCATATAACCCGGCGGCGGTGCCGCCTGCAGTTCCTCCATGTTTAATATTGGTGATTTCCTTACCATTTAATTCGTATATCTTTTTTGCCAAAACGGTTAATCCTTTCTCTAATTTGTCAACCTCTTTTTCCGTGGCGCCTTTTTGCGCAGCAAAAATTTTAGCTGCTCCATTAGCTCCGAGCAAAGTATTTTCCACATCACAGAGCACAATTATTTCGCAATCTAAAATCCTTTTATCAACACCTGCCATATCAATTTTATTAAGCGCTGGTAAATCGCCTGGTAAATGCTGCAGTGTATTTCCTTTTTTATCTAAAAAATTTACCCCAAGAGCTTTCAAAATTCCTGTGGCGCCATCGGTAGTAGCTGAGCCACCCAGGGCGATGATGATCTTTTTTGCACCAAGATTAAGAGCCCGCGAAATTTGCTCCCCGGTACCAAAGCTGTTTGCCTGCAATGGTACTATGTCATTTTTGTCGAGCATTTTCAGGCCGGAAGCATTTGCCATTTCTATGATGGCGAGCCTTTGCTGTTCTATCATTCCAAAAGTAGCCTCTACGCAATGGCCCATGGCATTGCTGGCAGGTGCCCTTATCGTTTTACCCTTTAATTTTCTTATCAATAATTCACCGGTACCATCGCCACCGTCGCCAACGGGGAAAATAGTGCAGGTGCATTCTAATTTACTTCGCTGCAACCCATTCGCTATTGCTTCTGCAACAGTTGTTGCATCGAGACTATTTTTAAAAGCATTTGGAGCGATAAGAATTTGCATAAGTTGATCAATTATTCATTCACCACATTTACTTTCCTGCCGGCAATAAATTCTTCCAGGTTGTGAACGATCACATTCATTAGTCTTTGACGGCTTTCCTTAGTGGCCCAGGCGATGTGCGGTGTGATGATGCAATTCTTTGCTTTAAAAAGGGGATTGTCTGCCGGTGGTGGTTCCTGGGAAAGTACATCAATACCCGCTCCGGCGATTATACCTTCATTCAAAGCATCTGCAAGATCCTGGTCAATAATAATTGGTCCGCGTGACGAATTGATTAGAAAGGAAGTTGGTTTCATTTTTTTAATTGTTGCTTCGTTAAATAACCCTTTAGTATCATCGGTCAGGGGGCAATGAATGCTAATGACATCCGACTCCCGAAGCAGCTCATCAAATGGTACCCACCTAAAATTTTGCCTGTCGGATTCATCAGTTTGTGTCCTGCTCGTTGCAATTACGTTCATGCCAAAAGCGGTGCCGATATCTGCCACCTTCTTACCAATATCACCAAAACCAAGAATTCCTATTGTTTTATCTTTTAGCTCAGCCAGGGGATAATCCCAGTATGACCAATCTTTTGATCGCGACCATTTGCCATCTCTTACTGATTCGCTATGTCCTTCTGCGTGCACACACAAAGCAAGAAGCAATGAAAATGTCAGTTGTGCTACAGAAGGGGTACCGTAGCCAGGCACATTAGTTACAGCAACACCTCTCTCAGTGGCAGCTTCGATGTCAACTATATTAAAACCAGTTGCCATTACGCCTATATATTTGAGTGATGGCAACTTGCTGATGAGTTCTCCGGAAAGCGGCGTTTTGTTCGTAAGTAAAACATCTGCACCAACACATCTTTCAAAAATTTCGTTGTCACTGCTTCGGTCATAAATTTTGACGTTGCCCAATTTCTCCAGGTCTTTCCAACTTAAGTCACCGGGGTTAAGTGTATAGCCATCGAGTACTACAATTTTCATGATTAAATTATTTCATTTAAGATTTTTGATTCTTCGTCTTCACTTTGCTTTTTGTGACAAAAAAAATAATAGTCACAATTACTGCCAGCAGGAAGAGATAAATGTAGGCAGTGGTAAAGCCACTCTCCTTTACCGTTAGATGCAAAGATTTTTTACTATATACCGGCAACACCCATTTCATGGCGTAAGCCTGTAACAATACAATCATGGAGATAAATGATAGCATAATGAAGCTGTGCTTTACAGTAAACCGAAATAGATCAGCTTCTTTTCCGACAAGACCGCCTGCTGCTGCGGCTACCGCTATTGATTGCGGTGATATCATTTTCCCAACAACACCACCCGATATATTTGCACCTACCGTTACCACCGGATCTACCCCAATGGTTTCCGCAGTTGTAGCCTGCAATTTTCCAAATAGGGCATTAGAAGAAGTATCAGAGCCGGTAATGAATACGCCGAGCCAGCCAAGCAATGGGGCAAATAAGGGAAACAATACGCCGGTAGCAGCAAGCGCTGCCGCCATTGTCAGCGTAATACCCGAATCGTTCAGCACATAAGCAAAAGCGAGTACTGCCGAGATAGTAATAATGGGGAAAATTAGCTGCTTTAATGTTTCAGCAAAAACTCTTGTACCACCCGACAATGACAATCCAAGTATAGGAACCGAGATGCAGGCTGAAAGGAAAATAGCAGTGCCCGCCGCAGAAAGGTAGTTTAGCTTGAAAATATGGGGGAGTGGCGTGCCATTTTGATCCAGGATTGCATTGCGCAAACCAGGGAAATAAAATTCCGTACTGCCGGTAGCATTAAATAAGTTCTTGACAGGCTGTAATCCCCAGGCGATAATAAAAATGGTCAATATGAGAAAGGGCGCCAGGGATTGAAAAACCTGCGCAGTAGAAAAAGCATTGTGTTGAAGTTCTGCTTGTTGATCATCATTTCCGAAACTCCAGATTGTTTTTGGTTTCCAGAATTTTAAAAAGATTATCAAACAAACAATAGAGCCAAGCCCGGCAATCACATCAGGCAGGGCAGGCCCTATAAAATTTGAAACTGACCATTGCAGGATCGCGAAAGAAAATCCTGCCACCAGAACGGGAGGAAAAACTTCAGCTGCTTTTTTAAACCCGGTCATCATCACGACGATGTAGTAAGGAAGGATCAGCGAAAGAAAAGGCAAGGTTCTTCCCACCATTTGAGAAATGGCCATTTCAGGAATATCTGAAACCTGGGACGCAACGGTGATTGGAATACCAATAGAGCCGAAAGCTACCGGCGCAGTATTGGCCAACAGGCAGATGCCGGAGGCATATAAAGGATTAAAGCCAAGGCCAACCAGCATAGCTGCTGTGATGGCTACCGGGGCGCCGAATCCTGCAGTGCCTTCCAGGAAAGAACCGAATGAGAAGGCAATGAGTATGGCTTGTATTCGGCGGTCAGGGGTAATGGACGCCATCCAATGTTTTATGACCTCAAATCGGCCACTCTTTACCGTGAGGTTAAATAAAAATACTGCCGGTATTATGATCCAGCAGATGGGAAACAATCCATAAAGAGCGCCATTGGCAGCAGATAACAGTGCAAGCTGCACCGGCATTTTATAGATAATAATCGCCAGCAATATAGCGAGTGCGGTTGCAAATACACTGGCTTTATACCCCTGCATTTTTTTAATGATCAAAGCCCAAAAAATGAACAGTACCGGAATGACTGCAATTAATGCAGATAGAAATAAGTTATGGAATGGATCGGTTATTTGTTGCCAGGGCATTCAGGTTTTTTAAGACATAGTTGAATTGATTCTTTTGGATCATTGTCCCGTTAGTTCCGCATCTTCCAAAGCGACCGGGACAAAATTTCTACTCTAAGAAAAATTATTGACTATCGGAGCTTATACCTTCTAACCATAAAGTAATTCACAAACGTTCCTACGGAATTCACATTTTCATTTCTGCTACCCATAAAATGTTCCTCCGGAACAACACTTCATTATAGTAAACAAGCAAAAGATTGATAAGTTTTTTAAACACAAAATATATCAAAATATTCATGAGAGGGTTGTCCTCATTCTACCTTATCTATCCATTTTTACACATCCTAAAATTTATCTCTCTGGTCTATAACAAAGTTTCACACTTGCCATGTCTCTTGGCCAGTCCCCACCTATCGCAATAGATTCATTATTTCTCAACTTGTTCCTACTTAAAGTTTTTGAATTCTGTATGTTGAAACATTTATCTGTCACATTGTACCGGAAAAGTTCATAACAGCGATACCTGTTTGATTGTCGGCTTCCATTTTTGACGTTTTAATGAGAATTTTACGTGTTCAATAGGAACATCTTATAGGTAGAATAGAATCATAATTTGACAACTCGTTCCATAGGAACGTCTTGTACTAAACCGGCTCCTGGAAAATATATTTTTCATCAAACTCCACCTCAAATAATTTATTAGCTGGTTGTCCCCATTCTACCTAAACCTATAATAGTTTTTATTTTTTAATAATAAAATCATTCAGCCAATCAGCCATGCGCTGGGGCCACCCTTTTATGGATGCGAGAAGCGAGCGGTTCCCCATATTAAATCCGTGGCCTCCCGTTGCATACAAATGTGCTTCAACAGGAACTTTCGCTTCGCGGTAACGTCGGAGCAACTGTACAACGGGCTCCGAGCAACATTCATCATCATTCGCCGCCACCATAAAAAGAGGTGGTGCATCGGGCTTCACTGAATCAGGAATATATAATGGCCCGGGATAAACGAGCATTTGAAAATCAGGTTTCCCATTTAGCTTATCTATCGGATCGGCCGGCATTTGGTTATCATGAAAGTCCTCGTAAGCAACCCTGGCTACTACTTCCCCGCCGGCAGAAAATCCAAGTATCCCGACCTTCGCAGTATCTAAGCCCCATTCCTTTGCACGGCTTCGCACAAGCCTGATAGCACGGTATGCATCCTGTTGAGGATGAACATCAATTTTATAAGGAGAATTTTCCTCCCTGCCAAGCCGGTATTTCAGCACAAACGCAGTGATGCCCAGTTCATTTAAAAATTTTGCCGGCTCCGTACCTTCTGCATTGATCACAAGTAGCCGGTGACCGCCGCCGGGACAAATGATCACCGCCGTGCCATTGGCTTTTTCTTTTGCTGGAAAGTATGGAGTAATGGTTGGATTGTTTATATGCTTTACCCAATAGTCCTTTTGTTGTTCGGGTTCATTTTTCAAATTTTCAAAACCCGGCGCACCATTTTGCCAGAGAGGAATGACCAAAGCCGATTGAGAAAACAATTGAACACTATATAAATTTATTATTACCAGAAAGGCTAACCGGTTTTTTAATTTGAACACATGCATAAGAATGTTTTTTTTAAAGATAATTAAACGGAAAAACTTCTGACCTGCCATTTTGAATTTCAAAAAACCTTACATGGTGATGACTCAACACGCATTTATTACTTTTTTTTGATTGAATTCTTCTTAAATTTATCGTTCATCAACGATTGCGATAGCAAAGAATATTCTGGATTCTTTTGCTTACTTCAAATAACG
>MWWA01000256.1_pt1 | contig 14790 bp, 16 predicted proteins | sample 1047341 | NCBI WGS metagenome assembly MWWA01 (sample SAMN06349978, study PRJNA376086) | soil metagenome | isolation source: MS5-1 sample Antarctic (ecotone) soil | place: Antarctica | collected 2015-01-13
AAAGAAGGTTTGCATCATCTTATGAGCGGCTTGATCGGGACGTTTCTTTTTGCAGGGCATTATGCGCCTGGTGGCAGATGGTATCCTATGGGGATCAATGGCGAAAATATTTTGTTCATCATAATGACGATGTAACCTCCTGAGTTGCATAAGCGTTATTTGCAATTGTTCGCAGTCTTGTACAGTGTGCCTGTCAAGTAGTTCATGCACTGTTTCATCGGCAGTCAGAAAAGATAAACCATTGGCGATGGAAAAGCCCTGGTTGCACAAGGAATCTTTTTTACGAATCCTGTTTACGCACAGCGCTGATTCATTTACCAATTGCATAGCCATACGGGCATTTAAGTCATTATTGCTTCCCCCTGAAAATAAACCCTGCAACAGGTCCCATGCTCCCAGCCGTAAATACTCGGGTACCATTAACCAAATGCCCATGTGTGTTCCCGACAACTTATTAGCAAGTATCTCCCGCACATACCGCTCATTGCTTTGCATCGTTACTGATGCAGTGATCTTTTTTCTTTTAGTTTTTTGGATAACAACCTCTTTAGCCTCCCCGTTGGGATTTAACTGATAGAGTTTTTTTTTGAAGACCAAATTCCTGAATCGTACGCTCTACACTTCTCTGACTTATAGAAATACCCCTTTGATTTAACTTTTGTGTGATGACAGCGGCGGAAACGTCAGGGTCTAAAAAAACGATAGCGAATAATTTGTTGTACCGTTTTATCGCCTCTCTTATGATTGTTTTTAGGCCCACGCTTTTTATCAACGAGTGCATTGCTTCCTTCTGTTTGGAAGGCTTTGAGAAGTTGATAATAACGTTGCTCGGTGTACTCATATTTTTCAATACTCTGCTTCACCCCTATCCCAAAGGTGCCTTCTATGAGCATAAGAAGTTTGCGGGATACTTTATCATCCGGTGCAATCTTTAGTAATTCCAGGTCAATATCCCCTAGTGCGGGTGGTGATTTTTTTGCCATAATACTAAATTTAATTATGGCGGTAAAATTAAGAAATATATTTTATATAAATTACATAACCCTTGTAAGATAGCTATTATTGAAATGTGCTAAATTTAAGAAATAAATAATAGTGCCATATTTTATTTTAGTATTTTTGAACTAAACTGGAATAAACTAAATAGGATAAATAGGAATTGAGTAAAATAAATTATGGGAATAAAAAAGCTGATGGCTATCGCGATAGCCATCGGGACAGAAAACATTTACTTCAACCCATTTTTCTTTGGCAGGAAATTTAAGGCTCTCTATGATTACATCTTTATATTTATCCGTTTTAAAAGATGCCTCCATTCTAAAATAGTGGCTGTAAAATATTGTGGATGATGATTGGTGATAATGGAGTAGTTTATTTGCTGCTAAGATAATTCAAGTAAAAATAGATTGGCTTCTATTTGTTTCCAACTCTCTGCTGGTTGTCCCAAAGGGATGGATTCTCATTGGTGATTGCTATGCTGCAAATCCTTCCGCACAACACAAAACAACGGCGGTGGGTGGGCTTTGTGGAGACTGGGGAGTGTTTCAGGAACACCAACGCCTGCATAAAATTAAGGATCGGATTGCATTAAGGCGTGGTTAGTACTCAAGGCACAGGTACGCCTTGCACAAATCTAAGCTGCATATCTCCGCCAGGCGAGGCAACCATGCTCTAACTTTATCCGGCCGTATTGAGACTTTGAATAATAAACGATAAAGAATCCTCTTTCAATTTTTTCAATTTGGTATTAACGGTGGTATAGTCGATGGTATCAACATAAACGTCTGAATTTTTCTCTATCAAACGGTTTTCAATTCCCAGCGACGTAAGCAGGCTCCTGATTCGGTAGAAATTATCCTTGAAACCTAAGGCTGAAAAGGGTTTCCCGAAAAGGATGGCAAACACAACTCCATGATAGGAAGTAGAAACAACATAATCTGCATGAGCGATCAGGGAGATAAAATCCAGTGGGCCGGTGGAAAGTTTTAATTTTTGTAATCCGAAAGGGTTTGCGTTTCTTTTTACACCACCGATATGTATTATTTCCAAATGCTTTTCTTTGGCGATCTGTTTAACAAGTTTCTCTGCTTCAGGATTTAATAATAATTGGTAGAACAATAAATACTTCTTTTTCCGGCTATTTTTTTTAATCATCCTGCGCCATTCATCTGCCGACAAAAGAAAAACGGGATCCAAAACTGCGGCAGGCAATTTAGTTGTGAGGGGCGTTATCAGCTTTAAGAGTGAATCTTCCCTTACTGATATAAAATCGAAGTTTTCTAAAAGTTCTGAAAGTTGTTTTTTTGCTTTTTCATTGATATCATCATCTCCCATACTGGCGCTATAAGAAATTTTGATTACCGTTTTATTTGAAGGATACTTTGCGAAATAAACGTCATCAAAACCTTCGTTACCTAAAAAGTGATATCTCCATATCTGATCGCTGCCGCAAATGATTACATCATATTTATCCGGTATGTCAGCTCCAGAGCGATAAGGGTGGTTCGTCACGTTTAAGTAGTTCTTTCTAAAACTTTTGAACTTCAGGCTTTGTTTATACCTCGACGGAAATGTGAGCATTTCTTTTATTGGGCCTTTTGCAGTAAAATTCGAAGCTCCATTTTTAAAGAATGATTTGAGATGGAAATAAACGAGGTTGTAATGCCCGTCGCGGTACTTTGGCCAGTAATCAATTAGTTCAGCCCTGTATCCCAAACCTTTTATGGTGCTAAGCAGCGCATACGCCTGCAATACGGCGCCATAATTATGTGCCCTTTGAAAAGTGATGATCCCTACGGTTATCACATCCATTTTATCGCTTAGGGTTGTTTTGAGTTAGTTGACGGACCTTTGAAAGTAATCTTTTTTTCACGATAAAAGAAGAAAATATCATTACATCTTTACTTTTTTGTAAAACTGGTATTCCTTTCCGTTCCAGCGCCAGACGGCCTGTTCAAAGCCAGGGCCACCGATTAAGAGGTCAGGGTAGCCAAGGTTAATTGTTTTTTGAAATTCAGGCATCATTCCCGGAAACCCCAGGTTAAGTTGATAATCTCCTTTTTTATTCTTGATAAAAAGTACCACGCTTGAACCTGCATCGCCGGAAGTATATGCATTACCAAATTGAACAAACACTTCTTCCATTCCATCTTTATTCATATCTGTCACTTTTACAATAGCATTGAAAGGAAATTCCAGGCTTTCTTTATCCATGGCATAGGGTTGGGTAGAATCCTTAGTTATCACAAAATTTAATAAACCGGTAAGTTTATTTTTTTCGGCTATGGACAGTTTGCATTTTACATCCTTGAAAAAAAACCGGGAAAGCGGTGACAATTTTTGATCAACGCCGGAGTAATCAGAAAGGCTATCTGCCGGTAGGACATCCTGAGCCCGACAGCAACTGACAGAAAAATAGAAAGAAACAAAGAGGATAAATTTTAATAACATTTCCGGGGGAGTTAGAGTACACTTATAAAATTTTTCTATTTCAAATTTCATAAATTTTTAGTTCACTTCCAGTTCATCTTTTGAAGGAAGTTTTGGAAAAGGGTTGTGAGGCTCTGCCTGGTACCAAAAAACAACCGAAGCAATATCATCCTGCAGGGGTAAATATCTGCCATCATGCCGCCAGCCTAAAGCCTGGATGGTGACCCGCAGGTCTTTTTCAAAGCGTACCGGATCAGGGATGTGCCAGCGATATAGACCGAATCTTTGCATTACCTGGTAGTGACCATCGCCCCTGATCACCTGGTGCAAGCCGGCATAGGGTGTATTAAATTCAGTATAGTCAACTACTTCTACTCCGGCATCATTTTTCTTCCTTGTATCAAAATCGTACGAGCCGCAGAAATAGTCTTCTGTACCTGTGCCAATGATGGTTGGAAACCTGGTGTCTCCATCCATAAAAAATTTAATCTCTCCCTCTCCCCACCAGCCATTGCTATGCACGCCGTAAGCCATGTATGTACCCACGTATTGCCCTTTTCCTTTGATGTTGTCCACCAGTACATAATCCTGTTTATATGGAAGCGGATTTGTTCTCCTGAATTGCGCATGAAAATAAGCTGCATCACCGGGCACTGTGGTTAATGTATAATCAATTTGATAATAGAGATACATATCCTTTTCATCAATATTTTCCATCGTGATCTTACATTTTTTTCTGAAGGGCATGGGCCAGTAACAGTTGAAAGCACTGCCCGGATTCACGGTAACAGCCAGTGAGCTGAGAGGAGCATATTTACCCCAGCCCATACAAAAAAAATCTCCCACCGGCACTTCTACAGAAGGGGTAGTTTCGTCATCCCAATAAAATCTGATAATAGAATAGCGCCAGTTTCCGGTTGGTGTCATCCAGATATGTTGAATAGCGCCCGGCCCTTCTATTTCTGCCAGGGTGAATGTACTTTTTCCCTTAATGATAATACTGGGACTTACTTTCCAGCCCTGCCCAAGATCACGCGAAGCTTTTTCGCCGGTACCCGTTACAGCCATTCCTCCTTTGCCTTTTTCACCAGTAAAGTTTTCCGGGCTGATGGACCTGGTTTTAGCATCTGATAAACGAAATATATTTCCGAGGTTTACATCTAAGCCATCAAAAGTTTGCGACTTCAGTAAACCAACAGAAAACGTAAAAATGGAACAAACTATCAGTTTTTTCATCTCAAAGTATTTTTAGGAATAAGTGAAAAATCGAATTAAATAAATTGATTCCAGGTAATCATAAGCCCACTTTATTTTTTAATTCAAAATACCTCGGATCCTTTTTTAAATCATTATAAAGCGGATTTTCAAAAAAATAGCTGACAGTTGTCGCATCGCTTTGCAAATTAAGCAAAGAAAGAGAGAACAGTTCAGGTGAAGCAATTCAAACAAATACAAATGGATTTATTTAGTTTGCAGAAATAAATTGAATTATAAACGCTGAGATGCATGATAAAAAAGAATTGGATACTTCTCTCGTTTATCATTTTAAAATTTGCAATTCAATATATTTCGATCAATCCTGTTTACGAATTACAACGCGACGAATATCTGCACCTCGATCTTGGTAAACACCTGGCCTGGGGATACCTTTCGGTCCCTCCGGTTACCGGAATCCTTTCCAATATTATTCATTTGCTGGGAAATAATTTATTCTGGATAAAATTCTTTCCGGCATTTTTTGGCGCTCTGCTTATTATTGTTGTATGGCAGGCTGTGGAAGAGTTAAAGGGAAATCTTTTTGCACTTGTACTGGCTTCCCTTTGCGTGACCCTCTCAGCATTGGTTCGCATCAATACACTTTATCAGCCAAATTCACTTGACTTTTTCTGTTGGACATTTGTTTTTTTTGCTGTTCTAAAATATATAAATACCCGCCATCCCAAGTGGCTTTATTATTCATGTTTTGCTTTTGCTATTGGCTTTCTGAATAAATATAATATTGCCTTTCTCCTGATTGGAATTGTGCCGGCAATTCTCCTGACCCCGTTAAGAAATGTTTTTAGAAATAAGCATCTTTATTTTGCAGCCGGCCTGGCTCTGCTGATTATTCTTCCTAATGTTATCTGGCAATTACAAAATGATTTGCCTGTTGTTCATCACATGAAACTTTTGGCCAACACACAATTGGTGAATGTGAACCGCTTGAGTTTTCTTAGAGAACAACTTTTATTTTTTGCAGGCGGATTATTCGTTTTATTGGCTGCGTTCATCTCTTTTTTTGTTTATCCACCTTTCAGGAAATACCAGGTATTTTTTTATACATTGGTTTTTACACTTATGGCTTTTGTTTATTTCCGGGCGAAAAATTATTATGCAATCGGCCTCTACCCTGTTTTTCTTGCATTTGGTGCGGTCTATCTTGAAAGAATTTTATCAAATGGCTGGCTCCGATACCTGCGTATTGCACTCATACTTTTTCCTATTCTTCTTTTTGCTGGCATTTATAAATACTTATTGCCAGTGTTACCACCTGAGGAAATCATTGCGGATAATCATGTATATGAGAAAATAGGTCTTCTGCGATGGGAGGACGGAAAGAACCATAATATTCCCCAGGACTTTGCTGATATGATCGGCTGGAAAGAACTGGCTCGTCTTGCAGACAGCGCCATGTTACTATCCCCGGATCCGCAAAAAACAATTATTCAATGTGATAATTACGGCCAGGCTGGCGCAATCAATTATTATTCAAAAATTGAAAATACCAATGCCCTCTCAATGAATGCAGATTATATTAACTGGTATCCGCTGGATAAATTTGAAATAAAAAATGTTGTGCTCATACGGGACGCAGGTAATGATCTTGAAAGAGAAAGGTCACTGTTTGATAAAACAACTATGATCGGCTTTATTCAAAATCCAAATGCCCGGGAGTTTGGTACGACAGTTTATTTACTTGAAGGTGCAAAAGTTTCAATCAATCAACTTCTAAAAGAAGAAATCATGGAGGAAAAGGCAAGCTATCGTTGATATTAAAAATAGCATATTGTTTTACTTTACCTGACCTCATATTGGGAAGCAATGAAAATAAAAAGCAGATTTTTTTCTACACCTCTTACATCTTTTAAAATTTACAACATTACAAAAGTTGTAAACGGCCAAAATTTAGACCTTATTAAATTCCTGATTAATAATTTCACTGTTGAATTTGCAGATCATATTTAACGCCAATTCCCAACGCCAGGATATCAATTATTTCGATTGACCTCATGTTTCCCAAATAGCTAATCAACTCTTTTCCTGTGGAACCTATTTCGTAATAAAGTGAGAAGCGGTTTTTATCAATTGATTGCCCTACAAAAAGCCCTGTATTAATTGCAGAAGGGAAACCATAATATCTATACGGATAAAATTCAGGAGCAAAACTGAAATACTGCTTACCGAAAACATAATTTCCGTAAATACCCACGTTTAAATAATTCACAGATATTTTACCTGAGACAAATTGAAGCGGCTGCCAGGTGACCTTTGCTGTAATGGAATGAATGGAAACACTGCTCACATTTTTTGGTACGAGTCCATACAATACTGCTCCACTAAACTTTTTGTTATTTGTTTCGTATCCAATACCTGCGGCTCCCAGGCCGGCATTTCCTGCAAACTGCACAATCACTTCATGCGGAAATATTTTCTGAAGATCCCGGCCCTGCTGGCACATAGCAAACCCGGAAAACGCAATCATTATTAGTATGATAATAAATAATTTCATTCAAAAATTTTCCTGGGTTACAAAAATCCTGGTCCCTTCCACCTTTATTCGTGAAAATGATTTGTTCTGAATTTCCGGTGTGATCAGATATGGGAAATTATCAGAATAATGGGAGCCAAAATAAAACCGGTGTTCGTGACCGTGTAATGATAGCCGGGCATTGGGGGTTGTATTCATTAGCGTCACATATTCATTTTCAAGATTCGGATCGAAGTCACCGGAAAATGGAGGGACATGAGAAACAAAAAAGAGGTTAGTATATTCCTCTGCATCTGCAGCTTTTTTTAACCACTGCATATCCGGAAGTTGGCCATTGAATCCAACCTCCCGGCCATTAGAATTGAATAAAATAAACTTATTGTTACCAAAAGTGAAGGTAAAATTTTCTTCACCAAACATTTCCCGGTAAATAAGTATGCCGTTACCAAGCATGTCGTGGTTTCCTATTACAGTAATAAATGGCGCTTTTAGTTTTTGCAGTATGCCGGCGATCAGGTTAAATTCTTTATTTAATCCGAAATCAGTAATGTCTCCTGTAATAAGAATAAAGGAAAAATCATCAACTGTGTTTTCATAATCCACAAAGTCTTCAAGTTCATCGTAAAATCTTTGCAGGTCACTGATCACAAGAAATGAAAAACTATCAGTTTGTGAAATTTTTTCCAGTTTATTGATGTTCTGATTGTTGAGCTGTAACACATCTGGCCGTACTTCAGCGGGATGATATTGCAGCAGTTTTTTACATGAGGAAAAAGTAAAACAATGTATAATCGCTATTAAGTAAAATGTCTTCATGTCAGATCAAATTTTCACTATTCTCTTTTGTTAACCAGATCAATAGCTGAATTGTTCAGTTTTGGAACAAGGTAAATTTACTTAGATTACCGGTACAGGATATTAGCAGCATCTGGTAATTTTATAAATAAAATTTTATGCCAAGAGTTATTACTGCTCTTTTCTTAATGAACCTATCTTTATTTAATGAGAAAATTATTAGGGTTATGCCTGTTGTTACTATTTTCCTGTACAGAAAATAACGATTCGTCATTCTCTTCAAATGACTTGCAGTCTGCAGACTCTGCAAAAATGAAATCTGGTTCACTGGATGATACATTGAAAAATCTTTCATTGATTCTTTTAAGCTCTATAAAAAACAAGGATTATAAAACAATTGGTGACTATGTTCATCCGGTTGATGGTATCAGATTTTCACCTTATGGTTATATTGATTCGGCAGATTTAAAATTCGACAGAGCTGCTTTCATCACTTCAGCGAACTCGAATGATAAATTCATTTGGGGCACCTACGCCGGTAGCGGTGAGCCGATTCAATTAACATTCAGTGAATATTTTTCTGAATTTTTGTATGATGCTAACTTTCTACAGCCAGAAAAATTTTCCATTGATACCCTGTCTTCCCATTCAAATTATCCATATTCTTTTCAGGATTTCTATCACAATACCCATTTTACCGAAAGTTATTTCTCAGGATTTGACGAAAAATATGAGGGAATGGACTGGCGTAGCTTAATATTAGTGATGAGAAAATTTAAAGACCGATTCTATGTGTGTGGAATATTGCATGATGAATGGACACCATGACCCTGTAAATTCCCCTCACCCGTTTTACTATTTACGGGAGGTAAATCCTCTCCAGGAAAAGGATTTTCACTTTTGCAATAAGTAGTTCTACCATTGATAATCTGGACGCCATACTTCGCTTTTGAATTAATTCACATCATTATCAAACTTTAATTATCAGAAAATCTCTGCATGAAAACATCAAGCCCTATGTCAAATAAACATTGCATAGATAATTGACTTCCAAACGTTAACAGAATTTGTTTGTATTTCTTTTTTATCTAAACAATTAATATTCACCTTTGAAACTTTTTTACGTGAGTACAATAACGAATCCCGAACTGCGTTTTTACCAGCAAGTCAGTAAAACTACGATTCTAAAAATGTCGAAACTACGCTGGCTTAATCAGTAAAAACTCAAACTTTGAAAACGCAACGAACTTCTACCCAATTTGAAAATGTGTTCAATAGATTATTTGTGATTGACACTTTTACTTTCTTTTTTACAATTATCGTTATTTTGCTTTTAGGGGCGAATGCCATCTTTGCCTAATTGTCTCCGGGACTCTCCGCCGGATTTGGTATTGATGGAGATGTGAAAAACGATTACCGGTTAAATGGAACATTAATGCAGCCCGATCCCACGAATTCTTCAAATCATTGGGATCGGACGTCTCAAGCATTACATTATTAAAAGTAAAATCTGTTTGATCTGAGATGGGAATGAGAGAAATCAATGAAATTAGGTTCGCGTAATCTTATCTGATGTCTTTAATAGGTATAACTTTTTACGATTATTTCTCCAGTGCTGGAGTTGATTGTTTCTGAGGTCAATCTTTTCTTACTATCAAATGTATAGGTGTGATTCCATACCTGGGGTGTGTATCCATAAGTGATAGTTGTAGTTTTTACCAGGTTTTTGCTTTTGGGAAAAGAAGGGAAACCCATTTCAGGGGCGTTAGAATAATTCGTAAAGTAATCGTAAGTAGTAAGTGAATAGCGGTCTTTAACCTGTGATATATTTCCCTCTGCGTTAAAAGTATAATCAGAAACATTGCTTATTTCAGGTATTGGCCCGTAATAGTCGTATTCTATATGCTTTGTAACCTGGTTTTGAGAATTATAAAAAAAGCGTTCGCTGCTGAAGTCATTAGTATCATTATATTGTATTGTACTATCAACGAGATTATTTGGCTGGAGAAAATATAACATGTGAATGGATAATTCATTCGCGTTGTATAGCTCCATTGTTACTGTGTTTTGATCGTAAGAAAACTGGAACCTGTCTCCGGCAGTTGCTGCCGAAACCATGTTGAGCAGCCGGCCTTTACTATCGTAATTCAAATTGAAAGTTGTGATCAAATGATCAATCCCTGAGGTATAATCTTCTGTGTAGGTTTTAACCCTGGAAGCAGCAGGATCAGGATTCGCATTTGTATCGTCTTTTTTACAAGAGACCAGGCAGAGGAAAATGAAAACAAAAGTGAAGGAAAAATTTCTGATCATGATATTGGATATATTCCTATAATACGTACAGCACTCTGTAAATATTATTTACCCTGCTATTTCTTTCCTTTTAAGCAGGGTAATTTTTATCAAACAGTAATTTTGACAACTAAAATGATTATATGACCGACCCAATCACTAAAAGCGCAATAAAGCAATTAGAACTCTACAAACTGCTGGGAGAAAAAACATTTGCCCAGCTTAATGATGAAATGTTTAACCGGAATAATAATGATTCAACGAATAGCATAGCTACTATCGTAAAACACCTGCGGGGGAATATGCTTTCCCGATGGACAGATTTCTTAAACACAGATGGAGAAAAGGAGTGGCGGAAGAGAGATGAGGAGTTTGAAAAAACAATCATATCAAAAAATGAAGTGAGCGCACTATGGAATGAAGGGTGGAAATGTCTGGGTGATGCGTTAGGAAAATTATCTGATAATGATCTTATGAAGACAGTTAGTGTAAGAGGTGAGAAACATACGGTAATCGAGGCAATTCATAGGGAACTTGCTCACTATGCTTCGCATGTGGGGCAGATAGTACTACTTGGGAAAATGATGAGGGGTAAAGAATGGAAAACGCTTTCTATTCCCATTGGAGAATCCGAAAAATTTAATGCCGAAAAATTCAGGGATACATTGGCAAAATGATTAAAAAAGCCGGACTTTTTTTATAGTCCGGCTTTTCAAAAATTTAAAACAATCAGTTCGGCGTAATTGTAACCTTTATAACCGCTGTGGTGGCTGGTATAGTGTAAGTGGGATGACGTGTGCCGGCAGTAGCTATCATTTCACTTTCTGTAGGCCCTTGGTTATCCGTTGCCTGTACCGGCTTTTGGTCTGGTCCCTCACCCGGAGGAGTATCTTCCTCAGTGCCCGCATCGTACAATTGTAGCATGGCTGTCTGATCACCTGAAATGGGTGTATCACCATTAAAAAGCTCGAGACCGCCCCCGCTGAAACTATAGAACCAGTCGTTGCTTTGCACAAACATTGATTCAAATTGAAGTTTATCTCCCTGAGAGGCGGTAAAATTAAACGTGGCTTCATCACCTGGCATTAAGGGACCTGCCGCAGTTTGAAAAACTCCATGCATTTTTACATCGGAGAGGCTGTTTAGTGCAGCATCTTTAACGGAGGTTACCCCATCCTCTGCAATACGCTCTGTGCCTTCATCTGCCAGTTGACCAATTGTAAATAATGGATCGTTGCCGGTAAAAACAGCCCAGGCGCCCGGAGAAAGAGGAACAGCCCCGCCGGCCCTCATCGTGCCAGGAATGGTGCCTGGTGTCGAAACATTTTCCACCTTTACTGTGAAGGAAGTAGTTGCAATACCATTATCTTTTTTATCGCAACCTGTGCCCAAAAACAATACTGATGCACAAATAAGAATGTAACTTGAAAGTGTTTTCATAAATAAATTTCTTTTTTAGGTTTAGTTAAATGATCAATCAGATCTCACGTGCTAGGTATAGAGATAAGGGAAAGAGCTACTTGAATTACAAAGATTATTCCACGATAAAACTGATAATGTTAGTGTTATTGTAAAAACAATTAGTGGATGCGGAATTAGTGTGGAGAAAATTCCAAAGATCATGATGATTTCACAGCTAATCGAAAATATTCGGTAGAAGTGGCTCTAAATATTAAAGGCGAAATTAATTTCTAATTCTATAAGCCTTTAAATCACTGTTATTCCGGTAGATTTTGAGAAGGTTGAATGGGGGGGTAATAAATGACTGCAAAATTTGTAAATCCTTTTTGTTCCAATAGGAGAATCTTAAAAACTTAATGCTGAAAAATTTGAGGACAAATAAAAATGAACTTTATATGAGATTTACCTCTCCGAAACATCATACACGATCACTTTGTCCCACAACTGGATGTAGTCTTTAATAAAGGCCTGGTGTATTGGATGGTCCTGGTAAGTTTTTTGCCCGGCTTCATCATCGAAAAACATTAGTTCTGAAACACCCCAGCTATTGTCAACCACGTCTCTCTTTTCAGTACTGGCAGGGATACCGACATGTATTTTACGAATGGTTTCAATTTTTGAAAGTCCTTTAACTCCTTCTACTAATTTATCTCTATCTTCTATGGAGTCTGGATTTTTTAACCAGAAAAATACATGATGTACAAGTTGCTTTTTATCTTCCATAGGTTGTAAAGATAAGGGAGACGCACATGATGCAGTAGCCAGCAGAGCAGACGTTGTTATAAATTTTCTTCTTTTCATAAATTTTTTTGGAATAAAATTAGGACGCTTAACAGACCATTTCCGGCCTCCGGACATGGAAAAGTTGTTTCGGGGAAATTATAATTTTAACTCTACCTTACCCGGCGAGTTTATGGCTTTGTAAATTCCGTCAATCACTTTAAGATCCTTTACACCTTCCTCACCATTTACAGGAATTTCAGGCTCCATACCATCTAAAATGATCTCAGCCATTTTGTCCATCTGAACAGTTTGGTGGGTTACAATGGGCTGGTTCAGCGGGCCCTTATTTGTTTTGCCCTGGATGGGGCCATAGCCTGTGGCAGGTTGCAGCTCTGCAAAGCCATTCTCGCCGTTAAGGAAAAAGCGATCAAGATTGCTCATCGAATAAGTAGATAAACAAGAGGCCACAGCTCCGCCGGGGAAACCGAGTTGAAAAGTAATGGTTTCATCCACGTCATCTTTAAATTTTTCAGGATTATTTTTAGTTGGCTGCGCCGTGACCCAGACAGGATCTTCGCCAATCATATATCTTGACCCATTTATAGAATAAACACCGATATCCATTAAGGCGCCTCCGCCGGCAAGTTCTTTTGTCAGTCGCCATTGCCCGGGATCGCCAATTCGAAAACCAGTCAACCCCTGGAAGAACAAAATTTTTCCAAATTCCCCTGCCTTGCGAAGACGAACGATCTCCAGGGTGTGTGGTTCAAAATGCATCCTGTATCCCACCAGCAGTTTTACCCCGGCTGCTTTGCAGGCATCTACCATCTCCTGGCCCTGTTGGGCATTCAAAGCCATTGGCTTTTCGGAAATTACATGCTTGCCTGCCTTTGCCACCCTTATAGCCTGCGGATGATGAAGTGCATTGGGCGTGATGATGTAAACTGCATCTATATCAGGGTTGTTTTTTATGTTGTCAAAATTTTCATAGTTGTAGCAGTTCTTCTCCGGTATCCCGTACTTGTTTTGCCAGGTGGTAATCTTGGAAGGTGTCCCGCTAATAACACCTACTAATTTAGCCCGTGTACAACTTTGCATGGCTTCCGCCACCCGGGTTCCGTAGCTGCCGAGTCCCATAATAGCGACACGCAAGACTTTGCCATCATTATTCCCGGTGGATGAGGTACTACAGCCCTGCGCCGTATAGCTGCTAAGGAATGGCATGCTTATAAATGGAATCGTTAGTTTCTGCAGAAATTTTCTTCGGGTGTTCATAACTGTTATGTTTTGAATTGTTTGAATAAATATAAATGCTTTCTCTTTAAAAACCATTTTATTAAAGCATTTATCTCAGGAGATTTTAGGAAAACTGATTAAAATTCCCCGAACTGAATTTAAAGTTTTCTTTGTAAAGACAACCTTTCTTTTTCTTACAAATTGCAATTAATACCTGAAGCCAGTTTCAATCCCAATTTGATCCTTGAATAATCTTTCAAGTGTATACCTCTTTTATTCTATCATGGATACGAACCCTGGGCAAATAATCAGGATATTAATAGATTCCTTTCTGCGGTTAGCGTTTCCTCTGTCAATACCATGGCTGCTTCATAATACATTTATCAGAAATCTGGTAATTCCTAACATTGGCTGTTACTGACATATCTATATACGGGCGATATAAATAGAGTAACTTTGAAATGCTCTCCCCGAAATAACCCCTCTCGCCGCAAACTCTTATTATGACATCGGTGGAAACATCTGACGTCGTACCCCGGTTTCGGTATGATGCAGCCGTTATAAAAAATTACAGGATACTAGATACCCGGCCGGAGCTAGCATTTGACAGTATCACGCGTCTCATGACCAACATATTTGACGTACCATTCGCTATTATTTCTATAATAGATGCTGACAGGGTATTCTTTAAAGCTAACTCTGGCATGGGTACTGCCAGCAGTCTTCCGCCCGACAACATACTCACCCGGTTGATTAAAAAATACAGTGATAAGCCGGTGTGTAAATTGCTCAGGCAGGAACAACTTGATGCATACGCAGGCCCGGATGCCGCCCTCAGTTCTTTGCAGTTCTATGCCAGTGTGCCATTGCTAAATCGAGAAGGATACAAAATTGGTGTGATAAGTATTGCAGATAACCGCCGGGGAACCTTTCGCAAAAAAGAGAAAACTATTCTTGAAAACATGGCGGCAATCGTAATGTTGAACTAACATCGCCTATACAGGCGTTGAGTTTGGGATTTCTGTAAATTGCAAGTCTATTATTTAACTCAAAAATTTACAGTAATCATGGAAAAAAAAATCATTAAGCCCGCAAGCTGTTGCGGC
>MWWA01000257.1_pt1 | contig 14789 bp, 9 predicted proteins | sample 1047341 | NCBI WGS metagenome assembly MWWA01 (sample SAMN06349978, study PRJNA376086) | soil metagenome | isolation source: MS5-1 sample Antarctic (ecotone) soil | place: Antarctica | collected 2015-01-13
CCACATCTTTTTTTAAATAGATTTTTTCAATCTTGTCAATTGTTTTAAACAGGTCGGCCTGGCCACCGGTTGTTTCTGATTTTCCAAGCACCAAAAATCCTTTTTCATTTAACGAGTAATGAAAAGTAGCAAGGGCTTTTTTTTGTAAAAAGGGTTCCATGTAAATCAGCACATTGCGGCAGCTAATCAAATCCAGCCTGGCAAATGGAGGGTCTTTCAGCATATTGTGGTGGGCAAATACAATCATATCCCTCACCTTTTTTTGCACCTGGTAATGGCCATCCAACTTTGTAAAAAATTGTTGCAGGTGGCTGTCGGAAACACCTTCCAACTGGTTTTTTGTATAAATGCCACGCCTTGCCGCCACGATGGCTTTCTCTGAAATATCTGTAGCAAACAACTGTATTTTTATACCCAAAGGATTGTCGCCTAAAAACGCGCACAGACCGATGGCGATGGAGTACGCTTCTTCGCCGGTGGAGCAGGCAGTAACCCAAATCCGTATAGGTTCGGCGCTACCTTTACCTATTATCATTTGAGGAAACACGTTGTTTTGAATGGCATCAAAAGTAGCCGTGTCTCTAAAAAAAGCGGTAACCGAAATCAGTACATCGTGAAAAAGCAAATCTAATTCAGCCCTGTTATCTTTTAAATAATTGAGGTAGGCAGAAAGGTCTTCCAGCTTGTTGATGGCAACCCTCCGGGCAATTCGCCTCCGTAACGTATTTCTTTTATAATACCTTAAATCTACCTGCTTGTGTACGCGAAGAAAGGAAAGGATTTGATTAAATATTTCTTCGTCTTTTGGCGGTGTTGTTTGGGTTTCAGTCAGTACCACTTCCTCAATAAGCTTCGGCAAATTCATTTGAAATAACTGCGTTGGCATTTCTTCGGGGGAGATAATAAAATCTACTACGCCTGCATCAATGGCGCTTTGCGGCATACCGTCAAAAGCGGCTGATTGTTGATCTTGAGCAAACGTAATCCCGCCCGCCTCTTTAATAGCTTGAAGCCCCAACGTTCCATCCGTTCCGGTACCGGACAGCACGATGCCGACGGCCTGGTTTTCGTGAACCTCGGCTAAGGATTTGAAAAAATAGTCAATGGGTCGGCTTTTTGCTTCTTTTGGCGGGCGTGGACTGAGTTTGAGAACGCCATCTGTTGCAAGAAGCAGTTTATTTGATGGAAGGATGTATATATGATCGGCTTCCAGGGGTATGTTGTCTGTAATTTCATGAACCGGCAGGACGGTTTGATTAGCAAGAATTTCAGGCAACATGCTTTCATGTGTTGGGTCTAAATGCTGCACCAATATATAGGCCATCCCGGAGTTTTCGGGAATGGCTTTTAAAAAACGTTTATAGGCATCAAGGCCACCCGCAGATGCGCCAATACCCACAACAGGAAAGCGTTTGCCAGAAGTTTTGTCCGTGCTCATTTCAGAAGTTTGCCCATATTTAAAGGACTTGTGTTAACGGCAATTATCAAAAGGTAAAAGATAATAAACAACTGTAGAGGTGTAATTTGAACCTTGCACCCGTTACATAAGATGAAACTACCAATTTAAAGTGGATTTTTAACTTTATTTAGTTAGCTTCATTAGGTATTCAGCTATCCATTTCAGTTACTTCAATCTGCCATGAACTTTAATAAATACTATATCGTTGATGATGATGCGGAAGATAGAGACCTGCTTATTGAAGCCTTGTACAGTATTGATAAAGGAGGCCAGTGCTTTACCGCCAAGAATGGGGAGGAAGGCCTTAAAAAATTGGCTGAAGATCTAATTCCATTGCCCGATTTTATTTTTTTAGACTTAAATATGCCCCGGCTGAATGGCAAACATTTTTTGATTGAAATCAAAAAATTAAAAAGGTTCAGCCATATACCGGTCGTGATCTATACCACTTCTTCGGATCCTGCAGGCAGGGAAGAAATGAAACAGTTAGGTGCTTTTTACTATATAACCAAGCCTGACGGATTTGATGAAATTTGTAATGCATTACGGTCTGTTTTTGCCCAAAAGGGTGCTGCCGTTTGATTTGTTTAACAAACGTGCAGGTTTCCATACTAAAACAATCAACAACTAGCTATGAAATCTGAATTTGTAGTTTCCCCACACTATAGCGGAATTAGGTACCGGTGCAGCGTTGCACCAATTACGGTAGGAATAGATAACTAAAGCTTGTTATTAAAAAAATCAGTTCTATAAAAATTAATAACCCACCATTGGGAACAAAAGCCACGCCTATTTGAAAAATGATAAAAACGGAAATATGCTTATAGCACCTAACTTTAATCAAATTTAGCAGTATTACTATGAATAAAAATGGACCAGTTATCATAATTGAAGATGACATGGATGACCAGGAAGTTTTGACGGAAGTTTAAAAAACTAAAATATTCAAATGAATTGATATTCTTTTCAGACGGGGAGGAAGCATTTAATTTTTTAAAATCTGAGAAAGTTGTCCCTTTTATTATACTTTCTGATATCAATTTACCGAAACTTAGTGGATTTGAGTTACGAACCAAATTAAAAACAGATGCCGATTTAACTACCAAGTGTATTCCTTATTTGTTTTTTTCAACAGCTTTAAATCAAAAAGCTGTGATTGATGCTTATAGTATGTCTGTTCAAGGTTTTTTCGTAAAGCAGACTTCAATGGATGAAATAGAAAAAACCATTTCCGTAATTATGGAATATTGGAAGCGGTGCGCTGCACCCAATAACTTTCCGCAATAGCTCAGTTCTTTGAGTTTGAAACTTACATAAGCATACAAAATCGAAAAGGAAGTTCAGGCATCAAAAATAACTGGCGCCGGTTAATCTACACTGGAATCAGTATATGAAAAACCGCACCCTCACCTTCCTTTCCTTCCGCATATATAAAACCCTGGTGGCGGTGAACTATTTTTTTGCACAGTGCAAGTCCAAGGCCGGTGCCTTCATATTTTTCCCTTGTGTTTAACCGGGTGAAAACATGAAACATCTTATCAGCATAAGCCTGGTTAAAGCCAATACCATTATCCTTTATTAGAATTTCCCAGAATTTTTTTTCCTTTGGAAGACCAATCACGTCTTTCAATTCAGAAGAGCAAACTTCTTTGGCTGACAAATGAATCTGTGTTGGTGTAGCCTCTTTTGAAAACTTAAGCGCATTGTTAATTAGGTTATAAAAAAGCTGGTATATGAGCGTTGAAGAAGCCCTGATCTTTGGCAGGTTCAGGTAAAAAATTTTTGCTTCCTTTTGAAGGATCAATAATTCCAAATCGTTGGCAATACCATCAATCACCATGTTAAGATCTACTGTTTGCAGCGTTTGCTCTGTTGCATTAATAACCGAATAACTCAATACACTGTCAATCATATTGGTCATTCTTTCAGAAGAGGCCTGCACTTTCTGCATGTATATTTTACCTTTTTCAGGAATCAGGTTGCCATATTCAATACCAAATCTGTCAATGAAAGTTCTTATTTTTCGTAAGGGTTCTTTTAAGTCATGACTCGCCACATGGGCAAACTGTTGAAGGTCTTCATTTGAACGGGTTAGCTCTATCGTTCGTTCTTCAACTATTTCTTCCAATTTCTCGTTTTGAACTTTTTGATCATGGATATCTGTACCGGTGCCAAACCATTTAACAATATTACCATGCTCATCTCGGATAGGCAGTGCCCGTCCTAAAAACCAGCGGTAGTTTCCTGAGCGTACATCTTTAAACCGGTATTCGATTTGGTAAGGTGCTCCTGTTTCAACGGAATGATACCAGGTGTTTAAACAAGGGCCCACATCTGCCGGATGCAGTATCGGAATCCAGCTTTGGTCGCCAAATCCTTCCTTTGCACCTGTTATTTCGTACCAGTTTTTATTATAGTAATCAATTATACCATCAGGCTGTGCAGTCCATACTATTTGAGGCATAAAATCAGCCAGCATCTTAAATTCCTCCCGACTTTTTTTCACATCATTGGTAAAGCTTTCCAGATTTTCTTTCATTCGAATAATGGCATTTCCCAATAAATCTTTTTCGCTGCGGGGATGCAGCGGAATCGAAAAATCACCTGCTCCTATCCTTTTAGCTGCAAGACTGAGTTCTATATTTTTTTCATCTATTTTAAGGATGGAATTAGCAAGGCTTCCGACCGCATCGTTGGACATGGGTTTTATTTTAATGCCGGTTTCCCCGTCGGCAATTTTTACAGCTGCATTCCGTAATTCCTTTAAGCTTTGGTTAATGCTTACCAGGATAAAAATAGCCAACAAAATAAGCAGAACACTGGTTGCAATGAGAAATACGATGGTCCTTGATTTTGCGGTTACTTCATTATTATAATACTGATGAATGGTTTCCTCTGCCGATTTTAATAAACCCATTTGCAAACTCCTGATTTCATTCAATGCCTTATCAGAAAGGTCACTCCACTCTTGGTGGGTATAGCTGCTGTCGATTTTATAGGTGAAAAAAAGGCCATTTACATAATCTGCTGCTGGTTTCAGGGCCGAATTTTCACGAATGATTTTATACTTCTGAAGCGTTTGCGGAGCAGATTTTATCAGCAACTCCTTTTCGTAGGATTTGTAGATATCATAAGAAGGCAAGGTGCCCAGCAGCGTTTCAAGAACATATTGCTTTGTATATAATAAATTATAAATATTGGCGCTGATGATACCCAAATAGGTTAACATTTCCGAAAGCAGGCGTTGGGATGTCAGGTCCTCCGACAGCCCTGCTAAAAACTGGTTCGTATAATCAGGCGTTTTGTTTAATGTGCTGAAACGGAAAATGGCACTGGAATAAAAATGCATTACCTGATTGGGCGGATATCGGCCTGTATCAATTTTGTTTCTTACCGAATCTATGTTTTCCAAAAAGACATACTCTTCAAACCCGGTTAATGTTTTACCCTTGTCCTTTTGCAAATATGTTAAGAGGGAATCCGTAACAGGACGTTCGGTGATCATCTCCACCTGGTTTGTTTTTAATAAGGTATAGTCGAAGCTGAACTTTCTTTCTTTTTGCAACTGATCGATTAAACGGGTAATAGTAAACGATCGGTTGATACGGTCCAGGTAGCTTTTTATCTGTTGTACATTCCTGGATTTTTCATTGTATAACTGTATTGTCAGAAACAATATAAAAGCTAAGGGCACTATGGTAATAACCAGTAATTTGGCCAATAAGGGCAATCGCCTGAAAAATTGGTTCATGGATGAGTTTGGATAAATAATGGTTGATGCAAATTAAGGGGTTAATACTATAAAAATAACTACAAATTACGCCGTTGTTGGTGTTCCGAATGGCTTGTGCAGCGGACGTACCAAAATCAATTTAGGAGCGATTGTATGAAAAGAAGATCGTTTGTAGAAGAATTTTTTACTGATCAGATTTTACTATTTAATGCTCTTTAAACGTTTTATTTAGCTGAAATAATAAAGGGTTGAGCTACCGTTCAACCTCCACCCAGGATACACCGATGGATTTGGTGGATTTTGGTGTTTTTTACTACATTTCTCAGGCTCTCCTTTTGGTTGCTTCCATAAGAATTAAACTTATGACTTGGGCCATTTGGGGAGCTTTTTCTGGATGCGCCGAAAGACTAGCTGAAATGCTTCCTAACTGGTTCGATAATTCCAACATGGGGCACTTCCAAATTTATACGATTACGTTAAAGAGCACTTGTTCCAATTCCTTCTTTAAATCAGCAAGACTGTTGGGCTTCGTTAAAAAATAAGCAGCGCCTAAATTCGTCATTTCTTCTTTGTTTTTTAGACTTGAGGAGGTAGTATAAACGATGACAGGAATGTTTTTTAAAATTGCTGTACTTTTTAAAGCTTTCAAAAATTGCCGGCCATTCATCCTTGGCATATTCAAATCCAAAAAAATGCAATCAGGTACCTGGGGCAAATTGTTTTTCAAGATATTTAATGCTTCCTCGCCATCTAAAGCAGTGGCACAATTTATTGATGAGCTTATATTTTTCAAAACATCTATAAAGACATCCTGGTCGTCAATATCATCTTCAACAAGAAAAAGTGAACTTACCCTCTTCATATTAAAAACAGTTGGTGGCAGTAAAATCCGTTTGCATAAGGCAATACTACGTATTTTGTATAAAATTCACAAAATGCAATTGGTTCTAAAAACGAGGCACAATAATTTAACTGTCTTACTATTAAACATTTATATTCATACCTTTTAAACCTTTTTCATTTTTCTGATTCGCGAAACAAATAGAATTTTTACTTACTATACACATGGACGACAATTCAAAAGACTCCTCCACTGTCAATTTTCCAGTAGTGGGCATTGGCGCCTCTGCCGGCGGGCTGGAAGCCATCAAGCTATTTTTAAAAGGCGTACCTGAAAAATCGGGTATGGCCTATGTTTATGTACAGCACCTAAGCCCTAAACACGAAAGCGCATTAACGGAAATTTTAAGCAAGGAGGCAAAAATTCCGGTAAGGGAAATAACGGACGATGTGCGCCTGCAACCCGATCAGTTTTACGTTATCCCCTCCACTAAAATGCTTACCGCCGTTGATGGCAAGCTTAAGCTTGACCCCCGGAATGAAAAGACCAAAAAAATAAAAACCATTGATCTTTTCTTTTCATCTTTAGGTGTGGTGCACCAAAGCTTTGCCGTGGGGGTAGTTTTGTCCGGCACACTTGACGATGGTACGTTAGGACTGCAAGTGATAAAAGCCCACGGTGGGATGACCTTTGTGCAGGATGATACGGCCGCTTATGAGGGTATGCCGCACAATGCCATTAAATCCGGTGTGGCCGATTTTATTTTGCCCCCCGAAAAAATTGCAGAGAAACTCATTGAAATAAACAAGCCTTTTCATAAAGACCCCAAGAAAGTAGAAGAAGTGCCGCAGGTGCCGCTGGTAGATGAAGAAATATTCAGGCGAATCTTAATCGTGCTTCGCGCAAAGAAAAAGGTTGACTTCACTTACTACAAACAAACAACGGTTATAAGGCGTATCCAACGAAGAATGGCTTTGAGCAACAGTGAAAGACCGGCTGATTATTTGGCAATGCTAAAGGAAAGCACGGCCGAACAAGATGCCTTGTATAAAGACATGTTGATTTCGGTAAGCGAATTTTTTCGTGATCCGAAAACCTTTGAGGTTTTAAGTAACAGCATCATTCCAGATTTATTGCATTCAAAAAAAACGAACGAACCGATACGGATTTGGGTAGCGGGTTGCGCCACGGGTGAAGAAGCCTATTCAATGGCGATTTGCCTTGAAGAGTTTTTACTGAAGAATCCGACAGACAGAGCACCTGATGGGAAAACAATACAAATTTTTGCCACCGATCTTTCCGAAACCGCCATTGCAAAAGCCAGAACAGGCCTCTATAGTAAAGAAGATTTAAAAATGGTGTCCCCTGAAAGGTTGGAACATTTCTTTAATAAGCTGGATGACAATTATCTGGTGAATAAATCCATCAGGAACTACTGCGTATTTGCACATCACGACTTACTGAAGGACCCTCCTTTTGCTAAAATGGATATTGTCTCCTGCCGTAACCTGCTTATCTACCTGGAACCCATTCTTCAAAAAAAAGTATTCACTATTCTTCATTATGCACTAAAGGAAAAAGGTATTTTGATCCTGGGTAAATCTGAGACGATTGGCAACAGTTCAGAACTATTTGCATCTTATAACAACAAGGAAAAAATTTATACAAAAAAAGGTGCAACGGGACGTTTTATGTATGTGGCTTCGGCAGGAAACGAACAGACAATGAGGGATGAAGACAAAAAATCGTCGCCACAAAAACCCGTAACGGATGTTTATAAAAAAGTCGAGGAAATTCTTCTTCAAAACTATATGCCTGCAGGTGTATTGGTGAATGAAGCATTTGATATTGTGCAGTTCCGGGGCGTTACGGATGCCTGGTTATCGCCACCACCGGGCAAAGCCACGTTTAACTTGCTGAAGATGGCAAGAGAAGGCTTGTCCTTTGAATTGCGAAACATCCTGAACTTTGCAAAACAAAGAAATACACCGGCAAAAAAAGAAGGCATCGCAATGCATCTAAATGGGAAACAACAGTACGCCACAATTGAGGCCATTCCAATATTGGATACGGCCCAACCGCACTTTTTAGTGTTGTTTCAAAACAATGAAAGGTATGCCACACTTGAAGATACAGCCGGGCAGGAAGAGAGCGGTACCGGCGAAAAAATGCATCCGCTAAAAGCCCGCATAGAGCAGTTGGAAAAAGAGCTGGCGCAAAACAGGGAGGACATGCGAAGCATTACCGAAGACCAGCAAGCCGCAAATGAAGAAATGCAAAGCGCGAATGAAGAATTGCTTTCGGGCAGCGAAGAATTGCAGGCGGTAAATGAAGAATTGGAAACAGGAAAAGAAGAACTGCAAAGCACCAATGAAGAGCTAACCAGTCTTAATCACGAATTGTTCGACCGGAATGCCCAATTAAACAAATCGCAAAACTATACCGAAGGTGTTTTTTCCACCATTCGTGACGCTATTATCGTATTGGATCATGATTTTAAAATAATCAAGGCAACAGAAGGTTTTTATAAAAAGTTTAGCCTCACGGAAAAAGAAACAGAGGGCAAATTACTTTTTACATTACAGAGTGGCCATTGGAATATTCCCGACTTAAAAAACTATTTGGAAGGCATTAGCGACAAAAACAGCTCATTCACTGATTTTGAAATTACACATACCTTCCCAGCTATTGGGCAGCGCACCATGATTGTAAACGGAAGGCAATTAGAAAGAGTAGATGGAAACAAGACGATTTTAGTAGCCATTGAAGATGTGACAGATATGAAAAAAGTGGAAGAAAGCCTTATTCACTTAAAAAGGTCAAATGATGACCTGGAAAATTCTAACCTGGAACTGGAACAATTTGCGGGCATTGCTTCGCATGATTTGCAGGAACCGCTTCGGAAGGTCATCACCTTTATTAATATTATTGAGTCGAGAAACTTAGCCATATCGGAAGAAGCAAAACCGTATATTTCAAAAATTGCCACTTCAGCCAAACGCATGCAAAGCATCATTAAAGAATTGCTGAATTACACCAAAACAACCGATTTTGAACAAGAGTTTAAACCAACTGACCTAAATGAAATTTTCAAGGATGTTTTGAATGACTTTGAAATGGCAATTGAAGAAAAAGGAGCTGAAATAAACGTGAGCCAACTCCCGGTGATTCCTGCCATTGGGCTGTACATGAACCAACTGTTTTACAACCTGGTAGGCAACGCCTTGAAGTTTTCAAAGAAAGACCTACCACCAAAAATTGAGATTACGGCAAGCACACTGAATGGTAAAGAATTGGCCGGGCATCCTGCCTTAAACCAGCAAGGTGCCTTTACAGAAATTGTAGTAAAAGACAACGGCATTGGCTTTGATGAAAAGTATGCCGGTCAGATCTTTGATCTTTTTCAGCGCCTCCATAACCGGGCTCACTATGATGGAACCGGAATTGGTTTGGCCCTGTGCCGCAAGATTGTTTTACAGCACAGCGGCAAAATTTATGTAAAATCGAAAGAAGGAGAAGGTACAAGTTTTCATATCATACTTCCTTTATAGCTACAATTTTCAAATGAGCTGGACATCTAAACACGATCAGCAATCCTTGATTCGGGTTTAGCGTTTGACAGCATAGGCTTTAATATAGCGCATTTGCAAATCGGTTTTGTATTGATTCGATTTCAATGTGGGGCACCTGATTTGAAAGCTCCGATTTTTGGAATTTTTTAATTTTCTGTCTTGGGCTGTTTCCCTGCTTTTAATGCTGCATCTATTTTAAACACGAACAGCTCCTTCTATCATTTCTACTGAAAATGCACCATGCCTTTCATTCATCTTTTATTATCGCTTATAGAGGTTGACCTGCTCGGTTAGTGTATGTTCAACGAGGCGGGGAACCGTATTGAAAGCCTTTCGTTAAAGAATGTTTTCGGTTCCTAAACCTTAATCCCTTGAAAGCATTTTGGATAAATGCCAAAGATGACTTCATTAATCCCATATTGGAAAGCGTACCCTTACAATGGAATGTAAAACCGGGTAACTCCATTTCCCATCCAGAATTTTTGTGGTAAGGGCAAACGGATATTCCGACATTAATTCTTTTGATGATGGCATAAACTATATTTTAAGCAAAACTATCCTGCAGGCTAGTTGATAATGTAAACACCACTTTTACTTCGGTACCCATATTTAATTTTGAATGAATACTCACCTGGCCGCCAAACAGATTGGCCCTGCTGGTAATGTTTCTTAATCCCAGGCCTCTGTTGTCAGGCGTTAAAACAAAACCTTTACCATTATCGCTGATGAATAGGGTAAGGAGTTTTTCATTATAAATAATGCGAAGCTGCACAATTGATGCTTCCGCATGTCTTACAATATTATTTAGCAGTTCCTGAATGATCCTGAAAATAGTGAGTTTAGTTTGTTCGTTTAATATTTCCTCATCTTTCAAATTGTTAGTGTAATTGATTTCAAAAGGATTAATAGCATTGTAATTAGAAATCATATGGTTTACAGCTTCGTGCAATGTTACCTCGTGCAGCGACGGTGGCATCAACGATTGACTTAATTTCCTGATCTCTTTTATGGCAGTAGTCAGGTACTCGAGGTTTAAGTTTAATACTGCTTCGTGATCCATTTTATTTGCCAAACCTCGCTCTACCAGCAATCTTGTAGTAGTTAGTATTTGATTTATATTATCGTGTAATTCTTTCGATAATTCTGCTCTTTCATTTTCCTGCGCGTTTATTACCGCTTTTGTTATTTCATTCTGCCGCCTACTACGTTCTTTCGCTAGTTTTTCTTCAAGTGCAATCTTTTCGGTACTGTCGATGGCTAAAGCCAATATTGCAGGTTCATTATTAAAGGTAATCTTGAAATAAGCAATATTCATGTACATGCGCTTTTGCTGCTTATTCAGGTGAACACTAAGGGAAGACTTTTTAACCGATTTCTCCCTCATTTCAATAGCGATATCGATAAGCCGTTTCTGTTCTTCTACCGTTCTTATGTCTAGGACAGTCAACTCCCGGAATTCTTCCATAGTATAGCCATACAAATCCATAGCGGTTTGGTTTACTTCTCTTATTCGGAAATCCTGAAGGGTCCATATGATAATGCTAGCGGGGCTGCTATAAAATAAATGCCGGTATTTTTCTTCTGACACTCTTAACCGCTCCTCCTGGATTATCCGGTCTGTTATATCCCTGCAAATAAGAATTACAGCCTTTACCGATCTTTCTTCCAATAAATTCTGGAACGTTCCTTCCAGCCACCGTAGTTTACCACCTGGAGATAAAAACCTGAATTGTATTGTTAAAACTGCTTCATTGTTTCGTACTACCTCCTCAAAAGTCTCCTGTATTAAAGGCAAATCGTCCCCATAAAATATATCCTTAAGTAGCCGACCGTTTATGTCGTCTTTCAGATCTAATATATTTTGGGCTGATTGGCTTATTTCAATTACCGCAGTATTAGCAGCAAGGATGATGATGCCATCGGCTATGTTTTCAACCAGGGCCCTAAATCTGGTTTCGTTGTCTTTTATTTTTTCTTCCTCATTTTTATTGTCAGTATTATCTACCAGGAAAATGATTAATCCCTGGTTTGTAGGGTACGCATTTACAATTAGCCAACGACCTTTATGTTCCAGATACTGTTGAAAGTGTGTCGATTTTAATTCGGTCAATGCTTCTTTACAATAGGCCGCAAATGTTTCCAATCCATCGCTTTTAAGCAGCTCCAAAAGATCTGTACTAACAATATGCTCGCACGGCCGGTCAAATAAAAGTTCCGTATTCTTATTACAATTCGTAATTAGCCAATCATTGTCAACAGATATATAACCATCCTGCAGGTTTTCGATAATGGAATGTTGCAAATCGTGAAGCTGTAGTAACTCTTTTTTTATATTTTGTTCACTTTGTTTTAAGATGGTTTGTTCCGTTTTGTCTTCTGCAATGTGTATTATGCTCACCAGATTATTAGCGGTGTCAAAAACAGGAATGTTAATTACACCCCAATACCGGGTATCAAACTTTTTTGTGTTTGTATTCCATGAGTCGTACCGCTGTTCCTTCATTACAGCCTGCTTTTTTTTATTGATCACTTCCATTAAAGAATTGGAAAGATTTAAAACCCCATTTGCAGTAGGGTTATCAGGATTGTCAGGAAAAACTTCAAACACTCCTTGCCCAATAGCGGTGCGATCAATACCTGTAGATTTCAAATAAGCTTCGTTTGCATCCAGAATGGTAAACCGCGGGGGATCGGGCTTTAAAATTAGGTATAAGCCCGGCAATGCTTCAAGTAAATGGTTCATTGAATATAATAAGTAGCTAAAGATAAACCTGCTATTGCGTAACTGAGTTATTTACTCCATTAAAACGGTGTAGTAGAAAAACTACATGGCATAGAACTTGTTTTACAAGTTTATAATTTATTAAGGCTAGTACCGTGCTGAGTTATTAAAATTTTTACCCTTTAATGAAAAACTTTTTAGTAGTTGACGACCACGCAATTGTAAGACATGGGCTGAAGCTATTGATAGCTGATTTCTACCCTGGAACAGAAATTATTGAGGCCCAAAATGAAGTTGCCGCTATTGAAATACTAAAGAGCGTTCCATTTGACCTTGTTTTTCTGGATATCCAAATGCCAGGCTCAAACAGCTTTGACGTTTTGAACTTTATTATCAGTCGTCAACCAAACGCTAAAGTCTTGATTTATTCTATGGGTTCTCAAACATTATATGGCAAAAGTCTTATTAAAGCAGGAGCTCATGGTTACTTATCTAAGGATGCACCTATGAGCGAAATTCAGAAAGCTATGGCTACCGTTTTAGATGGCAAGAAATACATCAGCCAGGAATTGTTGGGTGTTTTGGTGGATGACCTGGCGAATGGTGAACCTACCAATCCTTTTTTAAAATTATCGCCAAGAGAAACTGAGATCACTAATTTTCTTTTACAGGGACTCTCGGTTTCAGAAATTTCCAGCCGGGTTAATTTACAAACATCAACTGTCGGCACCTACAAAAGCCGAATTTTTGAGAAATTAGACGTTACGAATCTGATTCAGTTAAAAGAAATCGCTACGCTGTATCATTTCTAATAGATTTAGTAAATTTTCTACAAGCTATTGTACTTTCTAACTACAGGCCCACTTGTATTATTGTCGTATTTTTAATTATGAAATACTGTGACGTTTTGATTATAGAGGATGACATTGACGACATAGAAATATTAATGGAAGAGCTTAACAAAACTGGCCTGGAAAAAGTCCATTATGTTTATTCTGCCAAAGACGCATTTCAGTACCTCGAAGATATTTATCCTGACTGCATACCTAAAGTAATTGTTACCGACCTCTTCCTTCCCGGTTTGAACGGAGTAGAATTTATAAAACAACTAAAGAGTCAGGATAAGTATAAAGATGTAAAAGTGGTGGTACTTTCTACTGCTATTTCGGAACATCACTTTGAAATCATTAAAGAATTAGGACAACTTGATTGCTTTTCGAAACCGGCTGATTTAGCTGGATTCGGGAAGATTGCAGACAGTATCAGGAGCCACATTGGGGCTTGATAATATAGTTGATACAGGTTTGATCTCACAATCAAAATTTCAAAGGCTGAGCTCACTTGCCATCACTTAAAATATTTTTCACTATCAACGAATCACTGCTGTCAGGGGAAAGTTTTTTAGCCTAAAATCAGTCGCTGAAATTAAATGTGGGTTTGAAAAATGTTGTGTTTTTAAAAACTTGAAGTCCTTATTTGGTTTGGAAGGAGATTCAATTCCATCGCTCAATTGATTTTGTTTGATTTTTAAGAATGATCAGCGATTTTCTCTTGCAACAATTGGGTGGCGGCCGGACAGCAGGGATCAACGAAAGCACAAGTATGCAGATCACAATGGAATACCTAAAGAGGAAATCCAATATTAACCGAACGCTGCAACAGTTATTGGGCTCTCAACTTATAGATTACTACGTGTTTACACTAACTATTAAAAAATAAATTTCACTACCAACGAATAACACATGTAGATATATCAATATAAACATAGATTACAAAGGAATCTATATCAACTGAATCTACTACAATAGGAGTGAGTTAGAATCATCAGTTGGCTTTGCAACCTAAAAAGCGCGATCCAAATGAAATCGATCAATATTTTACATATTGAAGATGATGAAGACGATGTAACACTGGTAAAGTTAATATTGAATGAAGCCGGCATACCGTTTACCCAAAATGTAATTTCTTCAAAGCAGAGCTTATTAAAAGCTTTACAAGGAACCCTTCCTGATATTATTTTATCCGATCACTCGCTTCCTTGTTTTAATTCGTTGGAAGCCCTGAAAATTGTGAAACAAAAAGACATAAATCTTCCCTTTATCCTTGTTACGGGAAATACTTCGGAAGAATTTGCAGTCAGTGTAATTAAGGCCGGGGCCGATGATTATATATTGAAAGACAGAATGCAAAGGCTTCCCTCAGCGTTGTTGGTTGCAATAGAGAAGTATGAATTGGCCTCTTCCAAACGGAAACTTAATGAGGAAATTCAACAGGCTGTTAAAGAAAGAGAAATATTAACTAACGGATTACTTAACTCTTTAAGTTCTCATATTGCTGTAATAAATTCCTCCGGCACCATTGTCGCTGTAAATAATACATGGAATGAGTTTGCACTTAACAATGGTGCGGAGAGCCTAATGAAATGCAGCGTAGGAGCCAACTATTTTGATGCTTGTAAAAGC
>MWWA01000258.1_pt1 | contig 14786 bp, 13 predicted proteins | sample 1047341 | NCBI WGS metagenome assembly MWWA01 (sample SAMN06349978, study PRJNA376086) | soil metagenome | isolation source: MS5-1 sample Antarctic (ecotone) soil | place: Antarctica | collected 2015-01-13
CTTATATGGAGCTTCTGAAACCAGTGTCCTAACTATTATAGTTCTTTTAAGGTTGCTGAAATAATCCCTGAGCATTTCTTTGCCTGGCATCAAAAAAACCTCTTTGAATTGTTCTCTTAATGAGAGATACACTGATTCTTCTGATCCCCTTTCTACATCTACCAATGTAAAGCTGGTTTTAGAAATATGCTGGCTGAATTCCTTAATCAACGATGAATCCCAAATACAATAATTGATAAAGGGAAATTTATTTTTGATTGCTGTATTAATTTTGAAATGCTTTGTATTCAATTCAGGAGTAAACAAGTTGCCTGATCCCAATCTGAATTTGCCTTTACCAATTCTTTCCAGAATGTCTCTGTTTACCAATTCATAAACTCTCCAGTTAACGGTTGATTTCAACATTCCCGGTTCAAATTTCTGGTAGAACCCGAATATGTCCGAGGTTGTAAAAACATCACCATTTTTGAAGGCTTCTTTAAGCTTAGGTATACGTAAGTTTCTGTCGATTGTTTATATATTTTGAACAAATTTAATCAAATAATTGGCAGCAAACAAGCTTTTGCTGCCGAAAATTGGAACGGTGGGAAGGGGATTTGGGTCTTTTTCAGGCTTGGGTCTGAGTGTCGACTTTATGCGGCTTGCAAATGTGTCAAATGTGTGCAGGCTTCTGAATCTTCATTGTGCGTTGGCAAAAATTAAAACACGAGGCGAAAGGAATGCAGAGTTGAATGTCTTTGTCGTATGTGAAATAGTTAATGGGTAGTTTGAGATTATGCTGTGTCTGCTCGATGTAAGTACTGTCGGCAATAGGCTTGTAGGTAACGTATGTATTTACACTAATATACGCTACTTGATTTCATGTTACCATATTTCCAACAAATCCGTTTCCGTTAGTTAGTAAAAAAAACGCGGATGTTTGAAAAGTAACGTAAATACAACTATGATTAATTCATCCTGCTCTCCTGCCGGGCCGGGTTCGTGCTGTAACCCCCGGGCTGATATAAAAACTAAAATGTACCCAGGAACTGCTTTTCGGCTTCTGTCAAATCCATAATCGCATATTTTTTTACATCATTGATCAGTACTTCATCCAAAATACCAACTACAGCACCATATGTTGCCAGGTCCGTTGGCTTAATCAGCAGCATCAAGGTATTGGAGGCATTTTGCCCGGAACCCAAAGAACGCCGCACATCCTGGATTGCCTGCCGGATGCCGGTATTACTGTTTGCAGTGGTGAATTGGATAGCATTTTTTTGCCAGGCATTTTCAAAACTTCCTCTATAGTACACCATTTGATTGTTGTTCTGAAGAATAATCGTTAAAGCATCCTTTTCTCCAAGGTTTGCAGATGCCCCGTCTTTCGGCATATAGAGGTCCGAGACAGTTGGTTTCGACATTTCTGCCGTTAAAATAAAAAAGGTGATCAACAAGAATCCCAGGTCAACCATGGGAGTCATGTCAACTCTTAAAACGTGTTTTTTCAGGGGAACAACGCCTATAGGTTTTTTTCGCATTTGTGCAGTAATATTTTGCATCATGATGTTTAAAGGAAGGATGCCTGTTCACTACTCTTTCCATAAAAACTTTTCCATTACCAAAGGGTAAAAAGTCATGATAATATTGATTTTTATTTAGTAATTTTTGGGTATGAAAAAAATCGTAGTTCCCACTGATTTTTCCGCCTCAGCCACTTCTGCTATCAATTATGCAGTCAGTATGGCCATTGAAATTGATGCTGCCATACATTTATTTCATGTTTACCAGGTACCGGTAGCTGTTTCTGATGTGCCGGTTGTAATTGTTTCGGTTGAAGAATTGAAAAAAAATGCAGAAGAACAACTGGAACATTTAAAAACCAGCCTGGAACATGTAAATTCTGATCAGCAACTGACAATTACTACCGAAGCCATAATGGGAAATACAGTTGATGAACTTGAATCCCTTTGCAAAAAGATGCATCCTTTTATAGTGGTTATGGGAAGCCGGGGATCAACTGGTATGGAACGCATTTTATTTGGCAGCACAACCCTTACAGCCATCAAACATCTTACATGCCCTGTTATAGTGGTACCACCAGGCTCGGTATTTAAAGGAATAAAAAAAGTGGGGTTTGCCTGCGATTTCCGTAAAGTGATTGAAACTACTCCCACTCATTATATTCATGACCTGGTACATGAATTTGGAGCAACATTGCATGTTCTGAATGTAGATTATAAGAATAAAAATTTTAAACCTGAAACTCCGGAAGAATCTCTTTCCCTTCACAGCCTGCTTGGAGATCTTAATCCGCAATATCATTTTATTGAAAATCGTGACATAGAAGATGGTATCAATAAGTTTGCAGAAGAGAATAACCTTGACCTGGTGATTACTATTCCCAAAAAACACAAATTACTGGATGGCCTTTTCCGCAAAAGTTCTACCCGGCAATTGGTGTTTGAATCACATATCCCGGTGATGTGCATCCACGAATAAAAAAAAGTTTTTAAAATTCAGCACTTTTCGGTGTACGCGGAAAAGGTATAACGTCGCGGATATTCGTCATGCCAGTAACGAATTGTACCATTCTTTCAAAGCCCAATCCAAAACCTGCATGCGGTACTGTTCCAAAGCGACGTGTATCCAGATACCACCACATCTCTTCCGCGGGAATATTCATTTCTTTCATTCGCTTTTCTAAAACATCCATTCTTTCTTCCCTTTGCGATCCACCCACGATCTCACCAATTCCAGGTGCCAGGATATCCATAGCTGCCACGGTTTTACCATCATCATTCATCCGCATATAAAAAGACTTGATATCTTTTGGATAATCTGTCAGGATAACGGGTTTCTTAAAATGTTTTTCCACCAGGTAACGTTCATGCTCACTCTGTAAATCAACTCCCCAATCCTCAACCAGGTATTGAAATTTCTTTTTCTTATTGTGATTGCTTTCTTTTAAAATTTGAATTGCTTCGGTATAAGTAAGTCTTTCAAAATCGTTTTGAATAACAAATTCGAGTCTTTCGATCAATCCCATTTCACTGCGTTCCAATTGTGGTTTTTGTTTCTCCTCATCAGCCAGTCTTTGTGCCAGGAAATCAAGATCTTCCCGGCAATGGACCATAGCATAACCAATGATATATTTAATGAATTCCTCTGCGAGATTAGCATTGTCCTCCAGGTCAGAAAAAGCCATTTCAGGTTCTATCATCCAGAATTCAGCAAGATGCCGGGCTGTATTTGAATTTTCGGCCCTGAATGTTGGGCCAAATGTATAAATATCACCCAAGGCAGTAGCTGCCAGCTCACCTTCCAACTGGCCACTTACAGTAAGGTTGGTAGCGCGGCCAAAAAAATCTTCTTTAAAATTTATGGAACCGTCAACATTCCTCGGCGTATTATCAAAAGGCAGCGTTGTGACTTTAAACATTTCGCCAGCACCCTCCGCATCACTTGCGGTTATAATTGGTGTGTGCATGTACACAAAGCCTTTTTCATTAAAGAATTTATGAACCGCAAATGCTAAAGCATTTCTCACCCGGAATACGGAACCAAATGTGTTGGTTCGAAAACGTAAATGGGCAATCTCACGTAAAAATTCCAGGCTGTGTTTTTTGGGCTGAAGCGGATATTTTTCTGCATCACAATCACCTAATATTTCTACATGCGTAGCTTTTAGTTCCAGTTTCTGTCCTTTACCCAAAGAAGGCACCACGGTGCCGGTTACTTTTAATGAGGCACTTGTTGTAATGCGTTTTAAAAGATCATCACCAAACTTACCTAACTCCATTACTACCTGCAAGTTATTGTTGGTAGATCCATCATTAAGCGCAATGAACTGGTTATTGCGAAAAGTACGTACCCATCCCATTACAGTCACTTCCTGTTGCTGCGGCTCTACAGCCAATAACTCCTTTATTTTGATGCGTTTATTGAACATAAATTAATTTTTGAAAACCTTTTTCGAGGTAAAACGGCAGCAAAGATATAAAACCGCCCAGATTAACTTGCTGTAATAAAGGACAGTACATTCTGGTTTTATTATACCGGGTAATTACTTAATAAATTATTTTATAAAGGCTGAAAATGAATGTAAATTTAAGAAGTGGCAAAAGTTAATTTCATAGCCGTTTGCTTATTGATATTTACATTCCTGGCTTGCCAAAGGGAAGTGGAAGAAAAATGCAATTTATCGGACCTCAGGATTGAAAAAGGAGAATGCCATTCCGATAATACTTACAAACTGATTTTAAATTTCAAACATCGCAATAGAGATCATGATCTTTTTGAAGTATATATCCGGAATAATAAAAAGATCGGTACTTATAAATTTGCTGACCTCCCATTAACCATCCAGGATTTTAATATGAGTGGAAAAGATTTTGACTACATCAAAATCGTTATCAAGGACAAACCACATTGCTTTCTCGTTGCAGAATTTAAACCGCCAATGTGTGAAGAAAGAACATGTTCCATCAATGAATTGAGAACGGAAGTTGGAGAATGTCATTCGGATGGAACCTTTGATCTTACAATCAATTTTAATCATCACAATGCCGGCAATGAATATTTCAACGTTTATACCAGAGATGGAAAATTAATTGGCACTTATAAACTGGCTAACCTTCCCATCACCATTAAAAATTTCAAGCGCAGCGGGAACGATCACGATTTTATTAAAGTGGTAATTAATGATAAACCGGATTGTTTTGCAGTTGCGGAATTTAAACCACCAGCTTGGGAAGAGCCAAAATGTTCCATCAATGAATTGAGAACGGAAGTTGGAGAATGTCATTTAGATGGAACCTTTGATCTTAAAATCAATTTTAATCATCACAATGCCGGTAATGAAAATTTCAACGTTTATACCAGGGATGGAAAATTAATTGGCACTTATAAACTGGCAAACCTCCCCGTCACCATTAAAAACTTTAAGCGATCAGGAAACGATCATGATTTTATTAAAGTGGTGATTAATGATAAACCGGATTGTTTTGCAGTTGCGGAATTTAAACCACCAGCCTGTGAAGAGCGAAAATGTTCCATCAATGAATTGAGAACGGAAGTTGGAGAATGTCATTCGGATGGAACTTTTGATCTTAAAATCAATTTTAATCATCACAATGCCGGCAATGAATTTTTCAACGTTTATACCAGGGATGGAAAATTAATTGGCACTTATAAACTGGCTAACCTTCCTGTTACCATTAAAAATTTCAAGCGCAGTGGCAACGATCATGATTTTATTAAAGTGGTAATAAATCATAAACCGGATTGTTTTGCAGTTGCGGAATTTAAACCACCAGCCTGTGAGGAGCGAAAATGTTCCATCAATGAATTAAGAACGGAAGTTGGAGAATGTCATTCAGATGGAACCTTTGATCTTAAAATCAATTTTAATCATCACAATGCCGGCAATGAATATTTCAATGTTTATACCAGGGATGGAAAATTAATTGGCACTTATAAACTGGCTAACCTTCCCATCACCATCAAAAATTTCAAGCGCAGTGGCAACGATCATGATTTTATTAAAGTGGTAATAAATCATAAACCGGATTGTTTTGCAGTTGCTGAATTTAAACCACCAGCCTGTGAGGAACGAAAATGTTCCATCAATGAATTAAGAACGGAAGTTGGAGAATGTCATTCAGATGGAACCTTTGATCTTAAAATCAATTTTAATCATCACAATGCCGGCAATGAATATTTCAATGTTTATACCAGGGATGGAAAATTAATTGGCACTTATAAACTGGCTAACCTTCCTGTTACCATCAAAAATTTCAAGCGCAGTGGCAACGATCATGATTTTATTAAAGTGGTAATAAATCATAAACCGGATTGTTTTGCAATTGCTGAATTTAAATCACCAGCCTGTGAGGAGCGAAAATGTTCGATTTCCGAATTAGTAATTCATAAAGAAGAGTGTACTTCAGATTCTACTTACCACTTAACAATAAATTTCAAACACCAAAATGCGGGAAATGAATATTTTGAGGTATTCACCAGGAATAACATACGGTTAGGTACCTACAAATTATCCTCACTCCCATTAAAAATCAGGAACTTCAAGAAAAGCGGAAGAGATTATGATTTTTTGCGGGTTTGTATAAATGACAAAGATGATTGCTGTAAAGCAATTGAATTTATAACTCCTGATTGCCGGGAGTGAATCTAATAAATAGTTGACATTTTATCCCTGCCAGTCATCGAGATTAAACTGGTAAAATATTTTGTTATCCACTTTACGTTCATTTTTAACACCAACTCTTTCATTGATATCCTGATGATTATTATTGGCAGTGATAGTATAATGAGGGTGTTTCATATTTCCTGGTTCTTGTCTTACAGTATGATTGTCATGCTGTGTGTAAATTTTTTTATGATGAGCCATAACCAAATATTTAATTAATTGTAAGTACTTAAAATCCGTGCCGGGAATCCTCCTTCTCCCTCAAATAGGTTTAAAATAAATTTTATAGTTCTGTTAATAGGTTTAAGTTTCCATTCAGTTTTTATATATGAGACTTCAGAATAATAAAATTCCCCAAAGAAAGGAAAATAGTATGCGGGAAAAATAAACTCAACCATAAAATGGCAAACTATCTAACAAATAAATTAAGTATATTGGTTCATTAACTACTAACATGCCACAGCTGCTGCTATATATTTTTATAGCTATCATTTCCGGAACGGCACCAAGCCAATACCCGGTAAATAATATCACTGTAACAAAGGATGAAGGCCTATTCAGTCATGACAGTGTACTAAATATCCGGCTAACCGGAAACATCCGATCCTTATTAAAAGACCGGGGTGATGATGGTCAGTATCATTCCCTTACAATTTCTTACGCCGATCAAAACGGTGAAACAGTAACCATTCCTTTGCGTATTAAAACCAGGGGCAATTTCAGGCGGCAAAAATCAAATTGCACTTATCCTCCGCTGTTATTAAATTTCGTAAAAAAAATAACCAAAAACACTTTGTTTGACGGGCAGGATAAGATGAAACTGGTTATGCCTTGCACCAATGATGAATTTATTGTCAGGGAATATCTTGCTTATAAATTATATAACCAGGTTACAGAAAAAAGTTTTAGAGCAAGGCTGGTTAGAGTAAGTTTATTTGATGATACTAAGAAAAAGGAAGAAGGGAATTTTTACGGAATGTTATTGGAAGAGGATGATCAAATGGCAAAACGAAATGGGATGAAGATCATGGATAAAAAGCAAATTCAGCCCCAAGCAATGGAAAAAGAGAGTTTTTTAAAAATGACTGTTTTTGAATACATGGTGGGTAATTGTGACTGGTCTATACCTTACCTGCATAATACAAGGATTATTGCATTTGATTCCATGAGTATACCTTATGTAGTTCCTTATGATTTCGACCATTCCGGCTTTGTATCTGCACCTTACGCTTACCCACCTGAAGTGTTAAACTTATCATCTACCAGGGAGCGCCGTTACAGGGGCTATTGCCTGAGTGATTTTAAAGAGTATACGTCAACCATAGAATTTTATAATCGAAAAAAAGAGGAATTCTACAAAATTATAACAGATTGCCCGCAGGCAAATAGCCGCTTTGTTAAATCAACTATTTCATGGCTGGATGAATTTTATTCCACCATCAACCATCCTAAGAAATTGGAAAATGACTTTTCATACCCTTGTAAACTACAAGTAGATTTTATCATTAAAGGTTTAAGTGATAATTAATATTTAATCATAGAATTCCTGCAGTGCACCAAAGTAATTAATCTTCCATCCTTCCACCATTTCTTCATAAACTTCATCAGGAATATTAGTATGAGAAAGCTCCGCGGAAGTACCTTGTTTATGCGGATGTAATTTTATAGTAACAATGGAATCTTCGTCCTGGTCACCAAAATACCATTGCTGAACGATTTTTTTTCCTGCTTCAAATTCCAGATTGCGACCTGCAATGCTTCCTTCCCATAATGAGAATTCACTGCCAGGTTCGGTGCTCATTATTGCCTTGTCTCCGCTCCATAATTGAATGGTAGCTGGAAGTGTCAACGCCAGGTACACTTCCTCAGGTGGGGCATGGAGGATAAAATAATTTTTATACGATTTCATATTAATCAAAATTAAAGAAACACAAACTAACGGTATTCATATTGCTTTCAAAACATTCACGACCTGGAAATCCAAATTCATAGAACTCTTTATTGGTACCTGTTCAATTACCAGATAGTCATCTACAATGAATTGAAATATTTTCATTACCTTTTTAAAAAAAAATCACATGCCTGAAAGTCGTAAACGAAAAATTCCACCTAAACTTAAGCCTTCAGAAGTTCCAGCAAGCCAACGTGTAAGAGGACGGATAATCTGGTCTTTACTTCTCGCCGTATTTGGTATCATCATTGCCTTTTTTGCCGTTGGATTAAATTATATAGCGCTTACCATAGGGGCATTAATTGGAGCAATTGCAGGATATTTTATCGGCATACAAATGGTGCGGGACCTTTCTGAAAAATAAGGCCAGTATAATAATCTTATGCAAAAAAATTCTGGTAATACATAAATACTGTACACTAAAAAACATAGAAATTCCATTTGCAATAAGGTAAAACTTTAACTTGCGACCACCTTTAATTAAATCTATAAATCATGCATATGAAATTACACATGCTGCCTGTTGCAGTGATTAGTTCACTTTTTCTTTTTTCTTGTGTAAGTACAAAAAAATACCAGGAGGAACAAGCAAAATACGAAAGGCTTAATACGGCCTATACCGGTATTCAGGGAAATTTAAAAGAATGCATGGATGAAAAAGTAGATGCTGAGCGGCGCCGTGCTTTGATGCAGGGTGAAATGGATAATTTGAAAGAGCAGGTAAATTTTTTAAAAACAAATAATAACCAGGCACTGAAACAACTCGAAGATCTTTCTGTTATAAGCACTTCCCAGGCTGAAAGCATTAAAAAATCGCTGGATAATATCGGATCAAAGGATGCATATATTCAAAATCTGCAGGGTGCTTTGTCCCGGAAAGATTCATTGAATATGGTATTGGTCATGAATTTAAAAGGAGCTATTGGAAACCTGGATGATAAAGACATCAATATTAAAGTTGATAAAGGAGTGGTATATATTGATATTTCTGATAAATTATTATTCAAAAGCGGGCAATTCGAAGTTACACCTGCAGCAAAAACGGTATTGGGCAAAGTAGCCCAGGTACTAAAAAATCAACCCGATATAGAATTTATGGTTGAAGGACACACCGATAATGTTCCTTTCCGGGGCAGTGGTGTTTTGGCTGATAATTGGGATTTGAGTGTAAAGAGAGCAACTTCAGTTGTTCGGATGTTACAAAATGAATATGGCATGGATCCCTCCAAAATGGCGGCATCAGGTAGAGGTGAGTATCAACCCCTTACCGAAAACAGTACGCAGGATGGTAAGGCTACCAATCGCCGCACAAGAATAGTTATACTTCCGCAACTGGACCAGTTCTTTAAATTGCTGGAAACAAAATAAGTAATTGCTCAAAAATTAAAGTAAGCCATCTTTTAATGATGGCTTTTTTTAAACCTTTTCCTTTTGAAATGTACGATAGCTATGTAAAAGGCTGGCTGCATCTTTGTCTAACATCCAGGTAAGGTTTCCGTCTTCTGGTTTTACGCCGTGCACGGGAATTATTTTTTTGGGTTGACTGCCTTCAATGGCTTCTTTTACCATGGCCGCTTTTTCCTTTCCTGACACCAGGAAAAATAACTGGCGGGCTGCATTAATCAGTGGATACGTAAAAGTGATTCTTTCCTGCCCGTTATCGGTATTGGTTGAAGACATAACCAGCCGGTCTTTTTCTTTCAAAACTTCAGAAAAAGGGAAAAGAGACGCCGTATGCCCGTTTGTTCCCAGGCCCATAACCATCCAATCAAAGCGGGGAAGATTTTTATTAAAAACCTTGTAAATCGATTTTTCATAATTCAGAGCATCCTTCGGGGATTTATTGAGTGTGGGAACAGGAAAAATATTCTCTTCCGGAATTTTTATATACTGCAATAAATTTTCGTAAGCCATGCGAAAATTGCTTTGTTCATCTGTGGGTGGTACATGCCTTTCATCGCCCCAAAAAATAAATACTTTATGCCATGGTATATTTTTCGAAAAAGCTTGGGAAGCTAATAATTGATGAAAGCGTTGTGGAGTTTGAGATCCGGAAAGTGCAATGGAGAACCGGCCTCTTTTTGAAATACAACGGTTAGCATCAAGAACAAAAAAATGAGCGCACGCCTCGCTTAATTTTTCGTGATCATCATAAACCAAAACAGTATTTTTTCGCATCGTGTGTAATTTAGTATCCAAATAATCGAAATAATAATCAACTTTTTTTGGCCTTATGTTTTAATGTATTTTCTTCCGGTAGCAATATCCATTCAAAACCATCTTTCTCCACAATTTTTTGTGCACTGGAAGGCCCCCAACTTCCCGGCTCATAATCAGGAAATTTCACACTTTTGTCTTTTTCCCATGCTTTTAATATGGGAGTAACCACCGCCCAAGCTTCTTCAACCTGGTCGGCCCGCATAAAAAGTGTAGCGTCTCCTTTCAGGGCATCAGATAAAAGCGTTTCATAAGCTTCCGGAATACCCTGAACATAATTTTCCGCATAGGTAAAATCCATTTCTACAGGGCAAACCTGTAATTGCATGCCGGGCACTTTTGCCTGGAATAACAGTGTAATTTCCATCCTTGGCTGAATGCTGATGATCAGCCTGTTCGGTTGCGGGCTTACGTTAGCAGATTTAGGTAAAAACAAATGGGGTATTTTTTTGAATTCAACCGCAATAACTGAGGTAGAAGAATGCAGCGCTTTGCCTGTTCTTAAATAAAATGGAACTCCCTGCCAGCGCCAGTTATCAATGAAAAAACGACCGGCGACAAAAGTTTCTGTCAATGATTTTTGTTTCACTTTTTCTTCATCGCGGTAGGCTGGTTGATTTTCACCATTAATCTTACCTTCTCCATATTGCCCCCGTACCACATGCTCCTTCACCTCCTTGTCATTATACCGCCTGATGGCTTTTAAAACGTCAGCCTTTTTATTGCGTATTTCTTCTGCATTGAAAGATATGGGGGGTTCCATGGCAATCACACATAATAATTGTAAAAGGTGATTTTGCACCATGTCCCTTAAAGCTCCGGCCTGGTCATAAAAGCCTCCCCGCCCTTCTATGCCCATATTTTCAGCCACAGTGATCTGCACATTCTCTATATAATTATGATTCCATAAAGCTTCAAATACGATATTGGCAAATCGAAAAGTCAGAATGTTCTGTACCGGTTCTTTCCCCAAATAATGATCGATGCGATAAATTTGCTGCTCGGAAAAATAGCGGCTAAGCATAACGTTTAGTTCACTCGCTGTCTTCAGGTCCTCGCCAAAAGGTTTTTCCACTACAATGCGGTCCATGGTTTTTTCAACGGCCAATTCGTTTTTGTGTAAACCTGTAGATATATCTTCAATAAAACGTGGAGCAACAGCATAAAAAAATAATCGTACACCTCGTTGCTTTAATAATTTATCATTCTCTTTTAGTAGTTGGTTGAGGCCACCATACATTTCAGGTTGGGTAAAATCGCCCTGGAAATACCGGATGTGACCGGCAAATTTGGTCCAGTCATTTTTGGATGGTTTTCCACTGCGGGAAAATTCTTTAAGTCCCTCAAATAATTTGTTTTTATACTCGGATTCTTTCATGGCCGCATGGTGCACTCCAATGATTAAAAAATCTTCAGGCAAATGATTATTTATATAAAGGTGGTAAAAGGCAGGAAAAAGTTTTCGCCATGCAAGGTCACCATTACCTCCGAAGATCACTATGCTGGCTGGCAAATTTGAATTTTTTGCTGTCATTGGTCTATGGTTGATTCGTGAAGCCACTCCGTATGAAAACGGCCTGTCTTATCAATTCTTTCATACAAGTGTGCACCAAAATAATCTCTTTGAGCTTGAATCAGGTTGGCGGGCAACCGGGCCCTGTTATATGCATCATAATAATTCAGTGCTGCACTAAAGCATGGTAATGATAATTTAAATTGAATAGCGGTTTGGATCAATGCAGCTACATGCTCTCTTTGGTGAAAAAGTTTTTTACTGAAAAAAGGCGATAAAATAATATTGGTTAACGCAGGATCATTCAGCCATTCTTTACGAAGATCATTCAACATTGCTGAACGGATAATACACCCGCTTTTCCAAACTCTTAAAACCTCTGCCAGGTCTGCTTTGTACTCGTATGTAACGGATGCAATGGATAATAAATGTAAACCTTGTCCGTATGATAACGCTTGTGCAAAATACATTGCTTGCCTGCAGTGTTCGGCCAGTTTTTCTTTACCTATACTTAAAACTTCAACTTTTCCTTGTTTAATCTTTTCTGCAGCCTCCACTCTTTCTTCTTTCATGGCTGATAAAAAACGCATGGTAACTGCTGCGTCAATAACAGGTAGGGGAACATTCAGCTCCATGGCTGATTGAGAGGTCCACATCCCGGTTCCTTTTTGCCTGGCTTTATCCTGGATCTGGTCAACCAGGAAATTAGCGGTTTCTTCATCTTTTTGTAAAAAAATATCTGCCGTAATATCTGCTAAAAATGACTGAAGTTCTGATTGACGCCATTCGTTAAAAAAATGATGCAATTCTTTGTTGTTAAAACGGCCTGCATTTTTCAATAGGTCATATATTTCTGTGATCAGTTGCATAATAGCATACTCAATACCGTTATGAACCATTTTCACATAATGCCCGGATGCCGAATTGCCCATCCATGCCACGCAGGGTCCTTCATCGGACGTTGCAGCTATGGATTCTAAAATCGGCCTTACTACTTCATAACTTTCAGGATTACCCCCGGGCATTAAGCTGGGACCGTGTCTTGCACCTTCTTCACCGCCAGATACGCCCATACCAATAAAATGCAAACCCGAACTTTGAAGATTCTGGTAATGTTTTGCGGTATCCATATAATAAGAATTTCCGCCATCAATGATCACATCACCTTTTTGTAAAAGCGGGGATAATTCTTCTAAAACCATGTTTACAATAGCTCCTGCGGGTACCAGTAACATCACAACTTTAGGTGCTTTCAATTTGGAAACAAGATCTTCCAGGGAAACAGCAACAGATACGGGTTTTTCAACGGCTTCCTCCATTAAATGCTGCCGCTGTTTTTCATCTTTATCATAACCACATACAGAAAATCCATGATCCGCAATATTCAAAACCAGGTTTCTGCCCATTGTACCTAATCCTATCATTCCAATATTAACATTCATAATCAAATTTTAATCTGGCTTGAAGCCGGTTTGGTTAATTTAAGAAATTATTGCGAAGAGTGTAAGCTGCCCCGACAAAATTTAAATTGATTCAACCTCTATAAAATCTAAAGCGTTCGTTTTTAATGAAAATTATATCTTACACAGAAAAATTTTTATGCGGTGGATCATTATTCTGATAATTTACGCAATTAATATACCAGCCGTTTTCTCCCAGGATCGTGACCGGGTTCGCACATATGGAATTAACGTGGGTGTGCTACATCCCGGCATATTAAATGCCATTACGGATGTGCCAGGCGTTAAGGTTGGTCATGTTACTTTAGTTAAAGGAGATTCCATACGGACAGGCGTAACCGCCATTATTCCTCATGGTGGAAATATCTTTCAGCAAAAAGTACCGGCAGCCATTTTTACAGGCAATGGTTTTGGAAAATTAGCCGGCACAACCCAAATAATTGAATTGGGAAACCTGGAATCGCCCATTATTCTTACCAACACCATGAATGTTTCAACAGGCATGGATGGAGTGATACAGTATACCAACATACAAAAAGAAAACCAGGATGTACAATCTGTAAATGCGGTGGTTGGTGAAACAAATGATGGTTATTTGAATGATATCCGCGGTCGCCATGTACAGGTCATTGATGTCTTAAATGCAATTGAAACGGCAAAGACAGGACCCGTTGCAGAAGGAAATGTAGGCGCCGGAACAGGAACCATTTGTTTTGGATTTAAAGGTGGCATTGGAACTTCATCCCGGGTACTTCCAGCCGGATCAGGAAGTTATACAGTAGGGGTGTTGGTGCAAACAAATTTCGGGGGTGTGTTACAGGTAGATGGTGTACCTGTAGGAGAAGAGTTGAATAAATATTATCTCCGGGATCAGTTAAATGATGATGCGAACGGCAGTTGCATGATCATTGTAGCCACTGATGCACCGTTGGATGCACGTAATCTTGAGAGACTGGCCAAAAGAGCTTTTATGGGTCTGGCAAAAACAGGAGGTATTGCAAGCAATGGCAGTGGCGATTATGTAATCGCATTCTCTGCAAATCCTGAATCATTTATTGCACATAATGAAAAAAATCCTGTCCTACAGCACTCGATATTAAGTAACGATGCCATGTCGCCATTATTTATGGCAGCAATTGAGGCAACAGAGGAGGCAATTTTAAATTCATTGTTTATGGCCGAAACGATGAAAGGCAAATATGGCCGCATCATAGAAGCTTTACCCTTAGATAAAGTGATCCCGCTTTTAAAAAAATTTAAACCCACTCAATAAATGGTAGCATTCATCAATGGCGAATATAAAGATGAAGAAAAGGCACTGTTGCATGTTAGTGATCTTTCCATACAGCGTGGCTATGCGGCATTTGATTTTTTTCGAACGCTGGATTTTAAGCCCTTATTTTTAGCAGATATTACGGCAGATATTTTTTTACAAAAAGATGAAGAAACCGCTAATTT
>MWWA01000259.1_pt1 | contig 14785 bp, 15 predicted proteins | sample 1047341 | NCBI WGS metagenome assembly MWWA01 (sample SAMN06349978, study PRJNA376086) | soil metagenome | isolation source: MS5-1 sample Antarctic (ecotone) soil | place: Antarctica | collected 2015-01-13
GCTATTTCTTTTTTGCGGACATAATGCGGACAGATTTTCGTCTCGTTTTGGTCAGAGGCTAAGCTAGGTTAAGGTGGGTTAGCCTATAGCAAAAGTAGAAATTATTATCAGTTAACAAAAATATACCGCTATTAATTTAGGATAATATTTTATTGGATTGTGCACAAGTGAACTCTCAGAGTCTGATTGAACAAGTCGCTTATTTGTTCTCCTTTACCAAGTTGCTGGGATTCACCACATCAATTATTTTCATTGTTTTTTTCCCTGCAGGCATTTGCCACTCTAAAATCTGATTTTTTTTAAAACCGAGCAGGGCTATTCCTATGGGTGCTAGAATAGATATTTTTTTTTCCTTTAGATTAGCTTCCGAAGGCAAGACAATCTGAAAGTCCATGATTTTTTTATTTTCCGGGTCTTCGATTTGAACAATGGAGTTTAGCTGGACAATATCGTTTCCTATCTTATTGTCCTTTACTATTTTAGCTTTTTTTAATTCTTCGGCTAAATATCTGATTTCCTTAGTTTGTTGAATAGCGGATTGATTTTTTATCAGATCATGGATAATCTGAAAGTCTTTTTCTGACAATACGGGTTTCATAATGAATATAATTAATGGTTTCATGGTTTCACATAAAAAGGAAATGAATCTGTGACGACCGTCTTGACATTTCCAATTTTTATAGAATATATGTTTGTTGCTGTTATAAAATGATAGCTATCTATTACTGGCTGGCTAAATTAAATCCTTAATAAAATTAAACGGGCCCCGGAAAAATTGTCGTGGGGAAGGCAGAATAAAGGCCTTATTGTTTGTGCCTAACAAGGTCTTCCACCTATTCTTAAAGAAAGGTTTGGGTGGCAAGGTCTGATATGTAAAATAACTATTCATCGACTTTAAATATACACTATTTTTGATGAGGAAGAACATAAATGATTAACTTCTTCATTGAGTTCATTCTTTAGTGTACATTTCCGCAATACTGCTTCCATGATTACATTAGATAAACCCATAAAGTTCATTATAGTCTTTTAAAAAAAATTTTTCACCTTATCAAAAGCAATACCTTTGCTTTTCGATCCACAACCTATTTAGATGAGTTTAAGCAGAGAAAGAAGAATTGTCACATTAAGAAAGCAATTAAAGGAGCCCCTAAAACTAAATCCTTTTGTTTTTAGCAGGTTGTTTTTTCTTTGGCTTCTCATTGGTCTCATTGGAGGAGTAATCGCTGGGATTTATTGGATTGTTCTGGAACACCTGACACATTCACTGGTTCTTTTTCAAGGAATCTACGTCATTCCGGTTATGGCCCTTGCAGGTCTTTTTGCGGGATTGATCATCCACTATATAGGGGACCCGGGGGAAATTCAACTGATTGTCAATAATATCAGGTTTAAGGGAGGTAGGCTTGATCCCAAAAATAACCCTTCCATGTTATTATCCTCACTCCTTTGTATTGCATCAGGGGGGAGTTTGGGACCGGAGGCCCCTCTAGTGCAAGTGACGGGATCCACAGGCTCCTGGATGGCCAGGAAATTAAAGTTTAAAGGTGAAGACGTTAGATCATTGAGCATAGCAGGAATGGCTTCGGGATTTACTGCATTGTTCGGTGCACCGCTTGGCGGAAGCTTATTTTCATTGGAAATACTTCACCATAAATATGTGGTAGAATATTATCAGGCTCTGATTCCTGCTTTTGTGGCCAGTTGCGCCAGTTACGTGATTTTTATCGTTATTACCCAGTTAGGAATTGGCCCTATTTGGGCCTTTCCTGCCTATAGTTCGGAGGGGGTAATGGATTTTTTTTATGCCATATTATATGGAGGGGTGGCTGCTTCCTTTGGTTGGCTTTTTATTGCTTTGGTAAAGATACTGAAACAGCTGATCGGAAATTGGAAGACTCCCATTTACATTAAGATGTGTGCAGGCGGTATTATTTTGGGTATCATCTCATTTTACTATCCCTTAACCAGGTATTTCGGGCACCATGAAATTAATATTCTTTTAGAAAACACTCTTACCCTACAGGTATTGGTCGCCATTTTGTTATTTAAAATTTTGGCGATTGCGGTGACGGTCACCTCAGGATGGCGCGGAGGGTTTATCATTCCACTTTTCTTTGTGGGGACTACCTTGGGATTAATTATTCATGGTCTTTATCCCGGACAAAATTTGGCACTTGTTGCGGTTTGTTGCATGGCCGCGATCAACTCCTGTGTAACCAGGACACCCATCAGTACCATCATACTTTTATCCACCCTGACAGGCTTTGCTTATTTTGTACCCATTATGTTTGCAAGTTTAACAGGGTTTTTTTTGGCCCCTAAAACCCCTTTTATAGGTGCCCAATTGGATCAAGAGGACTAAAACTGGAACAAATGCTGATTCAAGAGAATTCACCGCCTCGTAAGGGTATCGCCATAAATAAGTTCATCTACCCTAATTATCTGAAACGTCATATTTGCCTGGCTGCTTTCGTAGAGAATGCCCAAGTGGTCTTTATCAATAACGGTAAGACAGGAATATCCCCAACTCCTTTTTGAATCCAGCAAAACATGATGCTCTTTGGGCCAGGTAACCCCTTGGTCCTCACTTGCTTTAATGGTTATGTTATATCGGCCGTCTCTGGCTGCAGGATTGGAAAAGAAAAGCCATGAGGCATCTCTCTCTGATCTGTTTTCAGGAAAAGTAATTAAACTGCCCATACAAACGGGTTCGATCAAGACGGATCTGGAGGAGGGATGTTCTGTCCAGGTCTGTCCCAGGTCCGAGGTGATTGAAATGGACCTGAATCCTCCCCTGTTGTCACGCATGTTGAGCATTAAACTTCCATCGTTCAATTCTACCACCTGGGCTTCAGTAGTATTGGATTTTGCCCCAGTGCCAGTACTCCAGGTCTTACCCTTGTCTTGGCTATATATCAAGGTGCTGTAGGGCATATCATTTTCATCTTTAAATTGACCTGCAAATATTAGGGTACCGTCCCGCATGGTGATGCCTTTTCCAGGGCCATTGAACATCAATTTCCATTTGGGGTCTTTTACCTGGGTGGTGATATTAAGGGGTTCAGACCAGCTGATCCCATCATCTTCACTCTTTACCAGCATAAGCTGACCTGTTTCAGCAGGTGTCATTCCGGCTTCTGAACTGTTCCACAGCATTTGCCCCGGTTTACCATGGGCCCATAGTGCCATGACCCAAACCGTATTGGTCTCATGGTCCACCAATATTGCAGGATCGCCGATACCATTCTCGTTATTGGGTTTATCACCCCACTCTTCCATATCCATGATGATCTTCATGGATTCCCAAGTCTTACCCCCGTCAGTGCTCCTGCTCAGGCCAACATCTATATCACCTTGAAGATCAGTGGACTTTTCCCTTCTTACATCATAAACAGCCAAAAGTGTTCCTTGGGTGGTAGTCGCTAATCCGGGTATCCTAAAGGAGTGAACCCCCTCATCCCCATGATGCCTAAGTTTCGTGGCTAATCTTAAGGGCAACATCCGGCCATGGGCTATGCGAGGTTTAAATTTTTGGTTTCCCAAAATGATCTGCGGCATGGCCAGAGTAAATTTTTCCAGTAAAGAGGCATCCTCTTTGGGTCGAACTGAAATTCTTAAGCGGTGCTTTCCTTCCGGAAATACCTTATTAATTTTAATATTATTTAAAGTCCCTACTTCTACCATTGCTGCCAGAGGTAATTTCTGCTCCTGATCTCCTTCTCCCTTAAGTTGGTGCACCAGAATTCCTTCCAGACACTCATTACCTTTTAAGGCCACTTGAATCTCCTTTAATTCCTGTGGCCTTGAAAGCTCTATGGATAATTCCAGCACTTCATTATTTAAACCTTTTATTACAGGAATATAATGCTGCTTCACAGTTATCTTATTAGTTTGATGAACAATCTGAATTGGATTTTTAGGGCTTTTGCACTCGCTAAAGAGGAGAAAAATGCCAATTATTCCCAAGCAGATTCTTTTTAATCCGGGATAATTTTTCATGGCTACTATTTTTGTTATATTAAAATATAGGTTCCAAACCATCTTATTGGCAGCTGAATGGTTAAGGCAATAAATCACTAAACAGATATAATAGAATAGTTTAAGGAATTTACCTCCTTACCCTTCAGAAAGCAAATAACTCCATATTAAATCGAGCTTGAATAGTTTATCACACCCCGGATGAACATTCAGCAGACTGCCCCCATAAAAGCCGTTAGGCTATTCCGTTGACCGGAGCAGGTAATTCCTTAAAAACCATTTTTCCGACTGCTGTTTAAAACGTTAAGATAGCCTGAACCTGTTTTTTTAATTCAGGCAAAACTTCTTTTCCAAACCAATCGTTTTTTTTCTGCCAGATATTATTTCTGGGGGAAGGGTGAGGTAAAGGGAAATACTTAGGTAAATAGTCCCGGAAATTAACGACCGTTTCTGTCAATGTATGTTTGGCCCGTTGCCCGAGGTAATATTTTTGGGCATACAACCCTATTAAAATAACAAGCTCTACATCAGGCATTTTAGAAAATATTTGAAAGTGCCATAAGGGGGCGCATTCCACTCTTGGCGGTAAATCCCCTGAATTGCCTTTTCCGGGATAACAAAAGCCCATAGGAATTAATGCAATCTTGTTTGCATCATAAAAGGTATGATTATCCACTCCTAACCACTTCCTCAAATTCTCCCCACTTTTATCATCCCAAGGGGTGCCAGAAAGATGGACTTTTTGTCCAGGTGCCTGCCCCACTATTACAATTTTGCTTTTCCTACTGGCTGCGACCACTGGATTTACCCCCATATGAAGCTGGCTTTCGCATACCCTACATGTTTTGATTTCCTGTAGCAGCTTTTCCATTTTTTGAATTATTCCATGCAGTTCCAATACTATTTTATGATTAGTAAATCTGCACCCTTTTATCCCCTTTTCCGCTTGAAATTAGTGCAGGTTTTCATTAAACAGTCGATAAATAAATTTTTTTTCCTTTGACCTAATAGCTTCAAAGCCACCTAAGTGGTAGTCAACAAAGGATGGCAAGTAATATTATTCTATCAACTATGGTTCATTTAGACCTTAATAATTACCTTTAAATATTAAATCGGTTTGCCATGGAGGATTTACTTGCTGCCCGTCTACAAATGGCAGTTTCATTGGGCTTTCACATCATTTTTGCCTGTATCGGAATGGCCATGCCATTTTTTATGGCCATATCTGGGTACAAGTACCTCAAGAGTGGCAAAGAAGTTTATAAAGACCTGACTAAAGCCTGGTCCATTGGAGTAGCTATATTCTTTGCCGTGGGAGCTGTATCAGGCACTGCCCTTTCTTTCGAGCTGGGATTGCTTTGGCCAACTTTTATGGAACATGCCGGACCTATCTTTGGGATGCCTTTTAGCTGGGAAGGAACGGCTTTTTTTATTGAAGCCATAGCTTTAGGCTTGTTTTTATATGGCTGGGACCGACTTCATCCGTGGGTGCACTGGGGTTGTGGTGTGGTAGTGGGTATTTCAGGCGTGGCTTCCGGTATTTTTGTGGTTGCCGCCAATTCATGGATGAATGCTCCGGCGGGTTTTGATTGGGTGGATGGACAAGCCCTGAATATAGACCCAGTGGCTGCCATGTTCAATGATGCCTGGTTTTCCCAGGCCCTGCATATGACCATTGCGGCTTTTGTTTCCACAGGTTTTGCAGTAGCTGGCCTGCATGCCCTGTTGATGCTGAAAAATAAGCATAATCTTTTTCATCAGACGGCCATGAAAATTGCGCTTTCCGTTGGGGCTGTGGCTGCCATATTGCAACCCCTGAGCGGAGATATTTCTGCCAAGGATGTAGCCAAGCGCCAGCCTGCAAAATTAGCTGCGATGGAGGCTCTTTTCATAACTAGCCAGCCGGCACCATTTGTTATAGGCGGCATACCCGATGAAGACTCCCGTGAAGTCAATTATGCCATTCATATACCCAACTTGCTCAGTTATCTGGCGCATGGTGATTTTAATGCTGAAGTGACCGGACTGGATGCATTTCCAGAAGATGAGCAGCCCCCGGTACTCATTACCCATCTGGCTTTTCAGATTATGATTTTATGTGGGATGATAATGGCGCTTGTAGGCTTTCTTTTCCTATTGATTAACTGGAAATGGAAACACCTGCTTTTTACAAAATGGTTTTTATGGATAGTTACTCTGGCCATGCCTTTGGGATTTATTGCAGTGGAAGCCGGCTGGACAGTGACGGAGGTGGGGCGTCAACCGTGGATTATTTATGGAATTATGCGAACCAAGGATGCGGTTTCCTCCATGCCCGGCCTGGATGTGACTTTTTATATTTTCACAGGGTTGTATTTTTTGCTCGCTTTTATATTGGTATGGCTGATGAGAAGACAAATAAAGACACTTTCCTATAAATATGAATCAGCTAAATATGATAAACCTTTCAACTAAATGTATATGCTGTACATCGTGATCATTTTTCTTGGCCTTTCCTTATTGGCCTATACATTGTTGGGGGGTGCAGATTTTGGAGCGGGTATTATTGAGATCTTTTCCGGGAAAGTCACCAAAAAAACCATTACGCATGCAATTGCCCCAGTCTGGGAAGCCAATCATATGTGGCTGATTTTAATGATCGTCATCCTTTTTATGGGGTTCCCCCTTATTTATTCCCAGATGTCTTTGTACCTGCACATCCCATTATTGGTCTTGTTGATCGGTATTATTCTTCGGGGATCGGCTTTTACTTTTCGTCATTATGATGCCATCGTTGACGGGTCGCAGGCTCATTATTCTTTTATCTTTAAGTTTTCCAGCGTTATTTCCTCATTATTCCTCGGCATAATTACCGGAGCGTTGATTTTGGGGAGGATCCATCCCGAGCCCGTTTCCTTTTATGAAGGTTTTATAGCTCCATGGCTTAACGGATTTTGTTTTATGCTGGGGATATTTACCTGTTGCCTTTTTGCATTTTTGGCGGCAGTTTACCTTATTGGCGAAGCAGAGACCCCAGCCATACGGGAGCGGTTTTTGCGTTTTGCCCGAAATGCCAATTTGGCTACGGTAATCGGTGGGGGGCTGGTATTTGTATTTGCCGAATGGAACGGGTTGCCACTTGCCAGTATGTTTCTGGAATCTGCCGGAGCCCTGGTGGCCATTATTCTGGCTACAATTTCTCTTCCTTTACTTTGGTGGAGTCTTTTAAAGCGCCAGGTCATATTACCCCGGATTTTAGCAGGTTTTCAGACTATGATGATATTGGGAGCCTGGTTTTGGGATCAGTATCCTGTTATTCTTCGCTATTCGAATGGCGATTATTTAAGCCTTTTCAATACTTCCGCCCCTGAAGCTACAATGCAGCAGCTTGCTTTTGCTTTGATATTTGGTTCCCTGTTGATTCTGCCATCCCTCTACTTTTTAATGAAAACTTTTAAGGCCAAAACCTTCAGTGAAAAAATTTGAAGAGTCTTCTATCCGAATCCCCAAAAATGGATGACTTAGTAGGATGGAGGCTGTTTGCCCTTCCCCGATTCTTTCTTTTCCAATTATAAAACAATGCTTAAGTGAATTATATTTTTATTAAAATATTTAAACAATAGTAGTAGGTTAGATGTTTTTTACAAGCCTATTGAATGCAGCGTTAATAAAAGCCGGATTGGTAGAAGCCCTTTCAGCCGATGGGCCTTTTACTGTTTTTGCCCCCACTGATGAAGCTTTCGATGCTTTATATAATAGGCTTGGAGTAACAAGCCCTGCGCAGATTGACGATGCCAAGTTGGAGGCGGTCTTGACTTACCATGTTCTGGGGGCAAGGATATTCTCATCTGACCTGACTGATGGTGCCATGCCGGAAACATTACAATCAGGTACAGTTACAGTAAATCTTGGAGATAATGTGACTGTTACAGATGTTGATTCAGGGAGTTCGGATGCAGTGATTACTTCAACTGATATTCTTGGAACAAACGGGGTCATTCATGTAATTGACCAAATATTGCTTCCGATAGAATTATAAAATATTACCTGTTAAGCCTAATTTAGATCTAATTTATTGGGAATTGCCTTCTATCCGTTAATTTTACGGAATGGAAGGCTATTTTTTTAACCAGGCTTATACTTCAACTTTCATGGGATCAGGAATAGGTGATTAGGTTACTCTATTGAAAAGCTTAGTATTGTTGTGTACCTTCGTTTTTAAAAATTAATTAAAAAATATGGGTCTGGGAAAGGGATCTAAGATATACAGTATAACAAAGTGTAAGTGTCCAAAATGTCATGATGGGGAAATGTTTTATTCTGGAACCTTATACCAACTGACGAAATTTTATAAGATGAATGATTACTGTTCAGTCTGTGGGCAACCCTTCGAGCCGGAGCCGGGTTTTTATTTCGGTTCTATGTTCGTAAGCTATGCACTCAATACTGCCCTGTTTATAATTTTTTGGATCATAACCAGCTTTTTTGTGGAGGATATGTCTTTATTTATGATCCTTGGGATATTAGCTGTCGTGGTAATTGGACTTCTTCCCATCACATTTCGGGTAAGTAGGTCCATTTGGATTAATTTTTTTGTCCATTATGATCCCAAGGCAGTAAAGAATGATAATTAGCGTTCTTTATTGAATGGTATATTTTTTGCTTTCTATTCTCTATTATTTGCTTTCTATTCTCTATTATAGATACAGATAGTGAACTGGATTATTCTTAACTTAATCATACGGACTCATTGGAAGTCATAAAAAATCCTAATTACTTATATTCATCGATTTTTAGTTGGTGATTAGCTCAAAGACTATTAAATCTTCTAAGGCATGTCTTGTTACTATCAATCTTATTTATCAGAATTATATTAAAACACATTAATAATGGTGGAAAAAAAGGAAGAAATTGAATCCAATACTTCAAATGACATTTCATATTCCAAGAAGGTGCTGATTGCCGCGGGCATATTTATTCCTATTATCCTTCTCCTTCTGTTATTTGGTGTAGCTTTTAAGGTCTTATTGCTTATCCTTGCAGGGGTTTTGTTTGCTTCCTTTTTTCGGGGGACCGCCAGCCTTATCCATACTTATACTAAAATTCCCATGGGTTGGGCACTGTTGGTCTCAGTAATCCTTTTTATTGGCTTGACTGTACTTGCCTCTTTGTTTATAGTTCCCCAGATAACCGATCAGGTTAATCAACTCAGTGAGAAAATGCCTGAAGCGATCCAGAGTGCCAAAGATCAATTAAAGGAAAGTAAGCAGGGAAGGAACCTTGTTGATCAAATTCCGGAAAACCCTCAGCAGTGGTTGCAAGGAAAAAGCGGTTTACTCAAGCAATCGGTAGGGGTTTTCTCAGCTACATTTGGAGTTCTGGCCGATCTGTATGTAATCCTTTTCATCGGCCTGTTTATGATGGCCCAACCTAAACCTTACCAGAAGGGAATAGTTAAAATGGTGCCCCTCCCCAATCGTAAAAGGGCGCAGGAAGTTATAGATAAAATTGGAACCACTTTACAAAGATGGATTGCCGGTAAATTGTTTTCCATGCTGATAGTAGCCGTACTCTCCTCTACAGGTTTATGGATTTTAGGAGTTCCCCTTGCTCTGGCTCTGGGCGTTATAGCAGGCCTTTTATCTTTTATACCCAATTTTGGTCCCTTAATTGCATTAATTCCTGCTGTGTTGGTTGGTTTTATGGAAGGGTCCGATACAGCTTTATATGTTATCTTTTTGTATATAGGAGTTCAGGCGGTAGAGAGCAACGTTATTACCCCTCTTGTGCAGAAGCAAATGGTTTACCTGCCTCCTGCTATTATCCTTATATCACAGGTTTTATTGGGTATCTTGGTGGGAGGTTTGGGTTTGATTTTGGCAACACCCATTATAGCAATTGCCATGGTATTGATCAATATGTTGTATGTGGAGGACGTGTTGGGAGATAAATCCTCCGGAAATTAAATTTAAATAACCGAATCGCAAGAATGTAGTTAGTTATTTTTATATGGCCAACAATAAAAATGAAACTGAATTATTAAAAGCCCAACCTAAAATCCGGGAGGCCTTAGACGATGCATCCGGTAAAAACAAAACCAGGACTAGAGAATTTACAAAAAAAGAGAAGAATAGAATTTTTATTTTTCTCATAGTCATTGTATCATCATTAATTATTCAATATCTACTTCTGGAACAATGGATTAATATAAGCCCAGGATATTTACCTTACCTCACAAAATTTTTAGGAAGCCTAGTTGCCATTGCTTTCGTAATGCTGCTAGTCAATCTTTTAAGAATATTTTTTATTAAAAATATTAATAATCCGGCTACACAATATAACCTCAAGCGCATAATAAATCTGCTGGCAACAATATTGGTAGCGATAATTGTCCTTACCACCTTATATTCTAACTGGTACGCAGCTGTAATCTCTCTGGGCCTTATTTCGTTGATCCTGGGTTTTGCTTTACAAAATCCAATCACCAGTTTTTTTGCATGGATTTATATCATTGTAAGAAAGCCCTATGAAGTAGGCGACAGAATAAAAATTGGACCAGTGACGGGTGATGTGATAGATGTTGGTTATCTGGATACTACTTTATGGGAATTTAACGGAGATAATCTTTCCGGGGATCACCCCAGTGGGAGGATTATCCATTTCTCGAATTCCAAAGCATTTGACGAATATATCATTAATTACTCTTGGCCTCTTTTCCCCTATATGTGGACGGAGATTAAGGTTTTTGTTGGGTATGGAAGTGACCTTGATTATATTGCTATGACTATGAAAAAGGTAGTAGAGGTTGAAATTGGGGAGCAAATGATGCATCGTATCAAAATTTATCGCAATATATTGGAAGAAACACCCATAAATGAAATGGAAGTGAATGAAAGGCCTTCCATTACTTTCAGGGCAAGTGAAAACACCTGGCTGGAAGTGGTAGTCCGCTTTTTGGTAGAGCCTAAAGAAGCTGGAAAAACAAAAAGAATTTTATCAGAAAAGCTTCTTAAAGCCCTAAGGGAAGACCCTGATAAGGTGATATTCCCAAATATTTAAATTTATTGATAAAAATCATCCTCTTGGAAAAGACAGATACAGAAGAAAACACAGAAGTAGAAAAAAAGATTGAAAAGGGTGATAGTTAGGTTAGGAATTAATATTTTGGATTTAGATGTTTTTGTTATTAATTTGAGGAAAGGTAATAAAATCAAGTTTTGAAAAGTGGTTAATGGTATGGTCTTAAAAATTTAAACTTCAATTTTATGAAAAATTTCTTAACGCATATTTTTGTTTTTGTATTACTGTCTGTCACCTTAACCGGTTGTGATGTTATAGGAGACATTTTTGAGGCCGGTATCTGGGCAGGAGTTATTATTGTCGTGCTTGTCATAGTCTTTATTATTTGGATAATAAAAAAATTTATAAGTTAGCATTTTTAACTACATCCAGCTTTCTTCCTTGCTCTCCACATCATGTAAAACATAATTTACAAGGGCATTTGCAGTGGATAGGGAGAGGTATGGAAGGGTTACTTTCCCTCCCGCTGTAATAAAAATGACATTGGCCAATTGATGGGTTTTTTGATAAAGACTTTGATGGATATGTACCTGTTGGATTTTTTTCCAGCTTAGTAAAGTGAATTTTCTGCCAAAGAAACCCGAAAGAATCTGTATGCCGGTTTCATTGGTTTGCCAACGGAAGTGCTGATACCATTGGTAATAATACCAAACCAAAAAGCCAAATAGTAGGATAAATCCGAAGATCTGCCATTCTATCCAATAAAAGGAAACAATCATTGCTACAAGGGTTAGAGGTAAGCCTTTTAACAGGGATTTTCTCTTCCAGTAATCAGGTTCAATTTTATAGCTGGTCGCATACTCTATTTCCGTGAATTCCTTATAGCTCCCGGCTAATTGAAAAACCTCTCTTAATGACGTGACAGGAATTAATACATTGCTGTTCCCATTTTCTTTTTGTCCCACGGATTGTACCTGTATCGTCCAGTAATGGAATTTTCTTCGCAACCAATTGGCACTCCAACTGATTATTTGGATTTTGTTGGTGGGTATAATCTTTTTGGTTCTGTCAAACAGGCCATATGAAATGGCCCAGCGCTTACCAGAATCTATTAGCTCAAAACCATAAAACCGAATTAAAGTGCGAAAGAAAGAATACACGATAGATATTAAGGCTACCCCTATAAGTAAAACCAATAGAAAAATTACCGTTTGTCCAAGTAAATGTTCCACATAGGATTCTAAATAATCACTCCCATCAAATATTTGTCTTACCTCATCAAAGATATTCAAGCCTAGGGCCAGTAGTATAAAAAATGCTTCTAGGTGATTTGCCGTTAAGCTAAGCCTCACTAAATCCGAAAAAACAAGTGTATATTTTTTTTCATTTTCTAAATGCGTTTCAGGACTAACCTTTAGCTCTACTATGCCTCTATTCATCAGGAGGTTTCTTAATTCTTCCGCCTTTTCAAGAGACAAAGCATCAAATTTAACTTCTACTTTTCCACTTCCGGTACTATCAAAATTTACTTTTGCCACCTTCAAAGCTTGTTGCCAAACATTTTGTTCCAAATGAACCGCCTGAATACTTTGAATAGGAATACTCAGCACTTTTTTCCTTAACCATCCTGATTCTATAATTAAAGTTTCGTCGTTGATTTTGAATTTTTTAAACCAATAACCAATAATGGCACCCATTAAACTAAAAGAGCTAAAACCCATTAAGATCCAGAACAACCATAAAGAATCATTGTCTTTCTCATCTTTAAAAAAATAAAGGATCAATATTGGCCATAAGGACTTTAAAAGTTTGAGGGCTATACTCCAAAGCAATATGAGTATAGCAGCGGGAGACTGTCTTTGCAATACCTGCCAGTGGGTGACATTACTTGTTGAAGTTTCCATTTATTCTGTGCTGATCCATTCTTTAATTCCTAGAGCGGTTTGCTCTTTAATGCCTTTAATGGTAAAATCAGCTTCTGAGGATCCTGCTGTAAAGATAGATACCGAAGACAGGCCAAACTTTCTTTCTAAAGGGCCTGATTGTACACTTACATGCTGTATTCTATTGCGCACCACTATCCTTACCCTCCTTTTTAACCAACCGCTTCTGAATAGTAAATCCCTCTCCCTTAGAGCATATCCACTGTATTTAAAGCCTATGCTGGTTGAAACAAAACTCAGGGTAGAAAAAAGAATAAAAAGAAAAATGGCAATAATAATAATAGCTGGTTCTTGAATTTTATCCACCACCATAAAAAGAGGAATAGCAATGGCTAAAAAAATCAGTTGGGTCATCAATAAAGTAATCCGCTCCACCAGGAGGTAATCTTTCTCCAATGGATGAAAAGTGACATTTTCTATAGTGGGAAGTTCATTGGGAGATATGATGTCGTTAGAGAAATTCATTTTTAAAGTTAGACAATTTTGGTTCAAGCAAAGGATTAATTTTGAGTTTGGATATGTTATTCCTTACAATCCATTCTTAAGTGATGCATTGTCTCCAATTAGGTCTTCTGCCGTAAATGTTTGGGTATTAATCCCCATTCAAGTGCTTCAAAGACCAGTTCGATCATAATCGCCAATATAGCAGAAGGAATGGCTCCTTTTAAGATCAGTGAGGTATTGTTCAGGGCAAGGCCCGTTACAATAAATTCCCCTAATCCTCCCGCACCAATAAATGCAGCCAAGGTAGCTGTTCCGACATTAATTACCGCAGCCGTCCGGATGCCAGTTAATATGGCCGGCATGGCCAATGGAAGCTCCACCAGTTTTAACTTCTTCCAATCATTTAATCCAATGGCTGATGCCACCTTTTTCAATTGGGGATCAACAGTAAATAAGCCAATCACGGTATTCCTCAAAATGGGGAGCAATGCATATAAAAAAAGAGCAATTAAAGCCGGTAAGAAGCCTATACCAAATAAAGGGATCATTAATGCCAGAAGTGCTATGGAAGGTACGGTTTGCATGATACCCACGATATAAAGAACCGCCTTAGAAAACTTTTGATGGCGGTAAATAACAATTCCCAGGGGCAAAGCAATAAGAATGGCCACCAACAAAGACAACAGGGTCAGTCGTAAATGGACTAAAGTTTTATCAAAGATTTCCCTCCACTCTGAAATCCCAGTAAATTCTGTGTTCTGTATGATTTTTTTATTAACCAAAAAGTTATGGGCGATTTCGGAATGGCTTTTTTGTTCAAACAGTGAGAGCGAATTAAGTTCTTGCATTTCCCTGGCAGAAATCGATGAGGTTAATTTATCCAACGCTCTTATAGCTTCCTGGGGAAGTGAAGCTCGGTAAAATGACACCGCCTGGTAATCCGGGAAAAAATTCCTGTCATCCTCTAACAGAAGAAGATCATATTTATTGATTTCACCATCAGTTGAATAAGCATCCGTTATGTCAATGTTATTCTTTAAAATGGCCTGATAGGCCAAGCCATGTTCCAGTGCAGTGGGATTTTGGGGAAGTCCGTAAAAGGAGGAAAGGTTATCCCAACCGTCCTGACGTTTTAGGAATTCATAGCTTAAGCCAAATTCAATATCTGTGTGGTTTACAAGATCCGAAATATTGGTTATGCGCAGTTTCCGGGCTTTCTCTTTCTTTATTAAGAGGGCATAGGTGTTATTAAATCCGTAAGGGTTCGATATCTCCAGATTAAATCTCTTTTTTACCAGATCTCTTTGCTGGTTGAGGGTCAGTGTATCCTCCATTTTTAATATCTCGGAGGAGATGGTGCCGGTATATTCGGGATAAACATCAATGGCATTGTTTCTCAGCCCTTCAAAAATTACTGC
>MWWA01000260.1_pt1 | contig 14749 bp, 12 predicted proteins | sample 1047341 | NCBI WGS metagenome assembly MWWA01 (sample SAMN06349978, study PRJNA376086) | soil metagenome | isolation source: MS5-1 sample Antarctic (ecotone) soil | place: Antarctica | collected 2015-01-13
GTTAAGTGTAACCCCTTTTTTTCATAATATGCTCAAATTGTATGTTCCGGTAAAGGAACTGATAAAATAAAACAATAATCTGAAACAATTTCAATCGATGTAGTAACTAATTCTACAACTTATCATCTCCCTTGATTTTTTATTTCGATAAGTTTGGTAAACGGTTGCTCTTCTGACTACAATTGACTGGATTATGCTGCACGAAGAATACTGAAGCAATACCGTTCAAAAATGATTGCTCATCCCAAAAATTACTTATGCAATTAAATTTACGCCCCAGTTGTTGCATTTTCATTTTATTGTTTTTATTGACCTTTAGTAAAAATGTAATTGCACAAACTTCAACTGTTACCGGAAAAGTAACTGACGATGCCGGAAATCCCTTACAGGGTGTGTCTGTGTCTTTAAAGGGAACATCAACAGGAACAACGACTACTGCTGATGGCACTTACAGGTTACCTGTTGAAAGAAGAAGAGGTGATGCTTTAATTTTTTCCTATGTGGGTCTTGCGGATAAAGAACTTCCTATTGGAAACAACACTGAATTAAATGTTCGGTTAGAAACATCCGGTCAATCATTAGTTGCCGTAGTGGTGGTAGGATATGGAACACAAAGAAGAAAAGATGTAACAGGTTCTGTTGTTTCTGTTGATAAGCAGCGGCTCGAAAATATGCCAAACTCTAATCTTCTCCAGGCAGTACAAGGTGCTGTACCCGGTATAGCTATAAACGCAAACGGAGGTGGTGCAGAAGGTAATAATATAAGTGTTGTAATAAGAGGACAAAAATCTATTAGTGGTAGCAGAAGTGTGCTTATTATTCTGGATGGCATTCCTTATCGTGGTAGTATCTCGGATATAAATCCTTCAGATATTGCATCTGTTGATATTTTAAAAGATGCTTCTGCATTAGCTATTTATGGTGCAGAAAGTGCTAACGGAGTTATTCTTGTAACAACTAAAAGAGGTTCCGGAGGTAAAGCTGTTATTTCTTACGATGGATTTATTGGTACACAACAATATGCTAATTTACCGCCTGTATTAACGGGAGAAGAATTTTATAATTTTAAAATTACAAGAGAGCCCAATTCAATTAATTTATCAAACATAAAAATGAAGCAAAGTGAATAACAAAAAGGACTCTACGCTTGATGATAAAGTAATTGTTGTAACAGGCGGAACAGGTGTATTGGGTGATGCTTTTATCAAAGGGATTGCAAAAGCAGGTGGTAAAGTAGGCATTTTAGGTAGAAATGAAAAAGTGGCCAGAGAAAGAGCTGATTTTCTTAATAAGGATGGTGGTTCTGCAATAGCATTAATTGCTGATGTTACTGATGAACATCAGGTAAGAAAAGCTTGTGAAAAAATAGTTTCTGAATATGGTAAAGTTGATGGTTTGGTGAATGGTGCAGGGGGAAATATTCCGGAAGCTATGATTCAACCGGAGCAGGATATTTTTCAATTAAACATTGAGGCTTTGCAGAAAGTAATGCAGCTGAATCTTTTTGGTTCTATTATTCCTACGCAGGTTTTTGGTGAAGCCATAAAACATAATGGAGGTGGCAGCATAGTAAATATTTCTTCAATGGCTTCACAACTGGCTATTACAAAAGTACTGGGGTACAGTTTAGCAAAATCTGCAATTGAAAGTTACACCCGGTGGTTTGCAGTAGAACTGGCAAATAGATATGGAGATAAAATCAGGATGAATGCAATTGCACCGGGTTTTTTTATTACAGAACAAAACAAACAAATTTTATTGGATGAAGATGGAAATCTTACCACCAGAGGTCAGTTAATTATTAATAAAACACCTTTTAATCGCTTTGGTGAGCCTGAAGAATTGGTAGGATCTCTTTTGTGGTTATTAAGTGATGCTTCAAAATTTGTTACAGGAAGTATTACAACCGTGGATGGTGGTTTTTCCATCTTTAGTGGCGTATAAAATGAAACTATGTACAGAATGGAGCAAACATGGCGCTGGTTTGGATCGGGTGATCCTGTAACCCTACAGGATGTAAAGCAAACTGGTGCTACAGGAGTTGTAACAGCATTGCATCATATTCCACATGGAGAGGTGTGGACCGTTGATGAAATTAAAAAACGAAAATCAGAAATAGAAAAAACTGGTCTTACATGGTCTGTTGTGGAAAGTATAACAGTTCATGAATCTATCAAAACCCAAACCGGTAATTATAAAGAGTATATTGAAAAATATAAAACATCAATTCGTAATGTAGCAGCTTGTAATATTCCTGTCATCACCTACAACTTTATGCCGGTTAACGACTGGACGAGAACATCATTAAAGTATAAATTACCTGATGGTGCGTTAGCTCTTTATTTTAATTGGATAGATCTGGCTGTATTTGATATGTATATTTTAAAACGCAAGGGAGCAGAACTATCTTATGCTTCGCCTGTTTTACATCAGGCAGAAGAACGCTATAAAAAATATACAGAAGATGAACTGCAGGCCTTAGCCGGTGTGGTAATGTTTGGTATACCTGGCGAGCAAAAACTTACTACATCAATAATGCTGAAGAAGCTGGAGTCTTATAAGGACATTGATGCAAATGACTTACGTGAAAATTTATGCTATTTTCAAAAAGAAGTAAGTACAGTGGCGGAAGAATGTGGTGTTAAGCTGGCGATTCACCCCGATGATCCTCCATTTCCCATATTAGGTTTACCAAGAATTGTAAGAACTATAAATGATTTTAATTACCTGTTGAATAAAGTTAATAATACCGCTAACGGAGTTTGTTTTTGTACAGGATCTTTAGGTGCATCTGTTGAAAATGATTTGCCCCAAATGATTAAAACATTGGCGGATAAAATTCATTTTTTGCATTTGCGGGATGTTAAAAAAGATTTCAGCGGAAATTTTTATGAAGCTGACCATCTTGATGGAGATACTGATATGTATGCGGTTGTAAAAGAAGTGGTAGCATTACAACAACGGCGAAAAATTTCTATCCCTTTTCGCCCTGACCATGGACACCAGATGCTGGATGATTTACATAAAAAAACAAATCCGGGGTATTCTGCCATTGGACGGTTAAAGGGATTGGCAGAAATAAGAGGTTTGGAACTGGGTATCATCCGTTCAATGGAAGAATTAAAATCTGATGGTGAGAAAAGTTGCTAAATAAAACATACAAAAAAATGGTATGAAAAAATTTATGGATGAAGACTTTTTGTTGAATAGCGAAACGTCTAAGCATTTGTATCATGCATATGCTAAGGAAATGCCTGTTATTGATTATCACTGCCATCTACCACCTGATCAAATAGCCAATGATCATCAGTTTGAAAATCTAACGCAGGCATGGTTGTATGGCGATCACTATAAGTGGCGAGCTATGCGTGCCAACGGCATTCATGAAAGCTATTGTACAGGTAACAAAAATGATTTTGAAAAATTACAGAAATGGGCTGAAACTGTTCCATATACATTACGTAATCCTTTATACCACTGGACGCACCTGGAACTTCAGCGTTATTTTGATGTACACGACATACTCAATGCGAATACAGCAGAAAAGATTTATAAAGAGTGTACTGCAAAATTGCAAACACCTGCCTATTCTGTTTGCAATTTATTGCGCAAAATGAATGTAAAAGTAGTTTGTACAACAGATGATCCTGTCGATAGCCTGGAGCACCATCAGAGAATAAAGGATGATGATTTTGAAATAAAAATATTTCCGGCTTTTCGTCCTGATAAAGCAATGAACATTGATGATGTTGGTGTATTTAATGCTTATGTCAATAAACTTGAAGATGTGACGAATACTAGTATTGATTCATTAGCTGGTTATCTTAAAGCATTAAAACAAAGACATGATTTTTTTGCCACTATGGGTTGTACGGTTTCTGATCATGGATTGGAGCAGGTTTATGCCGAAGATTATACAGATGCTGAAATAGAGAACATATTTAACTCTATTCGTTCCGGTAAATCAGTTACCATGCAGGATAACCTGAAATTCAGGTCTGCCATGCTGCACATTTTTGCTATATGGGATCATGAAAAAGGTTGGGTACAGCAATACCATCTTGGGGCATTAAGAAATAACAATTCAAGATTGTTGAAACACCTGGGTGCCGATACAGGTTGGGATAGTATAGGAGATTTTTCACAGGGGAAAGCACTTTCAAAATTTTTAGGAAGATTGGACCAAAATAATCAATTGGCAAAAACCATTTTGTATAATTTAAATCCATCTGATAATGAAGTAATAGCAACCATGGTAGGGAATTTTAATGATGGATCTGTTGCCGGAAAAATTCAATTTGGATCTGCATGGTGGTTTTTAGATCAGAAGGATGGTATGAACAAACAAATTAATGCGCTCTCCAATATGGGATTGTTAAGTCGGTTTGTGGGAATGCTTACTGATTCAAGAAGTTTTCTTTCCTATCCGCGACATGAATATTTCCGACGTATTCTTTGTAATCTTTTTGGAGAAGAAATAGAAAATGGGGAGTTACCAGATGATATTGCCTGGACAGGAAAAATTATACAGGACATTTGTTATCATAATGCATCAAATTATTTTAACTGGAAAGGGCAGGAGCAAACTGTAAAATTGGTTACAGCGTGAGTAAAGTTTTATGTTTTGGGGAGTTGTTGTTACGCCTTTCACCAAGGCTTAACAAAGAATGGATACAACAGGCATCCATGCCTGTTTATGTGGGTGGTGCTGAATTAAATGTGGCTACAGCGTTGGCAAGATGGAATGTTCCTGTAACATATGTTACTGCCCTTCCCAATCATTATTTATCAAAAGAGGTCATAGAATCTTTGCAGGAGAAAAATATGGATACTAGTAACATATTTATTTCTCAAAATAGCGGTGGTCGCATAGGGACATATTATTTACCACAAGGTGCAGATCTTAAAAATGCCGGAGTTATTTATGACAGGTATCATTCAGTGTTTTCTCAATTACAACCGGGTCAACTTGATTGGGAGAAAATATTAGAGGATGTTTCATGGTTTCATTTTAGTGCCATTAATCCTGCTATAAATGAAAATATAGCAGCTGTTTGTAAAGAGGCACTGCATGTTGCTTCATCAAATAATATTACTATCTCTGTTGACTTAAACTATAGAGCTAAGTTGTGGCAGTGGGGAAAGCAACCTGTGAAAGTGATGCCTGAACTGGTAAGTTATTGTGATATTATCATGGGTAATATCTGGGCTGCAGAAACAATGCTGGGTATAAAAATAAATCCAGCCATGAAAAGGGCAAAAAAAGAATTGTTGGAACAGTCGCAAAATACATCGGAAGCAATAAAGGAACAATATACAAACTGCAGGCAGGTAGCCAATACTTTCAGGATTGATGAAAGTGAAGGTTTACAATATTATGCAACCCTGTTTGATGGAAAACAAATGTGGGTTTCAGAAGAACATCAGACATCGTTTACTGTAGATAAAGTGGGTAGCGGTGATACGTTTATGGCAGGCTTAATTTATGGTAACTACAATAATTTACCTGCACAGGAAACAATCAATTTTGCTGCAGCGGCAGCCTTTAATAAATTATTCATCAAAGGTGATGCTACTACATCAACAGTAGAAGACATCAGGAGAGGGGTTAAGCAATATGGATAAAAAACAAGAGGCAATAAACTTGTTGTTGCAACAAAAAATGTTGCCGCTTTACTATCATGAAAGCGAGGAAGTGAGCTTAGAAATTTTAAAAGCATTATACAATGGTGGTGTGCGTATTGTTGAATATACAAACAGGGGGGAAAATGCCTTAGCCATTTTTAAAGCTTTACGTAAAGTTGTAAATAAAGACATGCCTGGCTTATTGTTAGGGATAGGAACTATTAAAACAAAAAAGCAGGCAAGAAAATTCATAGATGCCGGTGCTGATTTTATTGTAGCTCCAACAATAAATGAAGAAGTGGGAGAGATAACTCAAAATGAAAAATTGTTATGGATACCCGGTTGTATGACACCAACTGAAATTGCCCGTGCTGAAAATGCAGGAGCTGAGGTAGTAAAAATTTTTCCGGGAAATGTTTTAGGGCCATCATATATAAGTGCTCTAAAAGAATTGTTTCCGGGTTTGAAGTTTATGCCAACAGGTGGGGTAGAAGCAGAGGAAAAAAATTTAAAAGGCTGGTTTGATGCTGGTGTAGTGGCTGTAGGTATGGGTAGTAACTTAATCTCGAAGCAAGCAAGTGACAATAAAGAATTTGAACAAATAAAAACATCTGCTGCAAATGCAATGGATCTGATTAAAAGAATCACGCAAAAAGCTGAATAGAATATGCTGGACCTACATGATTGCTATCCTTTAGATTTAGTACCAGGTGAAGCTGACGTTATTCTTTGAAAAATGATGAAAATTTCTTTGTTTCACTTTGTGCCTTTGTGCCTTCGTGGTTCAAAAAAAAGCTGAATAGAATTGCTGAACCTATAAGAGTGCGATCCCGCAATTAGCGGGACAGGCAGCAACAGGAGATTAATAGATATTCAATTGCTGGCTAAATAAAATAAAAATGAACCGACAAGACACTGTAAAACCGGAACAAGCTGTAGCTACTAACATTAATGAAGCTGTTGGTAAATACAGGTGGACAATCTGTTCCCTCTTATTCTTTGCTACTACAATTAATTATCTGGACAGGGCGGTGATCAGTTTATTAAAAACGGACCTGGAAAGGGAGTTTGCATGGACAGAAACTGATTATTCAAACATTGTAATTGCATTCCAATTATCATATGCCATAGGTATGATATTCGTGGGTAGGTTTATTGATAAAGTAGGTACTAAACTCGGTTATGCCTTATCGTTGATTATGTGGAGCCTGGCTGCTATTGGGCATGCAGCAGTAAGAAGCACATTTGGATTTATTGTAGCAAGAGCGGCATTAGGTGTGAGCGAAGCAGGAAATTTTCCTGCTGCCATCAAAACAACTGCTGAATGGTTTCCTAAAAGAGAACGGGCATTGGCAACAGGAATTTTTAATTCAGGATCTAATGTCGGAGCTATACTTGCACCGCTTACAGTTCCTTTTATTGCAGCAAACTGGGGATGGCAATGGGCATTTATCATTACGGGTGCTATTGGTTTTATATGGTTAATATTCTGGTTTATTTTTTATGAAGTTCCCGAGAAACAAAAAAGATTATCCAAAAAAGAGTACGACTATATACACAGTGACTTAGATGAAATTGAAACTACACCACTAACAACACCTGATATTACCGCCAACATAGAACCGGAGAAAGAAAAAAACATCTCCTGGTTTCGATTATTAGCCTTTAATCAAACATGGGCATTTGTAATAGGAAAGTTCTTAACTGATCCAGTTTGGTGGTTTTATTTGTTTTGGCTGCCTGCCTTCTTAACAGCTGAATATGGTGTTACAGGAACCGGCATAGCATTGCCGGTAGCATTAGTATATACAATGGCTACTGTTGGTAGCATTGCAGGAGGCTGGCTTCCCCTGCATTTCATCAGGAAGAACTGGCCTGTATTTCGTGCACGTAAAACCTCTATGCTGATCTATGCATTTTTTGTTATTCCTGTAATTTTTGCACAATGGCTGGGTAGTATCAATATGTGGCTTGCTGTAATCATTATTGGGCTTGCTGCATCGGCACACCAGGCATGGTCAGCTAATATATTTACCACTGTTTCTGATATGTTCCCCAAAAGAACTGTTGCTTCAGTAACGGGTATAGGTGGGATGGCGGGTGGTATTGGGGGTATTTTAATAGCAAGACTTGCAGGTAAATTATTTGATCATTATAAGGACCTGGGACAAATAGAAACAGGGTATTATATCATGTTCTTCATTTGCGGTTCAGCATATTTAATAGCCTGGATGATCATGCATTTTCTGGTTCCAAAGCTGAAACCTATTAAACTATAGGTAGTTCCATATAATAAGTTCTGAACCTAATTTTCTAAAAAAGAAAATTAAAGTCGGGTGTTTTACTAATGCCGGTAAAGTTTTATTAATTTCCTTTATGCATCGAAAAGATTTTATTAAAGCAACTGCATTAACTGCAGTTTATACAGCCATTTTACCTTCCGCTAATATTTTTTAATAGATTGCTTTGCTCTTTACCACTCCATCTTCCCTGACTTTGAAGTGAATGGCATCCAGCCACATCACCGGATATACGCTCTCAAGTGGACGGTGTTGCCATTCCTTTATAGATGGAATGATCCGGTCTGTAATGGCAGTGATGGTGCCATCAGAGATTTCAAAACCAAAAAGCTATAAGGGTCTTACAAAAATCATAAGCAGCTTGACAAGGAACAAGGAACAAGGTTCAAGGTACAAGGTACAATAGACTAGTTGTTCATTGCCAATTCGAAATCTACTTCTTCAATGATGATTCTCTTATAATAAATGATGTTTCCAAAACATTTGATTGAAACTCTGTAATCGGTCTTTTACTTTCAATCATTTCTTTCAGAAGTTCAGTGGCATTTTGACCGATATCAAATACCGCTTGCCGTATAACAATAAAAGAGGGTTAAAAAAGATCACCAAGGGGTGTATTGGTAAACCTTGTAAAAGCAACTTCTTTTTTAAGCTTCATCATTTTTAATCATCCAAAACATACGTGGTAAGTCTGTCACCTGCTATAAAAAGTGTATCGGGTTTTTATTTAGCTTTAAATCTGCTTTATTGCTTCTTCAACTTCGGCTAAAATCCTCACTTAAAGCTCACCGAGTACCTTGGGCAAAACAGTTATCCGAAGCGGATGTAAAAAAATATATACTTAAAAAACATTTTCGGTTACTGGGAGCCTGAAAAAAATTAAGTTAGCAGATGAAAAAGATCAATGTTGCCATATGCTCTTTTGGGATGTCCGGAAAATTATTTCATGCCCCTTTCATTGATGTACATCCCGGATTTGAAATTTATGCTGTTTGGGAAAGATCGAAAAAAGAAGCCAAAGAAATATATCCTGCTGTTTTAAGTTGTAATAACCTTAATGATCTGCTGCAGGATGATGCTATTGAGCTTATAGTAGTAAACACACCTAATGCCACTCATTATGATTTTACAAAAAGAGCTTTGCTTGCTGGTAAACATGTGATAGTTGAAAAACCTTTTACAGTTACGTTACAGGAAGCTGAAGAACTTGTAGAATTAGCTGGGAAAGTGCAAAGGAAACTATCGGTATATCATAACAGGCGTTGGGATAGTGATTTTAAAACAGTAAAAAAAGTTTTGGCATCCGGCGTATTAGGAAATATCGTTGATGTTGAATTTCATTTTGACAGGTATAAAAAAGATCCGAGTCCTAAAGTTCATAAAGAATTTGCGGCTCCCGGTGCAGGTGTTTTACATGATCTGGGTTCACATTTAATTGATTCCGCACTGCAGCTTTTTGGTAAGCCTTCTGCCGTATTTGGAGATCTTAGAAAAGTGCGCCCTGTAACTCAAATTAATGATCATATGGATGTGATACTGTTTTATCCTCAAATGAGAATTCGATTAAAATCAGGATACCTGGCTAAAGAACCTGTTCCTTCTTTCATTATACATGGCGTAAATGGTAGTTTTTTAAAGCCACGTACTGATATTCAGGAGTTGGAATTGCAGCAGGGAAAAATACCGGGTGGTGCAGGCTGGGGTAAAGAACCTGATGAGGAAAAGGGATTCTTGCATTACGAAATGCAGGATGGAAAAGTTTTTAAAGAAAAAATAGGCTCAGAGAGTGGAAATTATATGGAATATTATAATGGCATTTATAATGCTATTGTTGATGATGCTCCTTTACCGGTAACTGCAAATGAGGGATTATGGGTAATGAAGATAATTGATGCTGTTTTGGAAAGTAATAGGCAAAAAAAAATCATTGAGTTGTAAATTCAAAAGAATGGAACAAAAGTAGCATTTGTACGTAAAATCTAACGGTGTAGATGAAAGTTATTGTACAGAAGATAATCCTTGCCAGGATCATTATGCATTTTCTGGTTCCAAAGCTGAAACCTATTAAACTATAGATAGTTCCATATAATAAATTCTGAACCTAATTTTCTAAAAAAGAAAATTAAAGTCGGGTGTTTTACTAATGCCGGTAAAGTTTTATTAATTTCCTTTATGCATCGTAAAGACTTTATTAAAACAACTGCATTAACTGCAGCTTATACAGCCATTTTACCTTCCGCTAATATTTTTTCTAACATCGCTCAAAAGAATATTAGAGTAGCCTTAATTGGTGTTGGACTCCGCGGACAAAATCATCTTGATCTTTTATTGCGCAGATCTGATGTTGATGTAACTGCTATCTGTGATATTGATGATCGTATGCTTGCCACCTCAAAAAAATTAATAAACAAGAGTGGTAAGAAAATGCCTGCAGTGTATACAGGTGATCCAAACATCTGGAAAAACATGCTGGAAAAAGAAAAACCTGATGCAGTTATTATATCTACACCCTGGGAGTGGCATACGCCTATGATTTTAGGTTCATTGGAAAGAGGAATAAAATATATAGGTACCGAGGTAGTGTTAGGAATCACTTTAGATGATCACTGGAATGTAGTAAAAGAAGCTGAAAAACACAAGGCGCATGTAATGATGCTTGAAAATGTGTGTTACAGGAGGGATGTAATGGCAGTATTAAATATGGTAAGGCAGGGACTATTTGGTGAGCTTGTTCATTTGCAGGGAGGATACCAGCACGATTTAAGAGAAGTGAAATTTAATGATGGAAAACAACCTTATGGTGGTGGTGTGGAGTTTGGAGAAAAAGGATTTTCTGAAGCCAGGTGGCGTACCAATCATTCTGTTCATCGTAATGGAGATCTCTATCCTACACATGGTATAGGGCCACTTGCACATTACATAAATATCAATCGTGGCAACCGGTTTACAGCCATATCCAGTTTTGCATCAAAAGCAAGGGGCTTACATGATTATGTGGTAAAGAAAGGAGGAAAAGATCATCCCAATGCCAAAGTAAATTTTAAATTAGGCGATGTGGTGACAACTTCTATACAATGTGCTAACGGAGAAACGATTTTATTACAACACGACACCAATCTGCCACGACCTTATTCATTAGGTTTTAGAGTGCAGGGAACAAAAGGTTTATGGATGGATGTTGCTAAAGGAATTTATATAGAAGATCTTTCATCAAAACCACACCAATGGGATGAGGCAAAAATTTGGCTGGAGAAATATGACCATCCTTTATGGGCCAGGTGGAGTCGGCAAACGGAAGGTGCCGGTCATGGTGGGATGGATTTTTTTGTAATTCAAGCTTTTGTAGAGTCTGTAAAACGAAGAACTGTTACACCTATGGATGTATACGATGCGGCTGCCTGGAGTGCAATCACACCTTTAAGTGAAAGATCAATTGAACAAGGTTCACAGGTTCTGGAATTTCCTGATTTTACTTCAGGAAAATGGCAAAACAGAAAACCTGTTTTTGCTTTAAGTGATGACTATTAATCTTGTGTACAAAGAATCACCACATTAATCTCCGAATTACATTATTTTAAGTCTTCCAAACTTAAAAAACTACATTTATGCAGATTTTTGAAAATGGAAAAACTGGCTTCCTTACTGCATGCTTATAATATTGAACCTCCTTTTTATGCAGAACCTATTGGTTCGGGACTGATTCATAAAACATGGAAAGTAAGAACTGCTGCTACTGAATATGTTTTACAACAAATTAACCACAATGTCTTTACTAAACCAGGAGATATTGAGTATAATAATAACTTGCTTGAAGGTTACCTCAAACAGTATCATGACAACTATTTAATAGTTTTTCCTTTAGCAGATATGAAAGGTAAAAAGCTGGTTCGGATTGAAGGTTTTTTCTACCGGTTATTTCCTTTTGTAAAAGATTCTCATACTATTCAATGTGTTGAAACAGCAGACCAGGCTTATGAAGCAGCTTCACAATTTGGAAGGTTTACAAGCATGTTTTCAGGAATGCAGGTAAAAAAGTTAAGAATAACTATTCCGGGTTTTCATGACCTGAGATTGCGTTACCGCCAGTTTTTAACTGCATTAAAAAAGGGTAATGCAAAAAGAATAACTTTTGCTAAAGAACCAATTCAAAAATTATTGCGTTATTCATTTATTGAAGAAGAATACAGGTTTATACAATCACATCCTGACTTTAAAGTAAGGGTTACACATCATGACACTAAAATTTCTAATGTATTATTTAATGATTATAATGAAGGTATTTGTGTGATAGACCTGGATACTGTGATGCCGGGTTATTTTATTAGTGATTTGGGAGATATGATGCGTACTTATTTAAGTGCTGCAAATGAAGATGAGACAGATTTTGAAAAGATCATCATCAGGAAGGAAATGTATAAGGCTATTAAGAATGGATATTTGAATGAAATGAAAGATGAATTAACTAAAACAGAAACAGATTCATTTTATTATTCTGGAAAATTCATTATTTACATGCAGGCGATTCGCTTTCTGACAGACTATTTGAATAATGACACTTATTATGGGGCACAATATGAAAATCAAAATTATGACAGGGCAGGAAACCAGATTGTTTTATTAGAACAATATCTGAACATGGAAAAAATATTATCCAGGTAATAGATCCTTCTTTTATTAGAACTTCATATTATTTCCAGTTCCGCTTCATATCCTTATATGCTTTTTTAGAAATGGTTGACTTCTTTTTTGATTTAGAAGTACCTTTTTTCTTTTTAGCATTAATGTTATTCACTAAGGAATTTTTAACTCCTAACTTGTTCTTTTTGGTACTTGCTTTTTTAGAGGGCGATTTTTTTGAAGCAGCTTTCTTAGAACCTGACTTTTTTGAAGCCGTTTTCTTTTTTGAACTTGCTTTTGCAGAACTCACTTTTTTTGAAGTTACTTTTTTAGCTCCGGCTTTCTTAGTTGGGGCTTTTTTTACAGATGATTTTTTGGTACCTGCTTTTTTTGAAGTTGATTTTTTTGAAGCTCCTTTTTTTGTAGCCGTCTTCTTTTTTGAAGCTCCCTTTTTACTTGTAGCTTTTGCCATAGTTTTTTATAACTATTACAATCAATATGCCTAAAACAATTTGTTCATTTTTTTATTTACAGCAATATGTTTTTGTTGAACAAATCAATTAATTATTTGGATAAGGCTTCATTTAAATTCTGGCTATAAGCTTCGCTGATGGGGATGGTTTTATCTTTTATAGTTACCTGGTGTCTTTCTACTTTATCTATTTTGTTTATAGCAACAACAAAAGAGCGGTGTATTCTTACAAATTTATCTGCAGGTAATAAATTAATAGCTTCTATAAATGTGCTTCGCGAAAGCAAAGGTTTGTCTTTTGTTACAAAGGTTACATAATTGCCTGCTGCTTCTAAATACAATATATCATCATACAAAACCTTTAATTGCTCATACCCGGTTTTAATATATATATGATCTGAAGTTTCGGCACTGTTTCTATAATTATATAATTCAAATGCCTTGTTACAACCTTTTATAAAACGCGATAAGGAAAATGGTTTTAACAGGTAATCTACAGCATCCATTTCAAAAGAAGTAACAGCATGTTCAGTATAAGCAGTTGTGAAAATGAGTAAAGGCTTTTTGCTTAAGCTATTAAAGAATTCAATACCTGATATATCCGGCATTTTTATGTCTAAAAAAATGAGATCAATATTTTCTTTTTGTAAATATTCCAGTGCTTTAAATGCATCAGTAAATTCTGCTTTAAGATCCAGGTATGGAACTTTAGAAGCATGTGAACGAATAATCTCTAAAGCTATGGGTTCATCATCTATGGCAATTGCTTTCATTGATATTCTGTCAATTAAAGAACTAAGATAATTGTATAGTAAGATGAACAAAGAATTCTTTCCCGGTTTCGCGAATGATAAGTTCATGTTTGGAGGGATATAAAAGTTGCAGCCTTTGTTTTACATTGATTAAACCAATACCACTTTTATCTTTTTCAGGGTCTGCGTCCTGTTTTTGGTGTTTAATGTTGTATACATCAAAAAACAGTTTATTTTCTTTTACCTCCAGGGTTACTTTTATATGTGATGGCTCACGAAAACTTATTCCATGCTTAAATGCATTTTCAACAAAAGGTATTAATAACATAGGTGCTATTTCCACACCATTAATCAATTTTTCTATTCCTGCTTCAATTTTTATACTGGGTATAGGATCTGTCCGCAGTTTTTGCAAGCTTATATAATTGTTCAGATATTCAATTTCTCTTGCTAAAGAAATTTTTTCCTGCATGTTTTCCTGCAACATAAACCGCATCATATCTCCCAATCTTTCTACGCCTTCACTGGTACGTTCTGCTTTTTCCTGAATTGCCGTTCCATATATAGTATTTAAAGCATTAAACAAAAAATGAGGATTGATTTGAGATCTTAAAAAATCAAAACTGGCATTAGACTGTCCCAGCTCTTTTTTCAAATAAAAAAGTTCTTCGTTGCCTTTCATTTGTTTTTTAAATAAAATCCAACAAAGAGGAGATATTATAAAAAGCTGAAAAGCAACATTGAAAAAAGTAATGCCTGCACCAGCCCCTTCATCTTGTGCAAAAAGCATTGCTAATAATAACATGGGGAGAAAGGCTATAAGTAAAGTAATAAAAACTTTAGCTATATAGGATCTGAATGGTTTTGTTTTAGGTAAAGCTTTAGGTATTAAAAAATTAAATGAATAAGAATATAACAAAATAGTGCTTAAGCCTATGATTACCCAAACAGTACTTACATCTTTATCAGCAATACCAACTAAC
>MWWA01000261.1_pt1 | contig 14670 bp, 12 predicted proteins | sample 1047341 | NCBI WGS metagenome assembly MWWA01 (sample SAMN06349978, study PRJNA376086) | soil metagenome | isolation source: MS5-1 sample Antarctic (ecotone) soil | place: Antarctica | collected 2015-01-13
TCCCCGGAGGCCGCCACGTAGAATATGACGGCGTTTCCTATAGTGGACTGATCCAGGCAAACGGTGGCCGCATTCCCGCATACCAGTTCGACAGGGCTAAAGTGATTGTAAGTCTGGGGGCCGATTTCCTCGGAACCTGGGTTGCTCCGGTTGAATTTGCACGCCAGTATGCGGCAGGACGTACCATCAACGAGCAAAGTCCGACCATGAGCAAGCATTACCAGTTTGAAAGCTTTTTAAGCATGACTGGTTCCTGCGCTGATGAACGGTTTACACACCGCCCTTCCGAAACCGGAGCAGTGGCCATGGCTTTGTTGGGTGCAGTGGGTGGACAGGCGCCTGCAACCAATTTCACCAATGCGAATTTGAAGAATGCCATTGAAAAAGTGGCAAAAGACCTGCGTGCGAACAATGGGGCCGCACTGGTAGTTTGTGGAAGCAATGATCCTAATATACAGGCAGTAGTTGCAGCTATTAACAGTGCAATTGGTGCGCCGGTAGAAGCAGGTGTAAGTATCAATACCCGCCAGGGAATTGATGCAAACATGATCGCGCTGGTAGACCAGATGCTGGCGGGACAGGTAGGTGCCTTACTGATTTACGGTGCCAATCCTGTTTATGATTATTTTGATGCAGAACGATTTAAGCAGGGCATGGCACGTGTGAAGCTTGCCATTTCATTCAATGAAAAATTGGATGAAACTACTGATCTGTGCCAGTTTGTAATTCCTAACCATCACTTCCTGGAAAGCTGGGGTGATGCGGAACCAAGAACCAGTTTTGTTAGCTTCATTCAGCCTACGATCTTCCCTTTATTTAAAACACGCCCTTTCCAGACTTCTTTATTGAAATGGGCCGGTAACAATACCGAATACGAAAATTATTTCCGAGGTTACTGGTCTGGCCGTTTAGGCAGCCAGGCAGCATTTGACAAAGTATTGCAGGATGGAATCCTTGCAAATGCACCCGGAACTTCACCAGCTGCAACAACAGGTGGAACACCTACTCCCATCGGAGATGCAACAACAGCCCTTTCAACCCAGAGAAGCAACGCCGGAACAGAAGTGGTGTTGTATACCAACATTGCAATGCTCAGCGGAAAACAAAGTGGTAATCCATGGTTATTGGAATTACCCGATCCGGTAACAAGAGCTACCTGGGACAACTATGCTATGATCTCCATGAAAATAGCAGATGAACTGAGAATTAATTATAAGAATTCAGACTACGAATACTATCCCGAAAAGCCGGTAATTGAAATTACGGCGAACGGTAAAAAAGTTTCCCTTCCTGCCATGGTCATCCCGGGTATGGATCCGGATACCATTGCAGTGGCCGTAGGATATGGCCGCGGAGAGAAGTTCTCAAAGGCAACGCAGGGTGTTGGTAAGAATGTATTTCCACTGACGCGCCGCACCGGAAATAATTTCACTTATTTCAGCGATGCCGCGGTAACTCTGTCCGGCGAAATGCATAAAGTGGCGCAGGTGCAGATCCACAACAGTTATGAAGGCAGAACGGAAGTGGTTAAAGAAACTTCACTGGCTTCATTTAAACTGCATCCAAACGCGTATAAGGAATGGCGCGAAGAACTGCATAAAGATTATGCCCCACAATCCGGCGACTACCGCAAGGAAGCTACCTTATATGGCGATTACGTGTACCCGGGGATCAAATGGGGCATGTCTATAGACATGAACCTTTGTATAGGTTGTCACGCCTGTGTGGTGGCCTGTCATGCAGAAAACAATGTTTCTGTAGTTGGAAAAAATGAAGTGCTGCGCTACCATGATATGCACTGGCTCAGGATCGATCGTTACTTCGTTAGCGATAAAGAGCATCCTGAACAACTGAAAGCGGTGGTTTTTCAGCCAATGCTTTGCCAGCACTGTGATAATGCCCCGTGTGAGAATGTTTGCCCGGTGGGAGCAACCATGCATAGTTCTGAAGGGATCAACCAGATGGCTTATAACCGTTGTATCGGTACAAGGTATTGTGCCAACAACTGTCCTTATAAAGTACGTCGTTTCAACTGGGCTGATTATATCGGCGCAGATAGTTTTAAAGACAACCAGAATTTTGAGGGAGTTGGTAAATTGAATGATGTGGTGCACCAGATGAATAATGATCTTACCCGCATGGTTTTGAATCCCGATGTGGTAACCAGAAGCCGTGGTGTAATGGAAAAATGTACTTTCTGTGTACAGCGCACACAACAAACCAAGCTTACAGCAAAAATGGAGAACAGGCCAATTGGTGGAGATGAAGTACAGACTGCATGTTCCCAGGCTTGTCCTACAAATGCCATCACTTTTGGAAATGTGAACGACCAGTCGAGCACTGTTTCAAAGATCCGCAAGGGAAATCCCCAGCGCCTGTTCTATGTGCTTGAACAAATCCACACACTACCCAACGTATCCTACCTGGCCAAGATCAGGAATACGGAAGAAGTGATCCAGTTTGGACATGGTAATCAGGAAGGAAATAACGCGGGGCACGCCAACCAGCAAAAAGGTGAACCGGTTACACCACAGCATGCACCGGCAACGGATGGGCATTAGGAATAGGGCTTTTGCTATTGGCTTTTGGCCTTTAGCAGTTAAGTCTGAATAATGAGAATTCAATTAAATCCTGCACTCAACCTGCAGGAAAGATTAATAAGCTAACAGCTAATGGCTAATAGCTAAAAGCTAGAAATTTTATGGCATTACTCAAATACGAATCGCAGGTAAGACCTCCTTTGGTAGATGGTAACAAAGATTATCACCAGGTGACAGAAGATATTTGTCGCCCAGTGGAGGCTAAGCCTTCCGGTTTGTGGTGGATCGGATTTATCATTTCCATTATCCTGTTACTGTTTGGTGTTTTTTCTGTTACGCGTGAAGTGATTTATGGTACCGGCCAGTGGAATCTGAATAAGACTGTGGGTTGGGGCTGGGACATTACCAACTTCGTATGGTGGGTAGGTATTGGTCACGCAGGAACGCTGATTTCTGCGATCCTTTTACTTTTCCGCCAGGGATGGAGAACAGGTGTGAACAGGGCGGCAGAAGCGATGACGATTTTCGCGGTAATGTGTGCAGGTCAGTTTCCGATATGGCACATGGGTCGTGTATGGAATGCCTTCTTTGTTTTACCATATCCTAATACACGTGGTCCATTATGGGTGAATTTCAACTCACCACTTCTTTGGGACGTATTTGCCATCTCAACCTATTTTACGGTATCGCTTCTTTTCTGGTACTCGGGTCTTTTACCCGATCTGGCCACGCTGCGCGACCGCGCAAGAGAAAAATGGAGAAAGAATTTTTATGGCCTCGCCGCTTTTGGCTGGACGGGTTCAACAAAACACTGGCAAAGACACGAAAGCCTTTCACTGGTACTGGCAGGTCTTTCCACCCCGCTCGTACTTTCAGTTCACACCATTGTATCGTTTGACTTCGCCACGTCAGTAATTCCGGGATGGCATACAACCATCTTCCCTCCTTATTTCGTTGCGGGTGCCATCTTCTCGGGCTTCGCCATGGTGCAAACGCTATTGCTGGTTACAAGAAAGGTGCTGGGTTTACAGGAATACATCACCATTGAACACATTGATGTAATGAACAAGGTGATCATCCTCACAGGTTCCATTGTTGGTGTAGCCTATCTCACAGAATTATTTATGGCCTGGTACTCAGGTGTGGAATACGAATGGTTTGCATTTAAAGAAAACCGTGCGAATCTTTTCAGTCCTTATGGCTGGAGTTACTGGCTGATGATGGGGTGTAACGTATTGTCTCCCCAGATCTTCTGGTTCAGGAAAATGAGAAGAAATCTTATTGTAACCTTCTTCATGTCTATTCTGGTAAACATCGGAATGTGGTTCGAACGTTTTGTGATCATTGTGACCTCGCTTTACCGCGATTACCTTCCATCTTCCTGGAGTACTTATTATTCACCTACCGTCTGGGAAGTTGGTTTTTACCTCGGCACATTTGGATTATTCTTTACCTGCTACTTCCTGTTTGCTAAATTCTTCCCTGTAATTGCAGTGGCGGAGATCAAGCATATATTGAAGCGCAGCGGTCAGAATTATAAACAGAAAATGGATGTGGTGGAAAGAAAGAGTGTGGAGGAATTTGCTTCAGAGCAGATGCATCATTAAGAGCGCCATGAGCGATCAGCCGTTAGCTGGTAGCGATGCGCAGTTTTGAAAGTGATTTAAACTTATGCTGGAAGGCGCTCATGGCTCATGGCTCAAAGCCCAAAGCTAAAAGCTAAAAATTATGGCGATTAAAAAATTCGTAGTAGGTTGTTTTGATGAAGAGCAGGTTTTATTTTCTGCGGTGAAGAACGTGAGAAAAGCCGGTTACAAGATCCACGATGTGTACACGCCCATGCCGATACATGGACTGGATGCAGCAATGGGATTAAGAGATACCAGCCTGCACACTGCTGGTTTTATTTATGGCATTACAGGTACAACGGTGGCCTTTAGTTTTATCACCTGGGTATTTACAACCGACTGGCCGATGAACATTGGTGGTAAACCATTCTTCTCGCTTCCGGCATGGATTCCCATCATGTTTGAGTTGACGGTTCTTTTTGCTGCTGTAGGCATGGTACTTACTTTCTGTTACCTCTGCCAGCTTGCGCCTTTTGTAAAAAAGGATCACTTTCATCCAAGATCAACCGATGATCTTTTTGTTATGGCCATCGAATGCACGGAAAAAACCAACGAAGATGAAGTGGCTGCCTTTCTTCAGAATATTGGAGCCATGGAAGTGAGTACGCAGTACAAGGAAACAGGATGGTGGATGGGTCGTTACGACAGGGAAACAAAGCTGTTTGGAAAACAAGTAGAAGCTGTTAGTTAAAATAATAATTGATGCTGATGAAAAAATTACTGATTGCCGCAGGAAGTTTAGCCCTTGGATTTGGCTTTACAGGCTGTGACGGTGCAGAAGGTAATGATCCCGGGTCTTCATACGCGCCGGATATGTATTACAGCCGTGCGGTGGAAACTTATGGGTATAATAATATTACTGAACACGGAATCTACGACCACCTGGCACAAAAAGGTATTCATTATAATGGATTGCCTGTTCCCGGTACCGTTGCCCGCGGCGATATGAATTCCTATTATCTTACAAAGGATTCAACCGGACTTGCATCCGCTCAGGGATTACGCAATCCACTGGATACACTTTCAGCGTCTCCGAAGGGAATGAAAGAAGCAGAAAGACTTTACCTGGTGAACTGCGGCATTTGCCATGGACAAAACCTGGATGGCAACGGGCCGCTATGGAATAATGGAAATGGACCCTATCCCGCAGCCCCGCGCAACCTGATGGACGCATACAGCAAGGCTTTATCGGATGGTCAGTATTTTCACGTGATTACTTTTGGCATCCGTACTATGGGAAGTTATGCATCACAGCTCAGGCCTGACCAGCGCTGGTGGGTCATTAAATATATAAGAGAGAAACAGGGAGGTGGTGCAGCCGGTGCCAATAGTGCAGACACTACTTCAGCAGCCGGAACCGGAAATGCCGGCGCAGTCCCTTCCACTCAATCAAGTCAAACTAATTAATCAGCGGAGAAAAATAGATTGTAATGACATTCAGAGAACAATACGCAATACCTAAAAGATACAATACGCTTTCGTTCGTATTGATGGCAATAGGTATTTTGTCGATCGTTATTTTGTTTTTTACTCATGGTGCACATGCTGAAGAAAAAATGAGGGCCAGGTTCTGGGCTTCACTTTTACAGAACAGCGTGTATTTTCTCCTGATTGTAAATGCTTCCATGTTCTTTATTGCAGCAACTACGCTGGCATGGGGTGGCTGGCAAATGTCTTTCCGCAGGGTTACCGAGGCCATATCTGCCTGCGTACCGGTAATGGGCGTGATCACGTTTATCATATTAATGGCTGTTGTTTTTGGTGGTGATCATACCATTTACCACTGGACAGATACCGAGCACGTAAAACACGATCATATTCTTTTAGGTAAGTCAGGCTTTTTAAATAAAACATTTTTCACTGTCTGGACCGTGATCACACTAGCCGGTTGGTCCTACCTGGGCTGGAAGATCCGCCGCATGTCGCGCAGTATTGATGATAAGTCACTCACCCTGGAGGAAGGAAAAAAATTCATTTGGGACAATACCGTTTGGACTGCCATCTATGCATTTCTTTTTGCGCTGACCGTACTTTCATCGATTCCATGGTTCTGGTTGATGAGTATTGATGCACACTGGTATTCCACCATGTTCAGCTGGTACACTTTTGCAAGTTCTTTTGTTGCAGGTGTGGCGCTGATTACATTGTTTGTAGTATTTCTTAAAAACAATAATTACCTGGAGCTGACCAATAAAGAGCACGTTCATGATCTTGGAAAATTTGTTTTTGCATTTTCCATTTTCTGGACCTACTTATGGTTCTCCCAGTTCATGCTGATCTGGTATGCCAACATTCCGGAGGAAACCATTTATTTCAAAATGAGGATGCAGCCTGCAAGAGATGGAATGCCTGCTTCACCTTACCGTGTTATTTTCTTCCTGAACCTGATCATCAATTTCCTTGCGCCGTTGCTGATATTGATGAAGCGTGGTTCAAAAAGAAGTTATGGAGTGATCACCATGATGTGTGTGCTGATCATTTTTGGTCACTGGCTCGATTTCTACCAGATGGTGATGCCTGGCGTGTCGCCGAATAAAGTGCCATTCATGCTGGCAGATTTTGGTATTGCTTTGTTTTTTGTTGGATTGATCATGTTCCTGACCGTAAGGGCTCTTGCAAAAGCGCCTATGATCCCGAAAAATCATCCGTTCATTAAAGAAAGTATCATACATCATACTTAAAAAAATGAAGGTTTCGAATGGATCTGCATCCACACGAAACCGGAAAAAAGAATAGAATATGTCAACTACCTGGATAATTGTAGCGTTTATTTTGGGTTTTATCATTGTCTTTCAGATTGCCAAGGCAAGTGAATATGTGGCTATTCTGAAGGGTGAGGAAAAAACCCGTAAGGAAACCAATAAGATCAATGCCTTTCTTTTGCTTGCATTTCTGATTGTTGGCCTATTTGGTGTATGGTATTGCAATGAACAATTAAAAGGAAAAATCCTTCCTGAAGCGGCTTCCGAACATGGTGAGCGCATTGATACCATGATCCTGGTTACACTTATCATCACTTTCATCGTGTTTGTAATCACACAGGTGGCGCTTTTCTGGTTTGCATTCAGATACCAGGAAAAAGAAGACAGGGTACCTTATTACTATCCGCATAACAATAAACTGGAGATCATCTGGACCGTAATTCCTGCTATTGTGCTTACCATACTGGTTGGATTTGGATTGTATTACTGGTTCCAGATAACAGGTGAGGCACCAAAAAATGCACAGATTGTAGAAGTAACAGGAAGCCAGTTCAAATGGGAGTTTCGTTACCCCGGGAAAGATGGAAGGCTGGGTAGAAAATATTTTAAGGAGATCAATGAATTAAAAGCAAATCCGCTTGGGCAAATCTGGGATGATCCGGATAACCATGATGACATCGTTGCCAACCAGGAAATGCATATTGTAGTTGGCAAACCTGTAAAACTGATCATCCACGCAAAGGATGTGATCCATGATGTTGGACTTGCACATTTCAGAATGAAAATGGATGCTGTGCCGGGTATGCCCACCACTATGTGGTTCACACCAAAATACACCACCAGGCAGATGAAGGAAAAATACGGGGAAAATTTCAACTATGAAATTTCCTGCGACCAGATGTGCGGAACAGGTCACTATGGAATGAGAGGTGTAGTGATCGTTGAATCACAATCAGAATTTAATGTATGGCAGGCCAAACAGCAGCCACAATACGCAGCAGCTATGGGCGGAGGCGCTCCGGCTCCTGCAAACCCACAAGCACCAGCGACTGATACAACAGCCAACAGTGCCGGTTCAACCAGAAATATTAATTAAATCCAGAGGGATAAACCATATTAGATATGAATAACGAAACTACTATACATGTGCATGACGGTTCAGTGCTGCATGATGATCATCACAACGGTCATCATCATAAAGAAACCTTTATCACAAAATATATTTTTAGCCAGGATCACAAAACCATTGCAAAGCAATTCCTGATTACGGGAATCATCTGGGCCATCATTGGTGCCCTGTTCTCCGTTCTTTTCAGGTTGCAGTTGGGTTATCCCGATCAGTCCTTTCCCATTCTTGAAACCTTTTTTGGTAAGTGGGGACAGGGCGGAAAGATCAATCCTGAATTTTATTATGCCCTCATCACCATGCACGGAACCATCCTGGTATTCTTTGTATTGACTGCAGGACTGAGCGGAACGTTTGCGAATTTGCTCATTCCACTTCAGGTAGGTGCGCGTGATATGGCTTCGCCTTTCATGAACATGCTTTCTTACTGGTTCTTCTTCATGGCCAGCGTGGTAATGATGACTTCATTATTTGTACAAACAGGACCTGCAAGTGGTGGCTGGACCATGTACCCGCCGCTCAGTGCACTGGCACTGGCGCAGCCGGGATCAAAAATGGGGGCGGATTTGTGGTTGATCAGTATGGCACTTTTCGTTGTGTCATCACTGTTAGGTGGTTTAAATTATATCGCAACCATATTGAACATGCGTACCAAGGGAATGAGCATGACAAGATTGCCGCTGACCATCTGGGCTTTATTCTTTACCGCTATCCTGGGTGTATTGTCCTTCCCGGTTTTGTTATCAGGTTTCATCCTTTTACTTTTCGACCGTCATCTCGGTACCAGCTTTTATTTAAGTGATATTTATGTAGCGGGACAAATACTTCCAAACGAAGGAGGTTCTGCCATTCTTTATCAACACCTTTTCTGGTTCCTGGGTCATCCGGAAGTATATATCATCATCCTTCCTGCAATGGGAATGGTGTCGGAGATCCTTAGTGTAAATTCAAGAAAACCCATTTTCGGTTATATGGCGATGGTAGGTTCCTTATTTGCAATTACCATCCTTGCCTTCCTGGTTTGGGCGCACCACATGTTTGTAACCGGGATGAACCCGTTCCTGGGTTCCGTCTTCGTGTTGCTTACACTTTTGATCGCCATTCCATCAGCCATTAAAGTATTCAACTGGATCACCACCATCTGGAGGGGAAACGTCAGGTTCACGCCTGCCATGCTGTTCTCCATTGGTTTTGTAAGTATGTTTATTTCCGGTGGATTAACAGGCATCTGGCTTGGAAATTCAACGATTGATATTCATGTGCACGATACCTATTTTGTAGTTGCCCACTTCCACATTGTAATGGGTGTGTCGGCCTTCTTCGGAATGTTTGCGGGTGTATATCACTGGTTTCCTAAAATGTTCGGTCGTTATTTGAACAGCACATTGGGGTACATACATTTTTGGGTGACCATCGTAGGCGCTTACCTTATTTTCTGGCCAATGCACTACATGGGTCTTGCAGGTGTGCCACGCCGTTATCTTGATTTCAGTCTGTGGACAACGTTCAACCAGTTCAACGACCTGAATAAATTCATCAGTGTAGTGACCATCATTGTATTTGCAGTGAACCTGATGTTTGTTTTCAACTTCTTTTATTCCATGATCAAAGGAAGAAAAGTGAGGTCTGCAAATCCTTGGAGCGCAAATACACTGGAATGGACCACACCAATCAATCCGGGACATGGTAACTGGGAAGGTGATATTCCGGAAGTTTACCGTTGGCCATACGATTATGGTAAAGATGGAAGAGAATACATCCCTCAAACCGAGCCCTATAAGCCCGGGGAAAAGGTGCATTAGTTTTTTGAAAGTGTTTCGACACATAAAGAATCATTATGGGTCATGACGAGGTAACCGCTCGAAAAAACAATAAGCTCCGGGATTACCTGCAGCTTACAAAACCATCACTGAACATTATGGTGGTCTTTTCAAGCGTGGTTTGTTACCTGCTCGCACCCAAAGTTGTGGAATACGACTGGGTGAGGATCGCTCTTTTATTTGTTGGTGGTTTCCTGGTTACAGGCAGTGCGAATGCCATTAACCAGGCAGTTGAAAAAGATACCGATGCGGTAATGAAGCGAACTGCTTCAAGACCTGTGGCATCAGGAAGGATGGATCCGGCGGAAGCCTGGACCTTTGCCATTCTTACCGGAATGGTTGGGATCACCATCCTGGGTTATTTTTTTAACTGGCAGTGTGCGGCCCTTGCAACGTTAAGTTTGTTCTTGTATGCATTCGTTTATACGCCTTTGAAGAAGGTCAATGCGATTGCAGTTTTAATAGGCGCTTTCCCCGGTGCGCTGCCTTGTTTGATAGGCTGGTCCGCGGGAAACGATTCGATCTTTGACACAGGAAATGGTTGGAAAGACTACGGTGGATGGATACTGTTTGGTATTCAATTCCTGTGGCAATTCCCGCACTTCTGGGCAATCGCCTGGATCGCGCATAAGGATTACAGTGGGGCAGGTTTTAAATTGCTACCCTCTGAAAAAGGTCCAACCAAATTCACAGCCCTGCAAACCATTATCTATGCACTTTTGCTGATACCGGTTTGCACGCTTCCCTACCTGGTAAACCTTACCGGGTCTGCAAGCCTGATCGTGGTAATGATGGCAAATATTTTTCTCATCATTCAGTGCATAAGGCTGTACAGATCGATGGATTCCAGGGCGGCAAGAAGGGTAATGTTCAGCAGTTATATTTACCTGCCGATCGTTTTCCTTGCGCTGTTGAGTGACAAGATCCCAAATGCCGCCAGCAGGTATATGGGATTTGAAATAAATAATTTTAGTTCTTTATTTTTTAACTGGATGTGATGTTGAGTGATATCAGATTGAAAAGTGAAATAAACCCGATGGGAGATCAGAGAAACAGGATTCATCCGCACAAATTTGCCCTCTGGGTGGCCATTGCAAGCATGATCATGATGTTTGCAGGACTTACCAGTGCCTATATTGTAAAAAGCGGACAGGCTTCCTGGCAGGAAGTGCAAACGCCTGTATGGTTCTGGTATTCAACTGCGGTCATCATCGTGAGCAGCCTCACCATGCAGGTTGCTTTAAGGGCCATGAAGCAAAGGCAAATGGCGCAATACCGTAGCCTGTTGTTGATCACCTTGTTGCTGGGTATAGCATTTGTGGCATTGCAATGGGTAGGGTTTAAATGGTTATGGACGCATGGCGTGCGACTGGAAGGTGCAGGTGAAGGACAGTTCTTATACATCATTTTTGGTTTGCATGCTTTGCATGTAATGGGCGGCATCATCGCTTTACTGGTGATCCTGCTGCGCCAGTATTTTGGTAAGGTGATCAGTTACAATACCACGTCAACAGAAGTGATGAGCACTTACTGGCATTTCGTGGATATATTATGGATCTACCTGCTGGTGTTCTTTATTTATATTGGTTAAAAGGCCCGCGGCTCAATAAATTAATCGTTTCGATCAGCGGAACAGAAAAGAATAAAAAATATGTCAACTGCTGCAGTAACAAAGGCAAATTGGTGGAACGGAGGAAAAAGCCCCTTCAATCTTGAATATGGCAAACTCATGATGTGGTACTTCCTCATGAGTGATGCTTTTACTTTTGGCGCATTCCTGATCTCTTATGGTACCATTCGGTTCTCCCAGAATTTCTGGCCCGATCCAAACGTGGTCTTTAATGCATTTCCTTTTGCAGGCCATGCCAACCTCCCACTCGCTTTTGTGAGTCTGATGACCTTTATCCTGATCATGAGTTCTGTTACCATGGTACTTGCCGTTCATGCCGGACACCACAACGATAAAAAAGGCGTGGTGAAATGGCTGATCTGGACAATTGTTGGTGGTATTGCTTTCCTTGCCTGCCAGGCCTGGGAATGGACACACATGATTACAGCGGAACATGCGGTGCTTACCGACGGTACACTGGATGTGATCGGACAAACAACCAAGGTGAATCCATGGGGTAATCCTGTTGATATGGCACAAGCTACAGCAGCACTGAACAATACTTCACATGAAGGACTTGTAAAGCTGGCGCATATTGAAAACCAGGCAAAGAGTTTCCAGCAACTGGGCGTACTTTCCGATGCTACGCTTAAAGGAATGATCAAACTGGAACAGCTGCACGTAAGAGAATCCGGTCCTGTTGCCTTTGGTGGTTTCTTTTATGGCATTACAGGTTTCCACGGCTTTCACGTATTCTCAGGCGTGATCATCAATATTGTGATGCTTATCATGACGCAGAAAAATGTATTTCATAACAGGGGCCACTACCTCATGATCGAAAAGGCAGGTTTATACTGGCACTTTGTTGACCTGGTATGGGTATTCGTTTTCCTTTGCTTTTATCTTATCTAACCAACTTATCAGAATTATAAATGGAACATAATACACATTCAACGGAAGCGGCACCTCACGCAGATGATAAGGCGGTAGTGAAAAGAATCTGGCGTACATTCTGGATCCTGCTGATCATCACCATTATTGAACTTTTAATGGGTTTATCGATGTATGCCGTGGAAATGCCTGGGTGGGTCGTGCTTTTTCTCAAAGGAGTGATCTGCATTCTTACCCTTGCAAAAGCATTTTATATCGTGGCGGTTTTTATGCACCTGGGTGATGAGATCAGAAATATGATCATGACCATTGTAGTGCCCCTGTTTCTCTTCGTATGGTTTATTACAGCCTTTCTTTGGGATGGGAATTCGTTTAGGACGATGCGCAACAAGTATGACAAATTTAAACTGGAAAAGACCATGCCCAAAGACCAGAAAACAAGCGACTCGGCCAGGCATGGATTTGGCGGTTAAGGTGCTGTTATTATTAAATGTACTAACCACCGCCATCTTATTTTTGCGCGGTGGTTTTTTTTAGGTTGAAGTACAAAGGCACAAGGCGCATGTGTTGAAAAACCATCTAACCATCTAACCCCTAAACGCTAACCTAACCCCCAACCTTCCCCAAAAAAGCATGAACAAAAAAGCCCTTTACGGAATTCTCCTTGCTATGCTGCTGCCTTTGGCTGGTTATGTGATCCTGAAAAAGTCATCGGAAAAGGGCGTGGTGATGCCGCGGAAATATTATGCCGATTCGGTGATCACTTCTACAAAAGATGGGAAGCGATACAGCGATACCGTATGGCACCAGATGCCGGATATAACTTTTACAAACCAGCTGGGAGAAAAAGTTTCATGGAAGGATATGGAAGGAAAGATCATTCTGGCTGATTTTTTCTTTACGCATTGTCCCACCATTTGCGCTGCAATGACCCGCAACATGAAAGAATTGCAGAATGGCATTCACAACCATGAAAAAGCAGGCACACGGGAACCCAATTTTATCCAGTTCCTTTCCATCAGCATTGACCCTGAAAGAGACAGCGTAAGGAATCTGAAAAAATGGGCCGACAGGTTCCAGGTTGATCCTTCCAACTGGTGGCTGGTAACCGGCGACCGGAAAGAAATTTATGATCTCTCCATCAATCACATGAAATTGCTGGCGCAGGACGGCGAATTGATCGACAGCAATTTTTTGCATACCGATTTTTTTGTGCTGCTTGACAGGAACAGGGTGGTAAGAGGTTATTATCATGGACTGGATGAAAAAGAACTTGCAAGGTTATCGCACGACATTGTATTGCTGGCACTGGAAAAAGATCCGAAAAGAAAATCCTTTTTTGCCGGTAAACTTGAACTCCTTGGAATTGTTTTTCTTATTTCAGCACTTGCCATCATCATATTGATCACTTTTTTAAAAAAGGACCGCAGAAGAAATGAACCTAAGCCTGCCAAAGAATGATAAGAAAGCAAGGATCCTCATCTTTAGCTTTTCCATTATCGTGTTTGTTGCTGTGACCTTACTGGAAAGAGTTACACTGAATGTAAATCTTGGGTTTGACGTGCACATTTTTGCGCTTACCAACGCGGTGATCAATTCGATTGTGGCGATACTGCTTGTAGCAGGACTTATTGCTGCAAAAAAGGGCAACTACACAGCACACAGGAATATCATGCTGACTGCAATAATTTTGTCAGTCATTTTTTTAATCACCTACATACTGCACCATTTATTTGCAGGCTCCACCTGGTATGGAGACCTTGATAAAAACGGTATTGTTGATGAAGCGGAAAAAGCAGTGGCCGGCTCGATGCGGTATATTTATTTCGTTATTCTTGGTACGCATATTCTTCTTGCAGGTGTGTCTTTACCCTTTATTCTTTTTTCTGCCTACCGTGCGCTCACCGGAGAAAATGCCAAACACCGCAAACTCGCTAAGGTCACCTGGCCCATGTGGTTTTATGTTGCAGTTTCAGGTCCGGTGGTGTATTTGATGATCAGCAGGTTTTATTAGGGGAATGGTGGGTGAATGGTTGTTGAACTGTTGTTGAACAGTAGTTGAACGGTTGTTGAATGGCTGCCGCAGTCCATCGAAACTTGACCAGGTAAAATAGTGTTAGGTTAAAAGTGAATGACTATATTTCCCCATTACCATTTCGCCACTCCCCAATCGATACCTCATTTCCTCCGTGTTAACTCTGTGTTTTCTGTGCCTCCGCGGTTCAATATTATTAGATGAATGCCTGCGGATAAAGCGGCAGGTAGGACAAATACATCCTTTCCCATAACGTTAAAATCAAAAGGAGCATCTCCAAATTCGAGATGGGCATTTTTTATATCAACAACCGTATTGT
>MWWA01000262.1_pt1 | contig 14660 bp, 12 predicted proteins | sample 1047341 | NCBI WGS metagenome assembly MWWA01 (sample SAMN06349978, study PRJNA376086) | soil metagenome | isolation source: MS5-1 sample Antarctic (ecotone) soil | place: Antarctica | collected 2015-01-13
ATGCATGATTTAATGCCGGAGCGTTACCGATGATCCCAAACCTGTTCTTGATACTTTGTATTTCCATTAATTCCTTGTGTATAGTATAAATATTTTTATTGCAATGCTAACCTTGTCATTTAATTATCCTGTTGTCATTTCCATGAGAGCGGGATTATTAACGGGCATTGATTCTGCAATTTCACCCAGCAAAGTAGCCTGCGTACAACCGGTAACTTTTACCATTACATAATCACCAGGTTGCAATTTTTCTTTTTTAGAAAAAATGATCACTTTGTTTTGGGAAGTTCTTCCCATATAATCCAAATCACTTTTTTTAGAATTGCCTTCTATCAAAACTTTAAAAACTTTGCCCGGGTCACGTTGATTGCTTTCAAGTGAAAGCTTGTTTTGTACTTCAACAATTTCGGCCAGTCTTCTTTTTTTAACTTCCAGCGGAATATCATCCTGGTACCGTCTTTGTGCTAATGTGCCGGGACGTTCACTGTAAAAAAACATATAGCTCATATCGTACCGGCTGTATTCCATCAAACTTATCGTATCCTGGTGATCTTCTTCCGTTTCGGTGCAAAACCCGGTAATAACATCTGAGCTTATACCGCAATCGGGCATGATCTCCCGGATCCTTTTTACTTTAGCCATATACCATTCCCGGGTATAGGTCCTGTTCATCAATTGTAATATTCTTGTTGATCCGCTTTGTAATGGAAGGTGAATATAACGACAGATATTCTCATATTTTGCCATCGTAAATAACACTTCATCTGTGATATCTTTAGGATGTGATGTTGAAAAACGAACTCTTAACAGCGGTGATATCAGTGCCACTTTTTCAAGCAAACCAGCAAATGTAACAACGTCATTTTCTCCGGCTTGCTGCCCTTGTATTTCAGGTACAAAATAATAGCTGTCGACATTTTGTCCCAGTAATGTTACTTCCCGGTAGCCGTTATTAAATAATTCAGTGCACTCTTTGATAATACTGTTCACATCACGACTTCTCTCACGGCCACGGGTAAATGGAACTACACAAAACGAACACATATTATTACAGCCTCTCATGATGCTGACAAATGCAGTAATGCCATTACTGTTTAATCGGATGGGTGATATGTCGGCATAAGTTTCATCCCGACTTAATAAAACATTCACCGCTTTTTGTCCGCCACTGGCTTCTTCTACTAATCCGGGTAAAGTCCGGTAGGCGTCGGGGCCTACCACCATATCAACCAGTTTTTCTTCTTCTAAAAATTTTGATTTTAACCGTTCCGCCATACAGCCTAAAACGCCAACCAGTGTTCCGGGTTTTTTCTTTTTTAATTTTTTGAATTCAGTAAGTCTTTTGCGAACAGTTTGTTCTGCTTTTTCGCGGATAGAACAGGTATTTACAAAAATCAGGTCGGCATCTTCCAGGTTACGGGTAGCGCCAAAACCATTTTTATTTAAAATGGAAGCGACCACTTCACTATCCGCGAAATTCATTGCGCATCCATAACTTTCAATATAGAATTTGCGGGTAAAATTGACCGGGTCCTTTTCATATGGGGCAAAGGCTTCTCCCTGGCGGTTCTCATCATGCACTTTAGTAATAGCTATATCCAGCATCAAAAACGGTTATTGAGGTATGTAAATGATCGGCAAAGATAGATAAAATGCGCCAGTATAATGACAGGTTGTCAGTTTCAGCAATTGTAAAAATCGGTTAAAGACAACTTTCAATATTATCATTCAAAAAAAGGTGATGCTTACTTTTGCAGCCATGCAAAGCACCAATACTTTTGAACAGGGGAAAGTCTTACTGATCAATAAACCACTTCGTTGGACATCTTTTGATGTTGTAAGAAAAGTGCGCAACCTGGTGAAGATCAAAAAAGTGGGTCATGCGGGAACACTAGATCCGCTGGCCACTGGTTTGCTCATTGTTTGTACTGGCAAATTCACCAAAAGGATCAGCGAATTCATGGCGCAGGAAAAAGAATATATGGGCAGCTTTACATTGGGTGCCACAACACCAACCTACGATCTTGAAAGTGAGCCGGTAAATTTCAAACCTTTCGATCATCTAACTGATGAAGAAATAAAAAAAGCCACCAGCCGGTTTACCGGGGAGATCATACAGGTTCCACCAATACATTCAGCCATTAAACAGCAAGGCAAACGTGTGTACGAGTTGGCCAGGCAAGGAAAGGAGGTAGTGATGGAGCCGCGGAAATTATTCATTCGTGAGTTTGAGATCACTGATATTTCATTACCGGTCGTTTCATTCCGGGTCGTTTGTTCAACGGGTACCTATATACGCAGTTTGGCCCAGGATTTTGGACAGATTCTGGGTTGTGGTGCTTATTTAAGCAGTTTATGCCGTACCCGCATCGGAACATTTAAAAATGAAAATGCAATGAGTATGGAAGAATTTGAAAAAACTATTGCGATTGTAAAAAACGAATCGGCCATTAAAAAGGATAGTTAATTCCTAACTGTACCTGGCCTCCGAGCAATTTATTCCAGCCAAAATTATAGAACCATTTGTTTTGCGAAGCGATATTTTCCGGAGCCGGACTTGGGTCTTTTGCTTTAAACCCATAATCAACCCTCACCAAAAAGAAATTAAAATCAACCCTTAATCCTGTACCCACTCCTACAGCAATATCATTCCATAACCGGTTTATATTAAAGTGTCCGTTAGGGAAATCGGGATTCTCTCTCAGGAACCAAACATTTCCGGCATCAACAAACAATGCGCTGTTAAACTGAATACCCCGGAAATTAAATAATGGGAAACGGTATTCCGCATTGGCTTCCAGTTGAATATCACCAAAACGGTCAGGCGCTTCATTAAAAGGTTTAACTGCCGATCCGGGCCCCAGGCGGCGTAAACCCCATGCCCGCATACTGTTAGGGCCACCTGCAAAAAATTGTTTAAAAAAGGGTAGGTATCGTTGTTTGTCGGGGTGTTTGGTAGATTCCAGTTCATAACCGACACCACCAAAAAATCGAAAGGCGAATTCTTTCTTTGTGAATTTAATCGACCTGGAAAATTCAGCATCAATTTTTACGAAACGATATAATTGAGAATCCAGGAAATTATTCCTGATCATCCCGGTAACTAATCCCGATTCTTCCAGGTTGGTCCGGAAAATATTCGTTCCTTTTTTTCCGCCTGTCATTACATATTTGTAGATCGTGGAAATTACCAGTCCGTCATTAAAAATATTTTTTAAGGAAGGGTTTAGATCGATTAATGAATCAAGCCTGCTACGGCGATTGATCAGTGAATATTCAATATTCGGTATCCTTACGTTCAAAGATTTATTCCGCCACTTATATTCATAACCCCAGGAACTATTAAAACTTGTGAGGTTATAAAAAGATACTCGATCGGTGCTGGACAAGGCTATTGAAAACACAGTTTGAATATTATCCCGATAGCGATCCGGTATAAAACCAAAATGAGGAATGCTACGCGGAAAAAATATACTGTGACTGAAACTTACCTGCCGGCTTTGCACGAATTGGCTACTATCATTTACATTCAATTCAGTGCCAAAACGCAGGTTTGTATTTGCCAGGTTGGATGCTTTTGCAAAATTCCGGTTTTGTAATCCTACATTAAATCCCAAACCCAATAAGTTGCCGGCAAACACACTGGTGTTCCGGCTTCCTTCAATATTGGCATCGAATAAATATTTTTCAGCTGGTGATAATTTAATAACAAAATCTACGGTGTCTTCACCTGCTCGTGGAAATTGTTCAATGTTTACCAATTGCCATGCACTGAGCGTATTAAAACGGTTAATGGTCCGCACGTATCGTCGCAAACTGTAAAGTTCTCCTTTTCTTAAATAAATATTTGGAGGTAAGATTTTTGGTTTTATATAATCCCTGAATTGAATGATGCGATATTCATCTACTATGGATTCCGTAGGTGTAAACCCGGCGGTATCTTCATCAAAATCCGGATATACAGTTACATCGCCCACATAAAATCTTGTAAGACGGCCACTGTCAAGTCCGGGGGTGAGAATAAATTCTATATCTGCTTGTGGATTTTCACGGCGTCTTTGTAATTCGGCCAAAATCTGTATCTGTTCAAAAGGATCCGTAACCGGCCTTAATAAAGAAGCATCCAGCGTATCCCAAACTATTCTTAATTCATCCTGGGTAAATCGCAGGTACCCATTATTTCGGTATAGTTCAACCAATCTTTCCAATTCAGATGAAAGGGCAGGTTTGGCAAATGGATCACCGCGTTTTATCAATGCGGAACCTGCTGCGGAATCAGTGAGGCGTTGAATATCTGTTCTTGGATCAGTGTGAATAATAGAATCAGATAATACAGCAGAATCTGAAAAGCTGTAAAATATACTATCCAATTTTACCTGTTTACCAGGAATTACCGTGAAATTAACTGTAGTGCGGTATTGATCGGGTACATTGGATTTACTGTGAATACTAAGCGATGTATCATAAGTAATGGAATCACGAAAATAACCCTGTGAATTTAAAAGAGCCCGCATAAATAAAATGGAGCGATCCGCATTACTGCTGTCATAAACAGGTGGATTTTGAAGTACACTCCAGAATAATTTATCTAATGTTCTGACCCGTATACTGTCATCCAGTTGTGTGGAAAGTTTGCTTTCTAATTCATTTTTTTCTTCGGTTGAAAAATTTCCTTCTAACTTGATATTAGTTTTGTAAACAAATGGTTCATAAGGGGGGTAATCTTTTGGAATAACACCACAACCTGCAAAAACCATAATGAGCAGGAAGATAAAGCTTGACGAAGTTGGTGTGCCAATAAATTTCATCCTGCCATTTACCATAATATTGTAATCGAAATGTATGCTTAGTAAAACAAAGGTCAAATATATTCAAAGTTTAGGCCACAAAAAAAGAAGGGATGAAGAGCAGGTATTTATTGCTGAAGGACCTAAAATAGTTAGCGAACTTTTATTGGAACCTGATATGAAAGTCATTGAAATTTTTGCATTGGCTGAATGGCTGTTACAAAACCCGCTTCCGGCAAATATCCAAAGGCTCATAGTAACGGAAGAAGAATTGGAAAAGATCACCCAACTTTCAACACCTAACAAAGTAATGGCCATCTTTCAACAACCCAAAGCCATAGTTGATATAATTACAAAAGATAAATGGGTTTTGTTGCTGGATGGTATCCAGGATCCTGGAAATATGGGCACCATTATCCGCATAGCTGATTGGTTTGGGATTAAACAAATTATTTGCAGTCATGAATGTGCCAGTATATATAATACCAAAGTGATACAATCATCTATGGCAAGTATTGCCAGGGTGGAAGTACTGGTTACCGATTTGTTACCCTGGATAAATCAGCATGCTGATTGCAACTATTACGCAGCCTCTTTGGAAGGGAAAGACCTCACGAGCATGGGTAAGTTAAAAAAAGGAATCATTATGATTGGGAACGAATCAAAAGGTTTGAACCCATCTTTATTAGCTAAAGCCAATATTTTGATCACCATACCACGTATTGGGAAGGCGGAATCCTTAAATGCGTCCGTAGCTACAGGAATTATACTTTCGCACCTGGTTTAAAATGAATGTTAACTAACTATCGGAATCGAATAGCTTTTACAGGCTGTACTTTTTTTACGATATAGGTAGGGATCATCAATACCAGGTAGCTTACCAGTAGTGTGCCACCACAGACCGCTGCAACCTGCCACCAGATGATCTTTACAGCAGCTTCACTCAGGTAATAGGCTTCTTCCTCCAATTTTATAAACCCTGTTTCCTGTTGCAGGTATATTATGGACAGTGCAAACAATACGCCACCTATGATACCGCCAATAGTAATGATGGATGAGTGTTTTAAAAATATTTTTTGCACTGTCCAGTCACTTGCCCCTAATGCTTTCAATATACCGATCATGCGCAAACGTTCCAGTACAAGGATGATTAAACAGGTGATCAGGTTTATAACAGCAATGATGATCATAAATGTAATGAGAACATTGCGTGTAACATCCTGCATTTTTAACCAATCAAAAATATAAGGATAAATGTCTTTAATAATGCGGGTATCCCAACTCTGTGGAAATTCCTCCATCTCGTATAAGTCAAGGCTGGCCGGGATCATTTGGTTATAATCTTTCAGAAATATTTCATATCCTCCAATTTCATAGGATTCCCAGCTATTAAGTCTTTGAATCAGTTTTAAATCGCCCAATGCAAAAGCATTGTCATATTCCTGGATGCCGGTTTTGTAAATGCCAACAATATCTAATTTATCCGGACGCATACTTCCATCTGGCCTGATAAAGTAGATCAGCAGTTTGTCATTTAATTTTAATTTCAATTGGTTGGCAGTATAGGTCGAAATGATGATTTCACGGCTATAAGTGCTGTCATTGAATTGCAACCACCTTCCTTCCTGCATGAATTGTTTAAGATGATTAAAATCATAAGTGGCGTCAAGACCTTTCAGTAAAACGCCTTCAATTTCATCAGGTGTTTTTAATATGGCATACTTAGTAGCAAATGGATGAATACTTTGAACCTGCGGGTTCTTCATAACTGCATAAGCAACGGAGTCATTTTGTTCAATGGGTGTTTCTTCAGCAATTGCGGTCTTCATAGGCTGTTTATACTGCACCCTGATATGCCCCCAGAAACTGAAAACTTTCTGACCCACCTGTTCCTGGAAACCATTTACAAAAGCTAATGTAATGATCATTACCGCTACACTGATTACAGTTGCTGCTATTGATAAACGGATAATAAAACGAGAAAAAGACTTTTGTTGGTTAAAGGCAATTCGGTTAGCGATAAATCCGGTAATATTCAAACTGGAAAATTTAAGTGTAAAAATAACCATCCCACCCTATATGAGGCAACGTATTTGTAAAAGAACCCGTCAGAAAAGCGTGATTAATTTTATTTTTAAACAGAATTAACATTAGCCGACAGGATAATTATTCATTTTTCGTACGATAAATATCTATTTATGATTAAAATAAGGAGAAACATGCTCATTGTATGTATTTGTATGTTGTGTGCAGTGGCAAAGCTGAATGCCCAAAATGCAGATATGATTTATGATACATCCATCCGGTCAATTAAGCTTTATCCGGGTGGTGATCAAACTGCTTATCCTATTATATCTTTAAATGGTGGTGAACAACTTCAATTGACTTTTGACGACCTGGATGCGGATGTTAAAAATTATTATTACGGTTACCAGTTATGCAATGCAGACTGGACGCCAACCATGTTAAATACATTTGAGTATACCCGGGGTTTTCAGAATGTGCGCATTTCCCAATACCGCCAGTCATCCATCGCTTTCACACACTATACAAATTACCAGGCATCTGTTCCTGACCGCAATAGTTTTCCAACAGTCAGTGGAAATTATTTATTAAGAGTGTTTTTAAACGGAGATACTTCTCAAACCGTTTTTTCCAAAAGATTCTTAGTAGTAGATCAGAAAGTATCCATTGCGGCGCAGGTTCAGCAACCATTTAATGCACAGTGGTATAACACTTATCAGAAATTGCATATTGCGGTGAGTACGGATAACCGCACCCGGGTGTTTACACCACAGGATATTAAAGTGGTGGTTTTACAGAATTATATTTGGCCTAATGCATTGTACCTCGACAGGCCTACTATTTACCGGGGAAATTATTATGAATACAGTGATGAAGCCAGCACCGCTATGCCAGCAGGTAAGGAATGGCGTTGGATTGATCTGCGAAGCCTCAGGTTAATGAGTGAAAGAATGCAACGCATCGATAAAAATACAAATTCAACAGATGTGATCGTGAAACCAGATGGTGAACGAAAGTCACAGCCATATGTATATTATAGGGACATCAACGGTTTATATACCATTGAAAGCCGGGATAATAATAATCCCTTTTGGCAATCTGATTATGCAAATGTTCTGTTCAGTTTTTTCCCACCGGGCAATCAGCCATATAAGGATCGGAATCTCTATTTATTTGGAGAATTAACGCAGTACGTAACCAACGAATCCACCGAAATGGTTTTTAATCCTGAAAGAGGCGCATATGAAAAAACACTTTTTTTAAAGCAGGGTTTTTATAATTACAACTATGTTACTACCTCATTGAATGAGGATGATATAATAATAAACTATGAAACCGCGGAAGGGCATTATTGGGATACTGAAAATGTGTATACTATTCTTGTTTATTACCGGCCTTTTGGCGCCCGGGCCGATGAACTGATCGGCTACACACAAATTAATTCCTTGCAGGGAAGGCCGGGCTTGCGTTAATTTTCTTTTTTCAACACAATTTTTTGAATTCATTTTTTGAGATTTATCCTGCTTCCTTATCTTTGCGCCGGCAGGTCTTACACGACCAGCTCCTGCTGAACTCCCCCAGGGTCGGAAGACAGCAAGGGTAGGCGGTTGTAGCGGTGCGATGTAATAAGCCTGCCACTTTTTTTTATTTTTAGGGTTACCCCGATCATATTATTTTATTCTCCATTTTCAATTATAATTTTAGCCAGTAATGAAATTTTTTATTGATACAGCCAATCTTGCACAAATAAAAGAAGCACACGAATTAGGTATTCTGGATGGGGTTACAACCAATCCATCATTAATGGCTAAAGAAGGAATCCGCGGAGAGGAAGCCATCACAAAACATTATAAAGATATATGTGATTTGGTTGATGGTGACATCAGTGCTGAAGTGTTGTCAACTGATTTTGCAACCATCATTGAAGAAGGAAAAAAACTGGCTGATATTCATCCAAACATCGTAGTAAAAGTGCCTATGATCAAAGATGGCATCAAAGCTATTAAATGGTTCACCGATAATGGAATCCGCACCAATTGTACGTTGGTTTTTTCTGCCGGACAAGCTATACTGGCTGCAAAAGCAGGCGCTGCTTATGTTTCTCCTTTTATTGGTCGCATCGATGACAGCGGTTGGGATGGTGTTCAACTGATTGAACAAATAGTGCAAATATTCAGTATACAGGGTTATAAAACAGAAGTACTGGCTGCTTCAATCCGCAATCCAAATCATATTATTCAATGTGCCGCTGCCGGTGCCGATATTTGTACCTGCCCGCTGGAATCGATCCTTGGATTACTAAAGCATCCGCTCACCGATATTGGTCTTGCCAAGTTTTTGGAAGACGCCAAGAAAATGTAAAATTTAAAGTCCCGGAACGGGACTTTTTTTTATCGATAATGTTTTTCCGAAATCATTACCTTGGTATTCTCCTCTGCATAGTATTGAAATAGATAGAAGAGTTTAAAAAGAATTAAATTTAATATTCTTTAAAACTTCTTGTATGAAAAAGTATCTACTGGGTTTCAGTTTACTGCTCATCCTGGTTTCCTGCACAAGTCAAAAAAATATTTCTACTGCTGCTGGAGATATTGTTATTCATTCGGTGAATGTAATTCCGATGAATAATGAAAGGATCCTGGCTAATCAATCAGTATTGATCCGTAACGGCAAAATAGAAACGATTCTCGCGACTACATCTACCCAATTTGAAAATGCATTGGTCATTGATGGAAAAGATAAATACCTGCTGCCTGGTTTAACGGAAATGCATGCCCATGTACCACCGTCCGGTAACATGGATGAAATGAAAGACGTACTGCTTTTATTTGCAGCCAATGGTGTTACAAATATCAGGGGCATGCTGGGCCATCCCAAACATCTTGAATTAAGAACGTTGATTCAAAATGGAGAAGTAACGGGTCCGCGTTTCATCACTTCAGGACCTTCATTCAATGGAAATTCTGTGAAATCAGCTGAGCAGGGTGCTGAAATGGTAAAACAACAAAAAGCTGCCGGTTATGATTTTCTGAAAATTCATCCCGGCATTTCAAAGGAAAATTTTGCATCCATCGCGCAAACTGCAAAAGAAGTACAAATTCCTTTTGCCGGGCATGTTCCATTTGATGTTGGCGTATGGCGGGCTATCGGTGCCGGTTATGCAACCATCGATCATTTGGATGGATTTATAGAAAGCCTGGTACCCGGAATAGAATCTGTTACCGAAAAGGAAAATGGAATGTTTGGAATGGGTATTGCCATGAGGGCGGATACCAATAAAATTCCACCGTTATTAAAAGCGTTGAAAGAAAATAATATATGGGTTGTTCCCACCCAGGCTTTGGCTGAAAGATGGATGGCCCCGATTGAATCTGCTGTTTTTGATAATGCACCAGAGATGATTTATATGTCGCCCGGTACAAGATCCCAATGGCAGAATGCTAAAAATAATTTAATGAATGCGCCCGCATATGATAAAGAAGCCGCGAATCATTTTTTAGAATTGAGGCGAAAATTAATTTATGAACTTCAACAAAAGGGCGTGGGTTTGTTGCTTGGAGCAGATGCGCCACAAGTTTATAATGTTCCGGGTTTTGCATCGCATCACGAATTGAAATATATGGTAGATGCTGGTCTTACTCCATTTGAAGCGTTGGAAACAGCAACTGTTAATGTGGGGAAATTCCTGAACAGAACGGATATAGGTGTTGTGAAAGAAGGTGCCGTGGCAGACCTGGTTTTATTAAATCAAAATCCATTGGAAAATATCCAACATACAACAACAATAGAAGGCGTTGTTTTAAATGGCAAATGGCTCTCAAAACAATGGATCAATGAAACTTTGAAGAGATTGGAAAAGTAAATGAAAAACAAATTATTTCATTCTACCCCTTCTTCTTTTTGGTTTTTCCTTTTCTCATTTCTCTCAGTATTTCTTCATTAGTAGGTAAGTATTCGTCATCCGGATTTTTTTTGATCCAGATTGTTGTTTCCCGCCAAATAGTGGAATCAGCTTTTAGAACTGCTTTTACTTTTACAAATTCGCAGGTTGGTGTATCTGGCAAAACCAGATCATTTTTATCAAAATAACCATAACTGCAGCTGAAGTCAAGATGTGTTGAAGTTAGCGGCATCCAGGTGCCATCAGACATCTTCGCATCCAAATTGATATAATTATGCGTGCCTTTTTTCAGACTGTCTGTATATAGATTAAAAAACAGGCTGTCTATCTTTTGTGCTGTAACAACAGAAAAGCTTCCCAAAATCAATAAAAATAATAATCCCTTTTTCAAACTTACTTTTTTAAATAGTCGACTATCCGCCCTGTTTGGTTGTCTTTAACCAGCATTTAAATGCAGATACAAATAAATCATGCCTGTTGTGTTGTATTTCTTCTCTTTTTATGGAAAAAATTATAATAGATCGTTAAAATGATTGTAATGAAAAATACAGTTAATGTCACATTATTTACCAGGTTTGCGGAAATATCTTTCCCTGAAATTCTATCAGCAAAATATTTTATAAAAGATGAGGGTAAATTAGTTTCACCCAGTTTCTTTTTTACATCCCAATGCCAGTCGGTTAAGAAACAATATCCAAAGCCATACCAGAATCCAAGGATGAACCAACTTCCGAATGTCAGCGCAATGGTAATCAAATGTAATTTCCTGGTTTTAGGAAATATCCATCCCACCATATTAAAAAGCGTAATTACAATATGGAGAATAGTATAAAATATATTGAGGAAAACAAGCATGGCATTCTTTCAGGTTCCTAATTAAATTTCACCGGAATGGTCAATGAGCGGTCATGTTCCCGCATATCAGAAGGATTGGATCTTTCAAAAACAAGTTTGCCCGTTTTTTGACCTGCGGGAATTTTGAAAACCAGTTCTGTTTCAAAGGGAACAAAATTTTCCGTCATCCATTCCCCCTGAGCCATGGCAATAGCGGTTGACAGTAAACTGTCTTTTTCATCATACAGCCTGACCGGGAAATCCGCTTCAAAATACCAGAAACCAACTGCTTCCCCTGTTATCTTAAAAGGGGAGCGTATGATTTCTCCTGCTATCGGACTTTGTACCCTGATTAATTCACTAACGGGTTTTTGAAATTGAGTTAAAGGCGTATCCACATTTATGGCACCAGGTTGAACAATGGTATCAACATGAAGTGTTTCAGCCGAATCGGTTTGTATGGTTTTATCTTCAGCATCTCCACAACTAAAAAACAGACACGACATCAAAGCAAGAAATAATATGGATTGTTTGTTCATCATGTTTATTGTTTAATGAATTGTTTAAGAGTTTAAGAGTTTAAAGAGTTTAAGTGTTTAATGAGTATTGTTTTAAACCACTCAACTTACCCAACCACTCAACCATTCAACTTTCCAACTATTCAACCAAATTCCCAATTTCTGGAATCTTAAAATCCTTTTTTCTCCTCCACTCCCTTAACATATTTCTCCAACCATTGGTTTTGCTCCCATAGCATATGCAATATGTTTTCTTTTGCGGCATATCCGTGCGATTCATAAGGCAGTGTTACATAACGAACCGTTCCGCCATGTCCTTTAATAGCGTTGTATAATCTTTCACTTTGTATTGGGAATGTTCCCGAATTATTATCGGCTTCTCCATGAATTAAAAGGATAGGCGTTTTAATTTTGTTGGCATGAGAAAAAGGACTCATTTGGTTGTATAACTCCGGCGATTCCCAATAAGTTCGTTCTTCATTCTGAAAACCAAATGGCGTAAGGGTACGGTTATATGCGCCACTTCTTGCCAGCCCCGCTTTGAACAAGTTCGTATGTGCAAGCAGGTTAGCCGTCATAAATGCGCCGTAGCTATGGCCACCAACTCCCACCCGGTTGCGATCACCAACACCCATCCCGGCTAATTTATTTATGGCAGCTTCCGCATTCATTTGTAATTGCTCCACAAAATTATCATTGGGTAATTTATCCCCTTCACCAACAATAGGCATTTCCGCATTATCCAATACGGCATAGCCCTGCATGGCCCAGAAAACCGGAGAACCGTAATTGATACGGGTAAAAGTATATTTGGATCCACGCACCTGGGCCGCATCATTCGCTGATTTAAATTCACGTGGATAAGCCCAGATCAATACTGGTAAAGGACTATCTTTTTCTTTGTTGTAACCGGCAGGCAAATAAAGGGTTCCCGTCAGGTCGACGCCATCCTTTCTTTCATAAAAGATCTTTTCTTTTGAAAGCTGTCGTAAAGCGGGTTGCGGATCACTGAAATTCGTTAAAGCCTTTGTTGACTTCTTTGCAAGATTGTGTAAATAATAATTCGGTGTTTCGTTTACACTTTCTTTGGAGGTGATGAATACCAGTTTCACCGGGTCAATTACATTTACCACCTGCTCATAATAAGGTGCTTTGGATTGCCAGACTTTCTTTGTCTTTTTTGTTTTCAGATCAAAAGTTTGCAACAACGGCATATCACCTTCATCCGATGCGCCTTGCGAACGAAGCAGTAATTTATTACCCGGTAAAATGTGTAATACATTTTGCGCATACTCATTCTGTTTAGTAACCGGTTGGCCGATGTCCGCATACTGATCATCCTGCCTGCGCTGGAATAACGAATCCACTTCACCCGTTGCCGGATTTAATTTATTCATCCTGATCAGGCGGCTGCGGCTGAATCCTTCATACAAGAGAGCCGTATTCGCATCTCCCCAGCTAATGCCGCGAAAACGCATTTTAGTTTTCACCAATTCTTTAGGTTCGCTGGTAAAGGGCGCTTCCAAAGTGTAAACAGCATCGCGGTATATTGATTCGTTTTTACCCAAGCCCTTATCCAAAGCCTGTACATAATACAATGTTGCCGGCTGATCATTGCGCCAGTTATAACTTCTGCCATAATCCACCACATTATCCAAACCAATAGGCGCCGTTTCGGTGGATGGATTTTGGGCTACTTCTTTTACCAGCGATCCTGTTTGCGCATCCAGTATTTCAATGGATTTTGCAAAACCGTTTGCAGGAACCAAATAAGAGAATGGCTTTTTTAATTTGTCGGTTAAGATAAACCGGTTGTCGGGTGACAGGTTAATTGAATTGTACAAAGCTGCAGCGCCTAATGTTTTTCCATCGGTACGTTTTAATTGCGTGGTGGCATAAAATTCAAACAAAGCTTCATCGTACTGATTTTTTATAAGATCCTGGTAAGTGCGGCTGGCAGCTTCTTTACCCAAATTTTCCTGGATCACCGGTCCGGATGGCGCTTTGGGTTTTGCAGGAGTTTGAGAAAGATCCTTCACCAGGGCTTTATAAATTATCGCATCATTGCCTGCCCAAATAAAAGTAGTGCCAAGTACATCACTGATGGCATCATTGGTAAGCTGGCTGGCTGATTTATCAGCGATGTCAATTTTCCAAAGCGTTATTTTTTCAGGGGTTGTATGGGTAAAAGCAATCTGTTTTTGATCAGGGCTCCAACTGGTATTTGCAGCCCGGAGGTTTTCCGGTAAACCTTTTACAGGAAAAGTTTCACCGGTTTGAATTTTTTTTAGTTGAAAACCAATGGAATAATTGCTGCGGCTGGGTCCAAAATTCTCCGGGTTGATCCTTAACCCGGCAATCCGTAATTCAGGTTCCGCCAATTGTTCAATACCAGGAAAATCACTGCGCTCACTGATTAGCATCCATTCACCTTTATCATCAATGCTTACGCCCGGTGTGGGCGATGCCATAACAATGTCTGTTATATTTTTTGGTGGTTGCTGATAACCGGGATCTGATTGGGCGTTTAATATGAACCAAACGAACAGGAAATGGCAAAAAAGCCAGGTAAATTTTGCTTTATACATACTAATC
>MWWA01000263.1_pt1 | contig 14642 bp, 11 predicted proteins | sample 1047341 | NCBI WGS metagenome assembly MWWA01 (sample SAMN06349978, study PRJNA376086) | soil metagenome | isolation source: MS5-1 sample Antarctic (ecotone) soil | place: Antarctica | collected 2015-01-13
CTGATGAATCACACGCCGGTCATATTATTTGATGGAGTTTGTAATTTGTGCAATGCCATGGTAAAATTTATAATTGAAAGAGATAAAAAAGGTAGTATCAAGTTTGCTCCTTTGCAATCTGAAGCTGCCGGGGAGTTAATAGATCCCAATTTTATAAAGGAAATGGACTCGTTTGTTTTTATCGAACATGGACTTCCCTATACCAAATCAGCTGGCGCCTTACGGGTTTGCAAATATCTCCGTGCACCCTGGCCGATTTTATATTTCCTTATCATCATTCCTGCTTTTATCCGGGATGGTGTTTATAATTTTGTTGCCGCCAGGCGCTACAATTGGTTTGGCAGGAAAAATGAATGTATGATTCCCACTCCTGAATTAAAAGCAAAATTTTTAACCTGATAATTTATGAACAGCAAAAAAACACTTGTACTCGGCGCTTCGCCTAACCTGTCACGTTATAGTTCTCTGGCAATTCAGCGGCTGAGAGCCAAAGGCCACGAGGTAGTTGCTATTGGAAAAAGAAAGGGAACCGTCGCCGATGTGGATATCAACCTCGATCAGCCTGAAATACCCGGCCTGGATACTGTAACTCTTTATTTGAATGCCAGGAATCAGCGGAACTATTACGATTATATTATTTCCCAAAAACCACGGAGAATCATTTACAACCCCGGTGCGGAAAATTATGAATTAAAAAAGCTCGCTGATGAGCATGGCATTCGGTCGGAAGAGGCATGCACGTTGGTTTTACTAAGTATTGGGGAGTATTAGTACTCTAAGCTGTAAGGTAAATTCCCTAATAATTTTATTGCGAAGGATTTTTTCAGAAAGCAGATAATTTTTTTATCATATGGCTCGTTCTATGCCTATCCGGTACACTGAAAAAAATCCTTACTATGAAAACCATCATAAAAGTTATGGTGTTAATTTTGTCTGTTATTCCCTGTTCCGGGATTATAGCACAAAACCTCTCACCTGCTCGTCCAGCTCTTTTTGCCAACTCACCTGATATTGTAAAAGCTCCCATCTTTCAAATGGATGCTGCCTTTTCGAAACCAAAAGGTACCGCAATACAATTTGACCTCGCGCCAGATTTTGTATTTAGCGGCAATATTATTTCCTCTGTAAAAAAATATGATAAACTCTCAACGATCATCGTTTCATCGCACGGTTTAAATATTACTATTCTTTGCCTTTCGAAAATTGTAAATGATGACCAAACTGTTTCCTATGTGGGACACATACTTTCTAAAGATTATGCTGACGGATACGAACTAAAGAAAAGCGTTGACGGGAGTTACGCCTTTAAAAAAATAAATATGGACGACCTGATCCAGGATCGTTAAACAAGTTTTCTATATCTGCACCCTAACATGAAATCTATTCATCCTATGAAAAAATTGTTTACTGCTTGTTTTATTGGCAGCTTGTTTTTTTCATCATTGTACAGCTTGCCCAAATTAAACAGCCTCTCTTCTGCATCAGCAACTATTTTTCTTGATTTTGACGGGCATGTAGTTGAAGGTACACCCTGGAATTATGGTCAGCCACTGGATTGTCTTACAGCAAACTTAACCGACGGGCAGATAACAGAAATTTTTAACCGGGTCGCTGAAGATTTTCGTCCGTTTGAAATAAATATTACGACCGATTCAACGGTTTTCTTGTCAGCGCCACTTGCCCGTAGAATGAGGATCATTGTTACACCAACCAGCGCATGGTATCCAAACGTAGGCGGTGTTGCATTTGTAGGTTCCTTCACGATGGGCACAGATATTCCCGCCTTCGTTTTTCCGGATAAATTGGGTAATAAGCCTAAGCTCATAGCAGAGTGTTGCAGCCATGAAAGCGGGCATACCTTAGGGCTTTCACACCAGGCAAAGTACAATGGAAGTTGTACGCTGGTTGCAGTTTACAATAATGGAACAGGAAGTGGCGAAACGGGCTGGGCTCCTGTAATGGGTAATAGTTATTATAAAAATTTTTCAGGCTGGAACAACGGCCCCACGCCGAGTGGTTGCCTTGCCGACCAGGACAATCTTTCAATTATCACTTCCTACAACGGCTTTGGATACCGCAAGGATGATCATTCAGACGATCATACATTAACATCCTCAATAAGTCCCGGTAGTGATAATATATTCAATGATTCGGGACTGATTTCTACCAATACTGATAAAGATTTTTTTAAGTTGAATTTTAGGACGAACGGGAGACTGAACCTGAATGTAAAACCCTTCGCGGTAGGTCCTGATAATGATGGGGCCGATCTGGATGTGAAAGTCACTCTGTTTGATTCATCATTGAATCTTTTAAAAGTATTTGATGATTCTCTCACGCTGCATGTCGCAATTGATACTGTACTTATGGCTGGTAATTATTATGTAAAAGTAGAAGGAGCAGGCAATACAAATACTACTAATTATGGGAGTCTTGGTTCTTATACGATTGATGGGTTGTACATCCCACTATCCGTTACCGCCGCGAAGCAAGTAGAACTATCAGGGAATACTGCGAGCGAAAATCATAAGCTCACGTGGAAGATTTCTGAGGCTGATTTAATACAAAATATTGTGCTTGAAAGTTCACACGATGGAACAATTTTCAGAACACTTTCATCGTTTTTGTTTGGCTCAGACGCTTATGAATATACGCCGCTTATAAAAGGAAATATTTATTACCGCCTGAAAGTAAATTCTCAAAACGGACAATATGCTTACTCTAATATAGTAGCATTAAAGTCTGCAGAAAAGGAAAATAACAAGTTTAAAATTTCAACATTCGTGCACGATTATATTACCATTCAGGCTTCACAAAACTTCAAATACCAGTTGGTAGATGCAAGTGGCAGAAGCATTATCAGTGGCAATGGTAAAGCAGGAATGAATACGATCGGTATAAACAGCCGCCCTAACGGTGTTTACTTTATACAAATACTCAGCGACGAACAAAGAACCACAGAACGAATTATAAGAATGTAAGGTAGATTCATGTGTAAGTTAAGGGTCAGCATTAGGGGCTGGCCCTTTTTTGTGTGCGCCAGGGTGTGCTAAAAAATCCTGAATAATTCTTACGTAAAAGGTTTCATTAAAGAAAAAGAGTAATTTTAGAAAACCTTCATTTATGTTCTGGAGAAAATTTAATGGCGACCCTATTGAACTTCCAATTAAGTCCGCAGTAGAACAGGCTATTCAAAAAGAAACTGCTGAAGGTTTTCATTTAAAAGTTTGTATTGGTACAGATAGCCAGGTAAAAGGCAGTGATACAGAATTTGCAACAGTTATTGTTTTTTTACGGGAAGGCCATGGCGGTTTTATGTTTATACACAATGAACGGACCAGACATCACTTCAGTATAAAAGAAAGAATGTTGGTAGAAGTAGGGAAGAGCATTGAAATTGCTTATGAACTTTGTGATCTCTTTACATTATATGATGTAGATATGGAAGTGCATGCTGACATTAATACCAATCCCCAATTCAAAAGCAATGTTGCCTTGCGGGAAGCCATGGGTTATATATTGGGAATGGGCTTCGCCTTTAAAGCAAAACCTGAAGCCTTTGCCAGCAGTAGTTGTGCAAATAAAGTGGTGAATTAACAGTACAATTTTTCATCTTTCTTTCAGCTCTTCATTCTTCTCTTCTATTACATTCAACACTTTTTCACGTCCTGTATTTTTTTCGGCGCTTGTTACTATGTGCTGGGGAAGAAATTGCATCATAGTACGCAGTGTTTCCAAAAATAATTTAACATGCCTGCTGACCACCCTTTGTTTTTCCTTATCTGACTTTGTGAAGATGAGGGTAAAGGGAATATTCCAGGTAGTTAAGTTTTCTATGAACTGCAAATCCAGTTTTTGTGGTGTGTGGCGGGAATCAATTAACACAAATACATTCACAAGATTTTTGCGCTTTCTTAAATAATTTTCAATCATTTGTTCCCATCGCCTTCTGCCGCTTTGTGAAATTTTTGCATAACCATACCCGGGAAGATCAACAAGGTACCATGAATCCAGCATCCGGCTTTCTTCATGAGTTTTGCTTTCTATAATGAAATGATTGATCATTTGCGTTTTACCGGGAGAACCGGAAGTCTTAGCCAGTTTTTCATTTTTACATAGCATATTAATGAGCGATGATTTACCTACATTACTTCGCCCGATAAAAGCATATTCCGGTCTGTCCGGTGCCGGGCACTTTTCAAATGTCGGACTGGAGATAACGTATTCGGATTTTGTTATGAGCATGGCCTCCGCAAGATACACGAAGATAAAAAGGCAATAAAACCGGCTACTATTTTAATAATTCCAAAATAAACGTGAAAGAATGACAAGCAAGGTGTGTTATTATTTCAAAAAACTATCTTTGATCCGATGAATGCTTATGGTCATGATACGGTAGTCCCTTTTCGTCATTCTGCAGATAGCAAGAAGAAACAACTCGAAAAGATGTTTGACAAAATTGCTTACCGCTATGACTTTCTAAATCATTTTTTAAGCGCAGGTATTGACAGGTCATGGCGAAAAAAGGCGATAAATCAACTAAAATCACTTCAGCCAAAAAGAATTTTGGATGTGGCTACGGGTACAGGTGATTTTGCCATATTGAGTTATAAGATGTTACTGCCGGAAAAAGTAACTGGAATTGATATCAGCGATGGTATGTTGGACATAGGAAAAAAGAAGATCGCAAAATTGCAATTGGAGGATAAGATCGAGTTGCTAAACGGAGACAGCGAAGCAATTTTATATGGGGATAACTCGTTTGATGCGGTAACAGTTGCTTTTGGTGTGAGAAATTTTGAAAACCTTGAACAAGGCCTGGCAGAAATTTACAGGGTATTAAAGCCTGGTGGTAAATTAGTGGTGTTGGAATGTTCAAGACCGGATAATAAGATGATCCGGGCATTTTTCGATTTTTATGTAAAAAAAATAACGCCGGCTTTGGGTGGGCTTATTTCAAATAATAAAGACGCCTATCAATACCTTACGAACTCAGTACAAAAATTTCCAGAGAAAAAAACTTTTATTCAACTTTTAAATCAGCTCGCATATAGAAACGCTTTCTACAAAACATTGACTTTCGGTATATGCACTATTTATTGCGGCGAAAAATAATCTTACTGGCTTTTTCCATTTTCTTTTTTTCAACTGCTTCCCTGGCACAGTTTGGCGATATTATTAACCAGGAAGATCATGACGATAAGCCATACCATTTTGGTATCAACCTCGGCGTGAACCAATCTCACTTTTCTTTCACGCATCATCCGCGCTTTCTGAAATATGATTCAATTATGGTGGCTGAAAGCATCAATAGCACAGGCATCAATCTGGCGTGGTTAGTAAACGTAAGAGTGGCCGATCACTTTGATGTAAGGCTTCACCCGCTGGATCTCACATTTTCTGAAAAGGCATTTGTTTACCGGGAAAACTATACACCGGACACAATTGCAACAAAAAAAGTTCAGTCAATTACCTTAAGTTTTCCGGTGCTTCTAAAATTTAGCAGTGATCGTATTGGAAATTTTAAAGTTTATACGATTGCCGGCGGTAAGTTTGATTATGATCTGGCAAGTAACGCCGGAGCCAGGAAGGCTGAAGATCTAATTAAGTTAAAAAGATCAGATCTAAGCGTGGAAGTTGGCATGGGGTTTCACCTGTATTTCCCGTATTTTGTATTGACCCCGGAAATAAAACTTAGCAGCGGCCTGGTGAATCTGCACAGCCGTGATGCTGATCTCAGATATTCAAATGTGATTGATAAGATCAATTCTAAAATGATCACATTCTCACTCACCGTAGAATGATCTAATAATCATAATCCCTGCGGAAGGTATTCCACCTGACGCCTAACGTAAAAAGAGATACATCTTTCTCCCCGGATTGTTTTCTGTAAAGTGCAGCGCCTTCAAGAAATAAATTTTCTTTCAGTTCATAGGAGAGTGTGAGTGCTACATTCGCAACTTGAATTTTATTACCTGTTCCTATCTGGTAACCGAAATTACTGCTCCTGGTTGTGTAAAGTTTAAAAGGATTTGAGCCAAAATTTAGCCCCGCCGTATCAAGGCCCTGGGTATAATATATCGCTCTTGCATTGAGGTACCATTTTGGAGCAGGTTGGTATTTGAGAACACCTATTACCTCCTGGAAAGCCGCACCCAACGGATGTGCCAGCGGTTGGTTATAATGAGTATAATTCCCTACTTCATTAAAATGCGAGTATGTGAAAGGCCTTACCCTGTTTGTTTCAAATTGCAGATCGAGGTTGGACAAGTTAAAAGCATCTACATATTTTACTCCTAATTGATAGCCGTATTTATTTGCCCAATAGCCATCGCCTTTTGAGACTTCCTTCAATAAAAACTCATCCAGTAAAAACTGTCCGTAAAACTGAAAATGATTTGCAGCCTGCGCTTTAAAGTCAACGCCTGCAACTGCATTGTCAGGGCTGCCAACAGTACCTTCTATATGGCGCAAAAAGATGATAGGGTTTAGGTATTGAAAATCGAACCTGTTCCGTCTCCCAAATACCACGCCTTCGAATACGCCAACGTTTAGCCACTTTGTAACGTTCATGCTCAGGTGATGCATGGTTGCATATTTTCTATCCAACAGATCGTCGCCGGTTTTAGTAAACTGTGGCATCAATTCCATAAATATATTTTCGTAATTGAATTTCCAGATACGGGTATTCAATTTTAAAAACAAGTAACTGTTACCAAAATCACTTAAGAATAGACTGCGGTAACCATTCCCGATAAAGTTTTTATCAAAGCCAAATTGTACGTCTATATACTTAGTGACTCCAAAAGTGATGTAACCCCGGGCGTCAAAATAATCGTAGCCGCTCGTTTTAAAACGTTTGTAAAATCCAACGCCGGGAACTGCCCTGAAAGAATCTACCCTTGGTTTAAAAAAAGAAGGGCCTCTTTCCTGGTTATCAGTGAGCGTGGTGGAAAACCCAATCTTATTCGCGATCCTTCCTCTTGCAGTTATTCCCCTTTTATTATAATAAAGTGCGTCATCATTTGAAGACTCTTTTCCTATCTGAAAATTGAGTACGGGGTTTACCGCCAGGAAAAAATCTTCCGTATCTACTTCATATAAATTTGGTGGTGTTACATAGAATGTGTTTAAAATGGGACGCTTGCTTTCAAAGTTTTGCGAGCCATCTGAAACCCATTCTTTATTATTCATTAAGATACGGTTCAGGTTATATTTATCAGTTGTTGAAAGATTTAAAGCATTCCATTTCTTTTGGATGCCAATAGAAGAGGATTCACTTTGAGATGCGCTATCTATAAATTCAGCTTCAGCTACTACGGCCTCACGGCTATACGGCTTAATGGTTGAATAATTCAGATCTGTGAACTTTCCCTGTTTGATCTCGAGTCTGTCAATAAATTGATAGACTTTATTCCCTTCAGGCAAATAGGTTGTTTGTGCACCAACAGATCCGGAAATAATAGTAAATAAAACAAGGGGCAGGCTTATGAAAATTCGCATTGGGTTTGGCGCTTTATTAATTAATTTCAAGATATGCAAAATTATGTTCTCAAGCAGATTGCTGTCGTGAACGAGGGAGAAATTTCAGAAAAAGATGTATATCTGAAAAATGGAAGAATAGAACGGATTGGCAAATCGTTGCACATTAAAGAGAGGGCGACCGAAATAGATGGTAGCGGAAAACATTTAATCCCCGGAATCATTGATGACCAGGTACATTTTCGCGAGCCCGGCCTGACGAATAAAGCAACCATTTATTCAGAAAGCAGGGCTGCCGCTGCAGGCGGCGTTACTTCTTTTATGGATATGCCCAATACCATTCCCAATGCCCTGACGGAAGGAATTTTGGAAAATAAATATTCTATTGCCTCCCGGGATTCCCTTATCAATTATTCATTTTTCATGGGTTCCAGCAATGATAATGCAGAGGAAATACTAAAAATGAACAGGAAGAAAAAGAATATTTGCGGTGTGAAAATTTTTATGGGCTCCAGTACCGGCAATATGCTTGTGGATAATGAGTCTGCTCTATCTAAAATTTTTGCCAATGCTGAAATGCTGATTGCTACACACTGCGAAGATGAAGAAATTATCAGGAACAATTATCAGCAGTTAAAAATTGAAAAAGGAGATTTAGAGCCATCAGATCATCCGGTTATACGCAATGCAGCAGCCTGTTATAAGTCGTCTTCATTTGCTATCTCACTGGCACAAAAATTTGATAGCCGCCTCCACATCTTACACATTTCTACCGCAAAAGAACTGGAATTGTTTACTAACGAGATACCCTTATCCGATAAAAAAATAACAACAGAAGTTTGCGTCCATCACCTGCATTTTACCGCTGATGATTATGCTGACCTTGGATACCTTATCAAATGCAATCCTGCAATTAAATCACCTGAAAATAAAAAGGCACTTTGGGACGCCCTGCTTGATGACAGGCTGGATATAATTGCAACGGATCATGCCCCGCATACGGTGTCTGAAAAACAAGCTCCTTATGAACATGCACATTCGGGCTTACCACTCGTACAGCATTCTCTTCTTCTCATGTTGAAATATTATAAACAGCAAAAAATTTCTTTAGAAAAAATTGTTGAGAAAATGTGTCACGCCGTGGCTGAATGTTTCCGAATTGAAGAGCGTGGCTTTATACGGGAGGGATATTATGCAGATGTAATCATGTTGAATCTGGATAGCGAAACATTGGTAAACAAAAATAATATTCTTTACAAATGCGGTTGGTCTCCCCTCGAGGGAGCATTGTTAAGCGGTTCGGTTTTAAAGACTTTTGTCAATGGTAATTGTGTTTTTGATGCTGAGGCTCCTGATGATAACCAATGGGACAATTCCCGAACGGGCCATCGGCTGATGTTTAGGCGTTAATTGATTTTACGAAGTATATGGAGACAGACTTAACCACATTAAATGATCTCTCTATTTTTCACCAGGAAGAAGAGTTTTCACTTTTTGATAAACTAAACCAGACAAGAACGGTTGGCGGAAGAGAAAAACTGAGATCTCTTTTCAACAAATCTCTGCCGGATGTAGCTTCTATTAATGATGTACACAGCACACTTAAGCTGATATTAAAAAAAAGAGAGCAATGGCCATTGGAGATCAGCAATGGATCTATTCTCATGATATATAAGTTTTTTGAAAGCTCGATAGATACTATTCCAGGCCGGCCAACTACCTCTTCTGCGTATATGTATAAATTATTTCACGCCCCTGATTACTCGCTCATCAAATATTCGATCGGTCATGCATTCGATTTCCTGAAAGGCATGCAGAAGATCATTGATCATTTTCTCACGTATAATGCTCCTAAAAATCTAAAACTGGTTTTGGAAAAAGCAAAAGTGAGAATGGACAAACAATGCCTGCAAATTATTCATTCCAGAAAACAATTTGGCGACCTCTCTATTTCAGAGATGCTGCAACTTGCACATTTTATCCGTTACCATTACAAGCAATTACTTTTTGAGATCATCGAGATATATTATCAGCTAGATGCATGGTATGGCATGGCAATGGCGGTAGAGACTTTCGGCTTACAATTTCCCGAATTTGTAAGCGCGGATGAACCAAAATTAGAAGCCGAAGGATTGTATCATCTCCTCTTGCATTCACCAGTTGCTTACAATGTTTCACTTAACCAGCAGAATAATTTTATTTTTTTAACAGGCGCTAATATGGCCGGTAAAAGCACTTTTATAAAATCCGTAGGCACGGCAGTATTCCTTGCACACATCGGGATGGCTGTGCCGGCCGGTTCTATGAAACTGACACTCTTTGATGGACTGATCAGTAATATAAACGTGATGGACAATGTAGTAAAGGGTGAAAGTTATTTTTACAATGAAGTCCACAGAATAAAGAAGACGATTTTAAAAATAAACGACAAAAGAAAATGGCTCATCCTGATTGATGAATTATTTAAGGGCACTAATATTCAGGATGCCATGAAATGCAGTACGTCAGTTATTGAAGGTCTTATCCGGATACAAAATTCCTTATTTATTCTTTCTACTCATTTATATGAAATAAGCGAAGACCTAAAACAATATCCAAATATTGATTTCAAATATTTTGAAACAATTGTCAACGAAGGGCAATTGTATTTTAATTACAACCTGAAGAATGGCATCAGTAACGACCGATTAGGTTTTCTAATTCTAAAAAGAGAAGGCGTAATAGAATTACTTGATAAGATTTGATGACTATTTACTCTTAAGGCTGATACAGGTTATTTTTCCTTGCATAAAAGAAGTCCGGGAGCAATCAGCATTGAAGATACCATCAGCAATCGTCCAGGAATTTGATACAATTATTCCCTTTGCTGAGAAACAAAGAATCCAATTAAAATTTGGCTAATTTCAATTCCTATGTTAGTCAAAACATTTGGCAGCGCAGTTTATGGCGTAGAAGCAATTACTATTACCATCGAAGTAAATGTGAGCAGCGGAAAGTTTGTTTCCATTGTTGGCCTGGCCGACAATGCAGTAAAGGAAAGCCTTGAGAGAATGGAGAGTGCGATCAAAACAAATGGTTATCATTTCCCCCGCACAAAAATCGTCGTGAATCTTGCACCGGCAGACATCAGGAAAAGTGGAACTGCTTTTGATCTGCCCATCGCCCTTGCAACCCTGGGTGCAAGTGAACAACTTGAAAATGCAGGGAAGCTTACTGATTATGTGATCATGGGTGAGCTTAGCCTTGATGGAACAATAAGACCGATAAAAGGAGCTCTACCAATTGCCATACAGGCACGCAAGGAAAATTTTAAGGGACTGATCGTACCCAAAGAGAATGCACGGGAAGCCGCAATGGTAAACCATCTGAATGTATATGGCGTAGGTCACCTGAATGATGTAATAGATTTTTTCATAGACGAAAATGCTATAAAACCGGTAGTCGTAAATACAAGAGAAGAATTCGCCAATGCACAAAGTGATTTTGAAATTGATTTTTGCGATGTAAAGGGACAGGAAAATATAAAGCGTGCTTTAGAAATTGCAGCCGCCGGCGGTCACAATGCTATTTTAATAGGGCCACCCGGTGCGGGAAAAACAATGCTGGCAAAAAGACTTCCGACTATTCTGCCGCCACTTACCTTGCAGGAAGCGTTGGAAACGACCAAGATACACAGCGTTGCCGGGAAACTTCCGGAAAATGCCACGCTGATTTCCAAACGGCCATTCAGATCTCCGCACCATACCATTTCTGATGTAGCCTTGGTAGGCGGCGGCGGTATGCCCCAGCCCGGCGAGATTTCGCTGGCTCATAATGGCGTATTATTCCTGGATGAACTACCCGAATTTAAACGGACCGTATTAGAGGTGATGCGCCAGCCAATGGAAGAAAGAAGGGTAACCATTTCCAGAGCGAAAGTTGCACTTGATTTCCCTTCGAGCTTTATGCTGATAGCTTCTATGAATCCATGCCCATGTGGTTTTTATAATCATCCGGAAAAAGAATGTACCTGTCCGCCGGGTGCTGTGCAGAAATACCTGAATAAAGTTTCAGGGCCTTTATTGGACAGGATTGATCTTCATGTAGAAGTGACGCCAGTGCCCTTCAGTGAATTATCATCTACAAAAAGTTTTGAAAAAAGCGAAACGATCAGGCAACGGGTGATGAAAGCAACCGAAAGGCAGTCAGATCGTTTTAAAAATAATGAGGGTATTTATACAAATGCACAAATGAGTAGCAAGGTTTTATTCTTTCTACTCATTTATATGAAATAAGCGAAGACCTAAAACAATATCCAAATATTGATTTCAAATATTTTGAAACAATTGTCAACGAAGGGCAATTGTATTTTAATTACAACCTGAAGAATGGCATCAGTAACGACCGATTAGGTTTTCTAATTCTAAAAAGAGAAGGCGTAATAGAATTACTTGATAAGATTTGATGACTATTTACTCTTAAGGCTGATACAGGTTATTTTTCCTTGCATAAAAGAAGTCCGGGAGCAATCAGCATTGAAGATACCATCAGCAATCGTCCAGGAATTTGATACAATTATTCCCTTTGCTGAGAAACAAAGAATCCAATTAAAATTTGGCTAATTTCAATTCCTATGTTAGTCAAAACATTTGGCAGCGCAGTTTATGGCGTAGAAGCAATTACTATTACCATCGAAGTAAATGTGAGCAGCGGAAAGTTTGTTTCCATTGTTGGCCTGGCCGACAATGCAGTAAAGGAAAGCCTTGAGAGAATGGAGAGTGCGATCAAAACAAATGGTTATCATTTCCCCCGCACAAAAATCGTCGTGAATCTTGCACCGGCAGACATCAGGAAAAGTGGAACTGCTTTTGATCTGCCCATCGCCCTTGCAACCCTGGGTGCAAGTGAACAACTTGAAAATGCAGGGAAGCTTACTGATTATGTGATCATGGGTGAGCTTAGCCTTGATGGAACAATAAGACCGATAAAAGGAGCTCTACCAATTGCCATACAGGCACGCAAGGAAAATTTTAAGGGACTGATCGTACCCAAAGAGAATGCACGGGAAGCCGCAATGGTAAACCATCTGAATGTATATGGCGTAGGTCACCTGAATGATGTAATAGATTTTTTCATAGACGAAAATGCTATAAAACCGGTAGTCGTAAATACAAGAGAAGAATTCGCCAATGCACAAAGTGATTTTGAAATTGATTTTTGCGATGTAAAGGGACAGGAAAATATAAAGCGTGCTTTAGAAATTGCAGCCGCCGGCGGTCACAATGCTATTTTAATAGGGCCACCCGGTGCGGGAAAAACAATGCTGGCAAAAAGACTTCCGACTATTCTGCCGCCACTTACCTTGCAGGAAGCGTTGGAAACGACCAAGATACACAGCGTTGCCGGGAAACTTCCGGAAAATGCCACGCTGATTTCCAAACGGCCATTCAGATCTCCGCACCATACCATTTCTGATGTAGCCTTGGTAGGCGGCGGCGGTATGCCCCAGCCCGGCGAGATTTCGCTGGCTCATAATGGCGTATTATTCCTGGATGAACTACCCGAATTTAAACGGACCGTATTAGAGGTGATGCGCCAGCCAATGGAAGAAAGAAGGGTAACCATTTCCAGAGCGAAAGTTGCACTTGATTTCCCTTCGAGCTTTATGCTGATAGCTTCTATGAATCCATGCCCATGTGGTTTTTATAATCATCCGGAAAAAGAATGTACCTGTCCGCCGGGTGCTGTGCAGAAATACCTGAATAAAGTTTCAGGGCCTTTATTGGACAGGATTGATCTTCATGTAGAAGTGACGCCAGTGCCCTTCAGTGAATTATCATCTACAAAAAGTTTTGAAAAAAGCGAAACGATCAGGCAACGGGTGATGAAAGCAACCGAAAGGCAGTCAGATCGTTTTAAAAATAATGAGGGTATTTATACAAATGCACAAATGAGTAGCAAGGTGCTTAAGGAAATTTGTGTGATATCGCAGGTGGGGGCCAACCTTTTGAAAATCGCCATGGAAAAACTTAATCTTTCTGCCCGGGCCTATGACCGTATATTGAAAGTAAGCCGCACGATTGCCGATCTTGCGGATAGCGATGATATCAAGCCGGAGCACCTGGCCGAAGCAATACAGTACAGATCATTAGATCGGGAAGGTTGGGCGGGGTGATAAAAAAATTTACTTGACATATGTTTTTACCATATTTACAATCACGCCAATGGGCGCGAAAATTTATTTGTAGAAAATAGAAACTTCCCATTTTTTCTGGATAAAATATTTTCCAGCTTTCCAAAAGATCTTTTGCAACTTTCCAAAAGGCCTGTTTTTGAAGCCGTTGTTATCTAACTTTGCCGCCATGAAACTTTTAATTACTTATCTGAAGCCTTTTAAATGGGTGATCGCGCTGGCGCTGGGGCTGGCAACTGTGAACCAGGTATTTTCCCTCCTTGATCCTTTGATTTTCGGTAAAATGTTTGACCTGTTTGTTGTTAACCCGCATGAAGGTGGCAGAACACAATCTGAATTTATCGGTGGAGTAATTAAATACCTGGGCATGTTGGTCGGAGTTGCTATGATTTCGAGGATAGCAAAAGCTTTCCAGGATTATTTTGGTAACGTGGTAGTACAAAAATTTGGTGCTAGAATATTTACCGACGGCCTCAGGCATTCTATGAAATTGCCTTACCAGGATTTTGAAGATCAACGTAGCGGAGAAACATTATCCATTCTCTCCAAAGTAAGGTCAGATACCGAAAAATTTATTATCAACTTCATCAATATTATTTTTGGAATACTTGTCGGAATTATTTTCGTTACTATTTATTCTTTCTCACTGCATTGGTCTATCATGCCGGTCTATGTTGTTGGTATCGTTTGTCTTTCTACGCTAATCAGCGTCCTCAGCAAAAAAGTAAAGATCATTCAGAAGAGTATTGTTTCTGAAACAAATGCACTTGCCGGAACAACCACTGAATCGCTGAGAAATATCGAATTGGTGAAGAGTCTTGGGCTGACTGAACAGGAAGTAAACAGGCTCAATACTAATACATATAAAATACTTGGACTGGAGTTAAAAAAGGTAAAAAGTATCCGCAGCCTCAGTTTCATACAGGGAACGTTTGTGAATTTTCTTCGCCAGGCAATTATGTTTATGCTGCTGTGGCTGGTATTCGGA
>MWWA01000264.1_pt1 | contig 14617 bp, 11 predicted proteins | sample 1047341 | NCBI WGS metagenome assembly MWWA01 (sample SAMN06349978, study PRJNA376086) | soil metagenome | isolation source: MS5-1 sample Antarctic (ecotone) soil | place: Antarctica | collected 2015-01-13
ATTCCGGTTTCTGTGATCCAGCATTCTTCCGGACTTTTTTTTAAATCTTTATACAGGGCTTCATGAAGTGGTTTTTCAAATCTTATAATCGCATGTTTCAATTGCTCCAGTTGCCGCTTTCTGAAAGCATAAGTCTGTGTAGTGCCCGAGCGATAATAAGAGGCCAGTTTTTCCAGCTGTTCTGCCAGTTGCTCCATACCAGGTTTTTTGGAATGGAATGAAGGTAATAATTGATTTACCACCCAGCCATTCTGTTTCATAATGATTCAATCCCTAAATTTGGCATTTATTACTTACAATGCGAATACACAAAGAAGGTTTTGGTACAATACTCATCAGTACTATTGTAGTAGCCATTATAGTTTTGCTAACAGTGCTTTTGGTCATGCCCCTTTACCCGATTCTGGGATGGATCATTGCAATTGGGATATCAGGTTTATTGATCTTTATCCTTTCTTTTTTCAGGATTCCATTCAGATCGTACACTGAAGGTGAAGATGTAATTGTAGCACCCTGCGACGGTACCGTTGTAGTTATAGAGGAAGTGGAAGCAGATGAATATTTCAAGGATAAACGTTTGCAGCTGTCCATATTTATGAGTCCTCTTAACGTTCACGTTAACAGGAATCCCGTGAGCGGGGAAGTATTATACAGCGAATACCATAAGGGAAAATATCTTGTTGCCTGGCACCCGAAATCATCTACAGATAATGAAAGGCATTCAGTGGTTTACAGGCAGGGCGACCGGGAAATGCTGGTAAAACAAATTGCAGGCGCACTGGCCAAGAGGATCGTCAATTATTTAAAACCCGGTGACCAGGTGAAGCAGGGCGGGGAAATGGGTTTTATAAAGTTTGGTTCCAGGGTGGACCTGCTGCTGCCGCTGGATACGGAGCTTGAAGTAAAAATGGGCCAAAAGGTAAAAGGTGGAGTTACCATTCTGGGCAGGTGGTAAATTTTTTTCAAGATGTTCGCTATGCTGATTTTTTAAAAATATTTTCTACCTTGTTTTATCAAAGGTGCTCATTATTGCTTGCCATTTGTCCCGCCAGTGCGGGACATTTTTATAAAAAAGCGTCTAACTCCTTTAAGGCTTTTATTGAATAGGTAGGATGAATGTCTGTATAATCTTCGCCATTAAAATTTACATGCACCTGGTCGAGGCCTGCATTTTTTGCACCTGCAATATCAATTTCAAGACTGTCACCGATCATTAAGCTTTCTCCGGCAACTGCACCTGCTTTAGACAATGCATAATCGAATATTTCTTTATGCGGTTTTAAGCTTTGGGAACATTCAGAAGTAATGACCTGTTTGAAGAAACGGTCAATACCACAATGTTTCAGTTTGCTGTGCTGGGTTTCTTCAAATCCATTGGTGATCAGGTGCAGCTGATAATGTTTGCCGGTCAGGTATTGCAATATTTCCACTGTGTCGGGAAACAGGAGCGTGCGAGTAGGCAGCAGCTGAAGAAAAAGTTCGCTCAACTGCCGGGTTAATTCCTCATCAGCAATTTTAAAATCAAGCAGGGTAAGCCACATTCTTTTGATGCGGAGTTCCTGTTGGTTGATGTATCCATTGCGGTAGCGCGCCCACAGCTTTTCATTGTGCTGAAGGTAATTTTTGTGAAACATATCGAAATCATGCACCCCTTTTGTTACAAGGTCCAGGTCGATGTGTAATTGTTCCAGCGCCAAACGTGCATTTGCATCAAAATCCCATAGGGTATGGTCCAGGTCAAAGAAGAGGTGTTTATATTTCATTATGGTTGAAGGATTACACTTTAGATTTGTATAAAAGTTTTCAAAAATAAGTTAATGAATGCAGTTATAACCGGTGCTTCACGGGGAATAGGAAAAGCAACAGCGCATTTGCTTGCATTAAACGGCTTTGATCTTTACCTGTGTTCGAAGCATGAGCATAATTTGCTCAGTGCAATTGAAGATCTAAAAAAGGATTTCCCGAATAACCATATCGATGGAAAAGCCTTGGATCTGGGTAAAAAAGAAGGCGCACAATTGTTTGGTGAATGGGTGCTTTCTAATACTACTGGCATAGACATCCTGGTAAATAATGCGGGTACATTTATTCAGGGCAATGTTTCCGACGAACCGGAAGGTGCGCTCGAACAAATGCTGGAAGTAAATCTGTTTAGTGCCTATCATCTGACCAGAAGCCTGTTGCCTGCAATGAAAAAGGCAGCAAGCGGCCACATTTTTAATATTTGTTCCATTGCCAGCCTGAATGCCTATCCTGGCGGGGGCTCTTATGGCATCAGTAAATATGCACTGCTTGGATTTACAAAGAATCTGCGCGCAGAACTTTTTGAGCATGCAATAAAAGTAACAGCCATCATTCCAGGTGCCGTTTATACAGATTCCTGGAAGGGAAGCGGTATATCAGAACAGCGGATCATGGAAGCCAGGGATATTGCTAAAATGATCTGGGCTGCTGCCCAGTTATCGCCACAGGCTGTAGTGGAAGATATTGTTATGCGTCCCCAACTGGGCGACCTCTGATCCTTTTTACCTTACTCTTTTCACCATTAGCATTAAATTCGGGGCATGAGGTTTTATGGAATTTTACTGGTCTCTTTTCTGTTTGTCAAAAATGGAATTGGTCAGCCGATCAAAACCCTGCTTCCCCCCAAACCTGTGATCGTGGGCACTGCTTTCCAGGTTCAATTCATCATTGCACAACCTGAAAATTTCAAAGATTACATTGTTCCGGATTTTGAAGGCTTCACCATAGTTTCCGGACCTTTATTTACCAATGGAAAATCAATGGTTGATGGAAAAATGCAGCCAATAAAAAATCTAAGTTTTACGCTCGTTCCGAAAAAAAGCGGAAAGATCAGGATCGGCAAATTGAAAGGCATTACCGAATCATTGGTAATTGAAGGAAACGAAGCCATATTGAATGTTGTTAAAAAACCGTCCTCCAGTTTTTCTTCTGCTGATCTTACCAATATTTTTCTGCCTCCTCAATCCGTTGAGCAAATGCATCAGTTTATTGATGACAACCTTTTTTTAAGAACGGAAGTTTCAAAAACAACCTGCTATGTTGGTGAACCATTAGTTGCAACTTACACGCTGTTCTCAAGAATCCAGTCAGCATCTGAGGCCGAAAGATCGCCGGCGTTTTATGGATTCAGTATGGTGGATCTTATTGATATAAATGATGCACCTGTAGCCATTCAGGAATACCGGGGCAAGATCTTCAATACCCAGGTGTTGCGCCAGGTTTTGCTTTATCCGGTTCAGTCGGGGCAGCTGGTACTTGATCCAATGTATGTTTCAAATACCGTAGAATTTCCTGATACAGTTTTGCAAAAGATCATTACAACCCAAAGAGAGATCGTTTCCAGTCCCGTAATCGTTCATGTTAAGCCTTTGCCTTTACCGAAGCCTGCTTCATTCAATGGCGCTACCGGTAATTTTGAAATAGAAGCGCACCTCGAAAAGCAATTGTTTCATTTAAATGAACAAGGCATGCTGCTGGTCACTATTAAGGGGAATGGAAATTTTATCCAGCTTACACCACCGAAAATCCTGTGGCCGGTTGGAATAGAAGGATTTGAAGCAAGCGTAACTGAAAGCTATCATAAAAGCAATGAAGGGATCAGTGGTGCGCTGCATTATGAATTTCCTCTAACTGCGGATACTTCCGGAAATTTTGTGCTGCCACCTATTAGATTTTCTTTTTTTGACGCGGCAAAAATGCAATACAAAACCATTCAGACGGACAGCATTGATTTTAGTGTTTTACCTCCTTCTTTTCCTGTAGGAAATAAAAAACAGTCCGACAACAATTTAAAAACAGCTTTGTTGCTGATCATTCCATTTATTCTGGGCTTGATCCTCTTGTTCCGCTTAAAAAGCAAAAAGGCAATTAAAAATGATAGCCGAGTCAACGTTGTTGAAAAGGAAGCGGTTGCCGGCATTCAAAAAAAACCAAACCTTCATGAAACAATAAATGAATTGGGAAAATTTGAGCAAAAATTTGAAGGCAGTTTGTCAATCATTCAGAAAGAGGAGGTGCGATCAATTAAAGAAGATTACCAGTTATTGATATATGCAGGTGTACAACATTCATTGAAAGAAAAAGGTCTGGAAGTGCGTTGCACCACGTTGTTCCGGGAAAAAGGTTATTCAGCATATTTATAACCAACACCTCTTACTGAATGAAAATATTTTGGATTGCGGCTGTCCGCTTCAAAATATTTCCTGAAATTCAGGATAAAATTATCGATGGTTCTTGTTGTTGGATACACATTGTAGCCCCAGACAGATTGAAGGATTTTTTCCCTGGTAACCACTTCATTTTTATTTTCAATCAGCAACTTGAGCAGCATCGCTTCTTTTTTACTAAGCTCGATCTTTTCCCCCCCGGCTGTCCTGGCTTCCTGTGCTTTAAAATCTATGGAATGTCCACCAAAAGCATAAGTATCACCCACTGATGATTTATCCTGGATCTGTTTATTTTTCCGGATCAGTTTATGTACCCGTAACAACAGTTCTTCGAGGTTAAATGGTTTGGTAAGATAATCGTCGGCGCCTTTTTTTAATCCAAGCACACGGTCTTCACTACTGCTTTTCGCACTGAGGATCAATATAGGCACTTCAGTATTGGTTAAGCGGATATTTTGAGTAACGCCAAAGCCATCGATTTCGGGGATCATCACGTCCATAATAATAAGATCGAAGTATTCGTTTTGAACGGCTTTCATTGCGTTCACACCATCATAAGCGGAAGTGACCTGGTAACCTTCCAGTTCAAGGTTCAGCTTCAGTGCCTCATGAAGATTTTCTTCATCTTCAACAAGTAAAATTGAAGGGCGCGCAGTATTGATCATCTTAATTTTTAAACAAAAAATCTTATGATAAAGATACTTCCCTGTGGCTGATTGTCTTTTACTTCGATCTGTCCACGGTGATCTTCAGTTATTTTTTTACAAAGGTATAGTCCTAAACCGGTTCCCTGCGTGCGTCTGGTTTGTTCATTGCCGATCCTGTAGAATTTTTGAAATACATTCTTTTTTTCATCTGCGGGAATTCCTGGCCCTTCATCCGCAACTTCAAGCATCACAAAAGAATCTTTATTGTATAGCCGGATCAGGATGTTTTTTTCCTTAGGAGAATATTTATTGGCATTCTCCAGGAGATTGCTCACCAATAATTTTAAGAGGAGGGTATCCCCTGAGACCTCAACATTGTCTTCAATTTTTGAAATTAAATTTCTTTCCGGGTAGCGTTCAGCAAACTGTTGTATTCCATCATTTACCAGGTCGCTGAAATTGATTTCTTCTTTTGAGAGCTTATAGGAATCACCATCAAGCTGTGAGGCCACCAGGATATTATTGATCAGTGTATCCAGGCGAAGAGTTTCCTGGAGCGTCATTTGAAGAAGCTTGGATCTTTTCGCTTCTTCCAGCTGGTGTTTCTGAAGGGTTTCCAGGTTCAACCGTGAAACAGCAATAGGTGTTTTTAATTCATGGGTAACTGCCATCAGAAAATTTCTTTGCTGTTGTTGTAACTGTATTTGCCTGCGCACCGACCGGTAAATATATACGGCGCCTACAAGAATGAGCAGCAGAAAGAAAAAACCTTCACCCAGGTATTTTGCATAATTTCTTTTTCGTTGCTGTTCGATTTGGGTGAGTTGTTCCTGGTATTGCGGGGAAGCAGCGGTGGTGATGTTTTGTTTCTGCAGGTTATAGATCTCCTGGTTTTGTGTCAATAAGAGGACGGCCCACCAGACCAGTGCAGCTACGATATACACCAGGAGGATCCAGTAAACAAAGGTGGCAAGGCGCAGGTTTTTTCTATTCTCACCTGCCATGTTATTGAGGTTTCTTTTCCAGTCTTAAACCAACATTCAGCACATGCTGAAGCGGGTCTTCGCGCATGACCTGCTCAAGTTTAAAAACATATTCACCAGATCTCCTGAAGTAAAGGTCCTGTTCGGGTGGTGTGATGGCTATACGATGGTCGTACACATCACCCATGCCGCTGCCAAGCCATCCTTGCCGGGAAGCCAGCGGAAGTTCATATTGAATGCGCTGGGCACTATCACCCGGAGGCTGGGTGATGAGGTTGACCCAGATATTATTATAGTTGTATCGGTCGCTATGCCTCAAAGTAATAAATACACGATAAGGCACAGTGGTATCTTTAATAGTAAACCTGAATTCAGGTTTGAAACTGCTGCTCCAGGCATGCTGCTCCACCGGCACTGTTTTTTCATAAAGGTCGATGGTATCACATGAAGAAAGCATGAGGCATGGCATGACCAGCAAAAAAATATTCCGGGTGCTTTTAAGTAAAGGCAACATGCTGCAAATCTACTTTGTTTTATTGCGGGTTACAGAACATTCAATATCTGTTCTTTGGCTTTTTCCAGTTCGTCTTTCATTTGCACCACGCATTTTTGAATCTGGGAATCGTATGCCTTGGCACCGGTAGTGTTGATCTCCCGTCCAATCTCCTGCAGGATAAAAGACAATTTCTTTCCTTTTGACAGTCCTTCTTCTTTCATCGTGCTGATAAAATAATCGCAATGGTTGTTGAGCCTGACCTGTTCTTCTGTAATATCTATTTTTTCTATGTAAAAAATAAGTTCCTGTTCCAGCCTGTTGCTGTCGTAATTTTCTTTTCCTACATTTTCTTCAAGAAGCCGGGTAATACCTTCTCTGATCTTTACCTGCCTCAAAGGTTCAAGTTTTGTTACTTCCTCCTGTTGCGTGGCAATGTTACGGATCCTGAGTTCCAGGTCCGCCATTAACGACCTGCCTTCATCGAGCCGGTGTTCATTTAAATTGCTGATGGCTTTATTCATAGCTGCTACAAACTGCTCCCATTCTTTGTCTGTAAGTGTTTCGCTCGTAGGCGTGATTACTTCCGGGAGTTTGATAAGTGCTGCAAGGATCCCTTCTGTATCCAGGCCCAGTTCCTGTGATAAAGCTTTTAATGGCTGGTAATACGCTTTGGCAAGATCTGTATTAATGGTAACCGGTTTGGCGTTGCCTGTTTCTTTTAATGTAATAGAGCAATCAACTGTTCCTCTGCCTAGTTGTTCTGAAAGGATCTTTCGTATATCAAATTCAAAAGGTTTTAAAAAAGCGGGCATCTTCAATTGCAGATCAAACTGTTTTCCATTCAGTGATTTTATATCAATGAGAAAAGTTTTATCTCCCACGGTTTGCTCTGCTCTTCCAAAGCCGGTCATTGATTTTAGCATGTAAGGTTGTTTAATTGAAGATGATTTTAATTATCCGAAAATAAGCATCAATCACTGTTCTGAAGATAATAAACAAAAAGCTCCGCGAGGGGCGGAGCTAATATGTAGATGGGTTAGTAAGTAGGGAAACAAATTCCCGACACAATATTAAAAAGATTTTTTACTAACTAAAAAAAAATTGAGTAAAAATTATTCACATTTTTTTTTAAGATTGTGGATTGACTGCCTTCTTTTCCTGGTTTCATTCTTGCCTGAACTGTTAATTCATGATGCATTTTACATCACCGGTCAATTGCATCATGCTCTGAAATCCTTTGTTCTTCAATGTTTCAGCGATTATATACTCAGTAATTTCATAGCATGCGGGATATTTTTCGGACAGATGTCTAATTAAAAAAGCCTCTGTTCTTAAGACTTACCTTTGAAAAAAAATTTTCATGCGGTTTAGTCATCCTGTTCCATTAAAACAGATCGCCCAGCTAATTGATGCCGAGATCATCGGAGCGGCAGAAGGCGCAGCGCTTGGGATAAATGAAATTCATAAAGTAGCACCTGGTGATCTGGTCTTTGTTGATCATCCAAAATATTATGAGAAATGCATTGACTCTGATGCCAGTTTCATCATCATCAACCAGGTCACAGAATTTCCTTCACATAAATCATTGCTGCTGGTTAAGGAACCATTTGAAGCTTACCAGAAAATTGTTCAGCATTTTCGTCCTTTCCATCCGCTTAATCAGTCGATCAGCGATACTGCAACAATTGAAAAGAATTCCATTATTATGCCAGGCGCCATAATAGGGAATCACGTAACCATTGGTGCGCACTCGGTAATTGGTCCAAACGTGGTGATCATGGATCATTGCATTATTGGAAGCCATGTGATCATACAGGCAGGAACAGTTATCGGCAGTGATGCTTTTTACTATAATAAGAAAACGGATCGTCCGGTGCATTATAAAAAAATGCTTAGTTGCGGCCGTGTGATCATTGAAGATCATGTGGAGATCGGTGCAGGCTGTACCATCGACAGGGGCGTGAGCGGAGATACTGTTATTGGAGCAGGAACTAAAATGGACAACCTCATTCATATTGGTCATGATACAGTTGTTGGTAAGAATTGTCTTTTTGCAGCGCAGGTAGGCATTGCAGGTGCAACCACAATTGAGGACGATGTAATTTTATGGGGCCAGGTGGGTGTAAGTAAAACGCTTACTGTAGGCAGAGGTGCCGAGGTGTATGCTCAAAGTGGTGTACCAGCTTCACTGGAAGGGGGAAAAAAATATTTTGGTTCACCTGTAGAAGATGCCGGAACAAAAAAGAAGGAATTTGTATGGATCAAAAGAATTCCTCTTTTATGGGAGAAGGTGATGTCGCAAAAATGATCAGTCGCTATTTATTTCAGGATCCTGTTTTTTTGCGGGCAGATCTACTACCAGGAATGGTTTCCAGGTTCAACCGTGAAACAGCAATAGGTGTTTTTAATTCATGGGTAACTGCCATCAGAAAATTTCTTTGCTGTTGTTGTAACTGTATTTGCCTGCGCACCGACCGGTAAATATATACGGCGCCTACAAGAATGAGCAGCAGAAAGAAAAAACCTTCACCCAGGTATTTTGCATAATTTCTTTTTCGTTGCTGTTCGATTTGGGTGAGTTGTTCCTGGTATTGCGGGGAAGCAGCGGTGGTGATGTTTTGTTTCTGCAGGTTATAGATCTCCTGGTTTTGTGTCAATAAGAGGACGGCCCACCAGACCAGTGCAGCTACGATATACACCAGGAGGATCCAGTAAACAAAGGTGGCAAGGCGCAGGTTTTTTCTATTCTCACCTGCCATGTTATTGAGGTTTCTTTTCCAGTCTTAAACCAACATTCAGCACATGCTGAAGCGGGTCTTCGCGCATGACCTGCTCAAGTTTAAAAACATATTCACCAGATCTCCTGAAGTAAAGGTCCTGTTCGGGTGGTGTGATGGCTATACGATGGTCGTACACATCACCCATGCCGCTGCCAAGCCATCCTTGCCGGGAAGCCAGCGGAAGTTCATATTGAATGCGCTGGGCACTATCACCCGGAGGCTGGGTGATGAGGTTGACCCAGATATTATTATAGTTGTATCGGTCGCTATGCCTCAAAGTAATAAATACACGATAAGGCACAGTGGTATCTTTAATAGTAAACCTGAATTCAGGTTTGAAACTGCTGCTCCAGGCATGCTGCTCCACCGGCACTGTTTTTTCATAAAGGTCGATGGTATCACATGAAGAAAGCATGAGGCATGGCATGACCAGCAAAAAAATATTCCGGGTGCTTTTAAGTAAAGGCAACATGCTGCAAATCTACTTTGTTTTATTGCGGGTTACAGAACATTCAATATCTGTTCTTTGGCTTTTTCCAGTTCGTCTTTCATTTGCACCACGCATTTTTGAATCTGGGAATCGTATGCCTTGGCACCGGTAGTGTTGATCTCCCGTCCAATCTCCTGCAGGATAAAAGACAATTTCTTTCCTTTTGACAGTCCTTCTTCTTTCATCGTGCTGATAAAATAATCGCAATGGTTGTTGAGCCTGACCTGTTCTTCTGTAATATCTATTTTTTCTATGTAAAAAATAAGTTCCTGTTCCAGCCTGTTGCTGTCGTAATTTTCTTTTCCTACATTTTCTTCAAGAAGCCGGGTAATACCTTCTCTGATCTTTACCTGCCTCAAAGGTTCAAGTTTTGTTACTTCCTCCTGTTGCGTGGCAATGTTACGGATCCTGAGTTCCAGGTCCGCCATTAACGACCTGCCTTCATCGAGCCGGTGTTCATTTAAATTGCTGATGGCTTTATTCATAGCTGCTACAAACTGCTCCCATTCTTTGTCTGTAAGTGTTTCGCTCGTAGGCGTGATTACTTCCGGGAGTTTGATAAGTGCTGCAAGGATCCCTTCTGTATCCAGGCCCAGTTCCTGTGATAAAGCTTTTAATGGCTGGTAATACGCTTTGGCAAGATCTGTATTAATGGTAACCGGTTTGGCGTTGCCTGTTTCTTTTAATGTAATAGAGCAATCAACTGTTCCTCTGCCTAGTTGTTCTGAAAGGATCTTTCGTATATCAAATTCAAAAGGTTTTAAAAAAGCGGGCATCTTCAATTGCAGATCAAACTGTTTTCCATTCAGTGATTTTATATCAATGAGAAAAGTTTTATCTCCCACGGTTTGCTCTGCTCTTCCAAAGCCGGTCATTGATTTTAGCATGTAAGGTTGTTTAATTGAAGATGATTTTAATTATCCGAAAATAAGCATCAATCACTGTTCTGAAGATAATAAACAAAAAGCTCCGCGAGGGGCGGAGCTAATATGTAGATGGGTTAGTAAGTAGGGAAACAAATTCCCGACACAATATTAAAAAGATTTTTTACTAACTAAAAAAAAATTGAGTAAAAATTATTCACATTTTTTTTTAAGATTGTGGATTGACTGCCTTCTTTTCCTGGTTTCATTCTTGCCTGAACTGTTAATTCATGATGCATTTTACATCACCGGTCAATTGCATCATGCTCTGAAATCCTTTGTTCTTCAATGTTTCAGCGATTATATACTCAGTAATTTCATAGCATGCGGGATATTTTTCGGACAGATGTCTAATTAAAAAAGCCTCTGTTCTTAAGACTTACCTTTGAAAAAAAATTTTCATGCGGTTTAGTCATCCTGTTCCATTAAAACAGATCGCCCAGCTAATTGATGCCGAGATCATCGGAGCGGCAGAAGGCGCAGCGCTTGGGATAAATGAAATTCATAAAGTAGCACCTGGTGATCTGGTCTTTGTTGATCATCCAAAATATTATGAGAAATGCATTGACTCTGATGCCAGTTTCATCATCATCAACCAGGTCACAGAATTTCCTTCACATAAATCATTGCTGCTGGTTAAGGAACCATTTGAAGCTTACCAGAAAATTGTTCAGCATTTTCGTCCTTTCCATCCGCTTAATCAGTCGATCAGCGATACTGCAACAATTGAAAAGAATTCCATTATTATGCCAGGCGCCATAATAGGGAATCACGTAACCATTGGTGCGCACTCGGTAATTGGTCCAAACGTGGTGATCATGGATCATTGCATTATTGGAAGCCATGTGATCATACAGGCAGGAACAGTTATCGGCAGTGATGCTTTTTACTATAATAAGAAAACGGATCGTCCGGTGCATTATAAAAAAATGCTTAGTTGCGGCCGTGTGATCATTGAAGATCATGTGGAGATCGGTGCAGGCTGTACCATCGACAGGGGCGTGAGCGGAGATACTGTTATTGGAGCAGGAACTAAAATGGACAACCTCATTCATATTGGTCATGATACAGTTGTTGGTAAGAATTGTCTTTTTGCAGCGCAGGTAGGCATTGCAGGTGCAACCACAATTGAGGACGATGTAATTTTATGGGGCCAGGTGGGTGTAAGTAAAACGCTTACTGTAGGCAGAGGTGCCGAGGTGTATGCTCAAAGTGGTGTACCAGCTTCACTGGAAGGGGGAAAAAAATATTTTGGTTCACCTGTAGAAGATGCCGGAACAAAAAAGAAGGAATTTGTATGGATCAAAAGAATTCCTCTTTTATGGGAGAAGGTGATGTCGCAAAAATGATCAGTCGCTATTTATTTCAGGATCCTGTTTTTTTGCGGGCAGATCTACTACCAGGAATTCGGGTGCTTTGCCTGATTCCCTCAGCAGGTGTCCATACTTTTCTTTAAGTTTTCTTTTCAGATGTCCCAGGTAACCGGGGATTGAAAGCTGGTTTTTATTAATTGGGATCGATTCAATGTGATCGTTGCCCACATACATCATTAATTCCATAGGATTGGTGGTTGACTACAAAGGAAATACCTTTTTTGGCTTTAGTCAATACCGGGAGTGCTTTATTTTGGAATCGGTGGTTTTAGCTAAACCGTTCTTTTCTGCGTGCAGAAGGTAAATTCCCTTCTGTTCTGAATTCTCTTACTGATAATCTGCTGTACTGACTACCTTTGCCGCTTCAACAAAGAATATGGAACGCAAGCAGGAAGTGCTACTTGATGTAGTAATCAAATTTGCCGGGGATAGTGGCGATGGGATGCAGTTAACCGGAACTCAGTTCACCAATAATACCGCCTTACTGGGTACAGATCTTTCCACCTTTCCGGATTTTCCAGCCGAGATCAGGGCACCGCAGGGAACCTTACCCGGTGTAAGTGGTTACCAGTTAAGGTTTTCCAGTGAAACCATTCATACACCGGGGGATCAGTGGGATGTTTTAGTGGCGATGAATGCTGCTGCATTGAAATCAAACATTAAGAATCTTCGCAAAGGAGGGAAATTGATCGTAAACAGCGATGGGTTTGACTCAAAAAATTTAAGGCTTGCCAATTATCCGGAAGGGATCAATCCGATCGAGGATAATTCACTTGAGGGATTTGAGGTGATCCGGATGGAAATTACAAAAATGACCCGCGAAGCCCTGAAAGATTTCCAGATGGGAACCAAAGAAAAAGACCGGGCAAAGAATATGTTCGTTCTCGGATTTCTTTACTGGATGTATGGCCGCGACATCAGCAATACCGAGCGATTTCTCCAGGAGAAGTTCAATAAAAAACCTGATATCCTTGACAGCAACCTGCGCGCACTGAAAGCGGGTTACAACTATGGCGATACCACTGAAACTTTTACCACTCAGTATAAAGTTGAGCGGGCACGCATCAGTGCCGGTGTTTACCGGAGCATTATGGGTAACCAGGCGCTTGCTTATGGGTTGATTGCGGCATCTGTGAAATCAGGACTGACCATTTTTTTAGGCACTTACCCGATTACGCCTGCTTCAGACATCTTACATGAATTAAGCCGACATAAAAACTTTGGAATAAAAACTTTCCAGGCAGAAGATGAGATCGCGAGTATTTCAGCTGCTATTGGTGCCAGTTATGGTGGCCACTTAGGGATTACCACAACTTCTGGTCCGGGTATGGCATTAAAAGCAGAGGCAATGGGACTGGCCATGATGCTGGAAATACCATTGCTGGTAATTGATGTTCAAAGAGGCGGCCCTTCAACAGGGTTACCAACCAAAACAGAACAGAGTGATCTGTTACAGGCCTATTATGGAAGGAACGGTGAATCGCCGATGCCAGTGATTTCAGCATCTACACCAAGTGATTGTTTTGAAGCTGTTTACGAAGCCGTGCGCATTGCAGTGGAACATATGACACCTGTGATCTTTTTGAGTGATGGTTATATTGCCAATGGTGCAGAACCATGGAAATTTCCTTCATCAGAAAACCTTCCTCCTATCAAAGTGAAGTTTAAAACAGAACTGGGTCACGGCGAAGCAAAGTTTCAACCCTACCAGCGTGATGAAAACCTTGTGCGTCCCTGGGCATTACCTGGAACACCCGGACTGGAACACCGGATCGGGGGACTGGAAAAAGAAAATATTACAGGAAATGTAAGCTACGAACCGGAAAATCACCAGTTGATGGTGAAGATCAGGCAGGAAAAAATTGACAGGATCGCCCTACACATTCCGGAGCAAAAACTGGATAATGGCGAAGCTGAGGGGGATGTATTGGTATTGGGATGGGGATCAACTTATGGTGTAATTAAAACGGCGGTGGAAGAATTGATACAGCAGGGAAATAAAGTGGCACATGCGCATTTGCGTTATTTGCGTCCGTTGCCAGGGAACCTGGGCGCTATTTTAAAGAATTACAAAACCATTCTTGTTCCGGAGATCAACAACGGGCAATTGATAAAGATCATCCGTGATATTTACCTGGTGGATGCAAAACCTTACAACAAGATCATGGGAGTGCCGATCACAAAGGCTGAACTCACTGATGAAATTAAAAAATACCTGGTGTTAAGTTAAGTCAATGGTCAATGGTGAATCACTGTTGTCCGGGGAAAGATTTTCTGATTGGCATAACCATACCGAAATTAATTTCTGCAGGATTATAACACGAATCCCATGGGTAAATGCCTCTTCACCTTTTTTCTTGAAAAAAAAGGTGGAGCCCCCCTAGCTTCGCTTCGGGGGCAGGCAAAATTCAAGTGCAATCAATGCGTAACAGTCTGTTTTTACCAGATACCTTCGGATGATTGCGCAAGGGAGCGAACCGAAAAATGAAAACAGGTGCAACTTCATGCGATCTGATTGTGCAAGCGTTCTTCGCGCTGTATTGCTCCTCCTTAGGTATAAAGATTTCTTAGGAAAAATCAGGAGCAATAAGGCGCACACAACCACCCAAATGTTATAAGATTAGGCCTGGAATTTCATTTTATGAGGAAACCTGGATCTATTTGACACCAGTACCTGCCTCTTGTTGCCCACAGGTTACGCTGATGAACGCAGAAAACCAATCAGCGAAAATCTG
>MWWA01000265.1_pt1 | contig 14534 bp, 13 predicted proteins | sample 1047341 | NCBI WGS metagenome assembly MWWA01 (sample SAMN06349978, study PRJNA376086) | soil metagenome | isolation source: MS5-1 sample Antarctic (ecotone) soil | place: Antarctica | collected 2015-01-13
CATTATATTGTACTTCTTATCTGCTGGACCGTGCGCTGTCTGCCTACCGATCCTATGTCTATTCTGCGACTCAATGCAAGGAATCCACGTCCTTGTCATCCTGACCGCAGGGAAGGATCTGATTACGATGGCAACATAAAAAATCACGATCCACGTCCTTGTCATCCTCCTGCCTGTCCCGTAGACATGCTGGGACCGCAGGGAAGGAATCCACGTCCTTGTCATCCTGCCTGTCCCGTAGACATGCGGGGACCGCAGGGAAGGATCTGTTTACGATGCGTTCCAGATACCTCCTTCGTCGGTATGACAAGATTGAATTTCCATGAAAGGAATGGCAACGTAAAAAATCACGATCCACGTCTTTGTTATACGACGCATCGTACCAGATACCTCCTTCGTCGGTATGACAAGATTGAAATTTTCATGAAAGGAATGACATCGTAAAAAATCACGATCCACGTCCTTGTCATCCTGCCTGTCCCGTAGACATGCGGGGACCGTAGGGAAGGATCTGATTACGATGGCAACATAAAAAATCACGATCCACGTCCTTTTCTTCCTGCCTGTCCCGTAGACATGCTGGGACCGCAGGGAAGGAATCCACGTCCTTGTCATCCTGCCTGTCCCGTAGACATGCGGGGACCGCAGGGAAGGATCTGATTACGATGGCAACATAAAAAATCACGATCCACGTCTTTGTTATACGACGCATCGTACCAGATACCTCCTTCGTCGGTATGACAAGATTGAAATTTTCATGAATGGAATGACATCGTAAAAAATCACGATCCACGTCCTTGTCATCCTGCCTGTCCCGTAGACATGCAGGGGCCGCAGGGAAGGATCTGATTACGATACATCGTACCAGATGGCTCCTGCATCGCCATGACAAAGTAGAAGTGGTTAAACTAATAAACACGACCCTGGATTTTGTCACCTTGACCAAAAGGGAAGGATCTGTTTACAATGCTTTATACCAGTTTCACTAATTATAGCAAAAAATATTTCTGATTTTTTTTAAATTGTAAGAACAATGGGTGATAATCAAACATACTATGTCTATATTCTGACTAACTATTCTAAATCGGTTTATTATACAGGAGTTACAAATAACCTCCAACAAAGAATTATTGAACATTATCTAGGCAGAGGAAATACGATTTCTTTTACTGGCAGATATCATGCTTATTATTTACTATATTATGAATGTTGTAATTATATCAATAATTCAATCGCAAGGGAAAAAGAAATCAAAGGTTGGAAAAGAATAAAAAAAGAAAAACTTATTAAGGAATTCAATCCTACCTTGAAATTTTTAAATGAAGAATTGTTTGGTCAGTGGCCACCAAAAGAAAATATAGTTCATAGAAAGAATTAGTATTAAAACCTCTGAAAGGAACTTCATTCCATTATTGTAACAGATGGCTCGTTCCTCGCCATGACAAAACTGATAGTTTCCTAATAGCATCGTACCAGATACCTCCTTCGTCGGTATGACAAGAATGAAATTTTCCTCACCGGGGTGAGAATAAAAAAAGGACAACCAATCGGTCATCCTTTTTCATTATTCATTTTAAATTTCAAATTATTTCCCGCTTACAACGATCTTCTCAATGGACTGCGCTCCGGTTGCGGCATCCACAATTCTTAACTGGTAAATACCATTCTGCAACCCGGTTAGTTGCAAACTGTTGTCGGCATAACCGTTCCACTGTTTTACCAGGCGACCTACCATATCCGTTAACTGCAGGTTACGGCGTTCACCAGTGGTTGCAAATACCACATTTACCTGCCCGTTATTGCTGGGATTGGGAGAAATAATGGTACGTCCACCCTGTCCGATACCCTGCACTGCCCGAATATCACTGTACTTAAACCGACTGTCCAGGTCCACCTGCATTAACCGGTACTGGGTTATTACGGATGATGGGTTGATATCTGAAAATGTATAATGTAATTCACCTACACTGTTTCCGTCAGTTGCTTTAGAATAGACAAAGCTGATGTTTTGCCAGCCACCGGCACCAGTCAGGCGTTGTAATTGAAAACCCTGATTATTTTGTTCGGTCAACGTAGTCCATTTTAAATTCACATCCGCATTGTTCCTGGATGCAGAAAATGATTTCAGTTTTACCGGTAACGGAATCTCTTCTCCACATCCTGGAATTGCTGCGCCGGGATACATGAGTAAAAATTCATACAATACATTACCACCAAACAGATTATTGGTATTGGCCCCTCCCAGGTAATAACAATATTCAGCTGATAGGCCATCGGCTGCAACAGACCACAATACAAAGCACATTTCATCCAACTCAGCCTGCGTTCTGCACTTAGTGCCGGTGCAAAATATTTTTTCAATGGTTGGGGCTTCGGTAATGGGAGCTTCAAATACTAATGTAATAGTTCCTGTTGGTTTTCCGGTTACAGCTCCGCAGGTGGCATCTCCGCATTTTCCACCGCCATTATTTCCTGAATAGCTGGCAACACATGGAAAATTTTGGGAAAATGCCATAGTCATAAACAGGCTAAGCATCAAAGAGAGTAAAATCTTTTTCATTTGCTAAAAATTTAGTTTAGGTTAAAAATTCAGCTTCCAGGGAGTGCAGTTTATAATTGTTTCAGGAGGGGGGCGAAGTATGGATGGTCAAAATTGAACGAACTATTTAGTCTTCAAAAGTTTTAGTAGCAAACAATAAATTGCCTTATTTGGCAGATTAAATGGTTTCAGAAGTAGAGGATCTCAGGTCGACAGGGACGTAAATCTACGACTCATCTGTATATGAATGAAAAAATTTTAAAATAAAAAAAGACGACCATTATAGCCGTCTTTTTTGTTTAGCGTTTAGGGTTTAATGTTGTTTAAAAGTTTAATGTAGTTTAAATGTTTAATAAACGTATAAACCTCAACCTTAATCCTTTAAACCCAAAACTACAACCTAAACCCTATAAACTCAAAACATTCAACTTACCATCCATTAATAACAATTTTTTCATTACTTACCACACCTGTTTTACGGTTGATGATCCTGAGGTTGTACATCCCCGGCTGAAGATCACTGATCTGTAAACTGTTATCCGCATAATTGTTCCATTGTCTCATCACTCTTCCTGCCATATCCACCAGGTTCAAATCCATGCGATCCCTGACTGATTCAAATATTACACTCACCTGTCCATTAGTGCTTGGATTAGGGAAGATTAAAGTGCCATTGGGTTGACCATCACCGCGTACTGACCTGACGGGACTGATCATCATCTGGCCATCGAAATCAACCTGGCGGATCCGGTAATTGGATATGCCACGATGTGTATTAAGATCAGTATGATCATAATTGATCACACTTGTACTGTTACCGCTTTCGGCCTTACTCGGAATAAATGCTAATGATTGCCATTTATTATCGCCTAATTCACGCTGCAATTCAAAACCTCTTGAATTTTGTTCCGTTTCCGTTTCCCATGTTAATAAAACATTTGATCGGTTACGCTGTGCATTAAATGAGCCGAAACTAACCGGTAATGGAATACATTCAATTATTGGCATCATTTCCGCCCGGCGGGCGCCTCCGATACTAACGACTACAAATACATCCCTGCCCACCAGCGCCGGATCGGTCATGGTAATATTATATGGTTCAATCATTACAGATGCACCGCCTTCAATATCCAGCGTTCCTGAAGTGATCAATACATCCTCGGTATTTTCGGTTGCAAAAACACCATTACCATTATCCGCATAAAATTCATACATAACTTCAACCTCTGTTGCAGAATTATTGGTGAAAGTTGCCATGATCATCTCGCAATTAACAACGCCTGTAATATCTATTACACCACCCAGTGTTCTGATTCCACAACTAACACAATGTAATTTATTAGCCTTGGGTGTTTGCGAAGCAAAAATATCTGTGGCAAATACATACTGGGTACCTGATCCGCATTCATAAGGAAGTACTACTTCCAGACCGGTGATCAGAAAACGGGTATCGCCATTTGCTAAGGTCACCTCTGTAATTTCCGTTGTGGCAGTTTGACCTACTATAGCCAAAGTGGGATCCGGAACATAAGGTTCAAATTGCGGCACAGCACCCTGTAAATTAATGCCAATATTGGTCAGCGGATTTCCGGCTTCACTGGCATTGGGTGGACTTTTTTCTCCTGTCGTTCCGTTCTCACAATCAAAATAATCAGGATAAGGGTGTGGATTATTTACAGCCAAACCATTCTGGGTAACTGATTCAATATAGGTTTGCAAAAAAATGTGCTTGCTTCCATTATTGATTTTCAAACTGAAGGCCAGGTCAAATGTTACTGTACAGGTTCCAGGTTCCTGTGGGCCTGCTACACTGATATTCTGCACCAGGATATCATAAATATCGCAGGCGCTGGTAGGTCCGGAATTTCCTCCGCCACCTCCTTGTCCCTGGGCCATTAAATTATTCGTAAAAGAAACTGTAAGCAGTATACTGCTGAAGAGTAAAAACCTTTTCATAAATTTTATTTTGTTTGAGCTGTTAATAAAAAGAGAGGAATAACTTCAAAATGAAGCCATTCGAATCATGAGTACAGTGGTTACTCTTCAGATAGGAATAGGAGATTGTTAAAGTTGCTAAAAACTTTATGCCATCAAATCATTCAATATGATATTATTAGATATAAAAAGGTAGGTGAAACTTGAAATCAGGTCTGATTCTGAAAAATGAATTATTTATCCCATTCTAAAATATGAAGCGATCTGATAAAGATTTTTGAATAAAAATGTTTTTGGTAATATATTCTACAATTTTTGAGGTTGAGTTGTCCGGCTTAGTACCCAACCTAAAGCTTTATGGAGTTGCTGCGCCGGGCTGATATGGGTATTATCCAGTTCAAGCGCATCATCAGCCTTACGCAATGGACTTATCTCACGATTAGAGTCAATATAATCCCGCATTTCCAAATTGGCTTTCACTTCTTCAATGGTGATATTGGGATTCTTTTCAAACAATTCTTTGAAACGCCTTTGAACACGAACGGCACTGTCAGCTGTCATATAAATTTTTAATTCTGCATCCGGGAAAACGACAGTTCCTATATCGCGCCCATCCATTACAATTCCTTTTCGTTTACCCATTTTATGCTGTTGAGCAACCGCGTATTCCCTTACTTCTTTAATAGTGGCAATCTCGCTTACTTTTTCAGCTACCACCAGGTCCCGGATAACGTACTCTACATTTTCATCATTGAGATATATTTCGCTCTGGGCTGATTGGGGATTATAAATAAATTCGAGATGAATATCTTTTAAAGCATCAACCACTTGTTTGGTTTTGGTCCAATCCACGTGATTACGTAAAAAATAAAGGGTAATGGCGCGGTACATGGCACCGCTGTCAACATATACGTAATTCAGTTCCCTGGCCAGTTGTTTGGCCAGCGTGCTCTTACCGCAGGAAGACCAGCCATCGATGGTAATAATAATCCTTTTCATTGCCGATGCAAAGATGAAGAAATTCGATTAAAGTGTAACGTTTGGAGTTTCGTGTTTAGCGTTTTAACCATAAAAAACAAGATGATGAAAAAAAATGACTGGTTAAATAAGAATCAGCATCATTTAGCAACTGTTCAACTATCGTTCAACAATATTCTCCCATTATTAAACCCTAAACCTTTTAAACCCTTAAACCCTTAAACAATCGTTCATCAACGTTCAACATAATTTTTTTAAAAAAGTATTGCTTGCTTTAATCATAGTCAATAAAAAAGAGGAACACATACATGCATTCCTCTTTTATAATTATTTGAAAGTTTCGAAATTATAATAAGCCCTTAATTCTAAATTCAAAACATCAAACTCAAAACATCTCAATTACTTCGCTTTTGATTTTTCCTCTACACGGTTCTTAAAAGTAAATCTTAATAACTCTTTTTCTTTATCCAATTCCGCGATCAGCACATCACCCTCTTTAATATGCATACTAAGGATCTCTTCGGCTAAAGGATCTTCCAGGTATTTCTGAATGGCCCGATGTAAAGGTCTTGCACCAAATTGCTGGTCGTATCCCTTTTCTGAGATGAATTCCTTAGCCTCCGGTGTCAGTTCCAGACTGAAACATTTTCATCATTGAGATATATTTCGCTCTGGGCTGATTGGGGATTATAAATAAATTCGAGATGAATATCTTTTAAAGCATCAACCACTTGTTTGGTTTTGGTCCAATCCACGTGATTACGTAAAAAATAAAGGGTAATGGCGCGGTACATGGCACCGCTGTCAACATATACGTAATTCAGTTCCCTGGCCAGTTGTTTGGCCAGCGTGCTCTTACCGCAGGAAGACCAGCCATCGATGGTAATAATAATCCTTTTCATTGCCGATGCAAAGATGAAGAAATTCGATTAAAGTGTAACGTTTGGAGTTTCGTGTTTAGCGTTTTAACCATAAAAAACAAGATGATGAAAAAAAATGACTGGTTAAATAAGAATCAGCATCATTTAGCAACTGTTCAACTATCGTTCAACAATATTCTCCCATTATTAAACCCTAAACCTTTTAAACCCTTAAACCCTTAAACAATCGTTCATCAACGTTCAACATAATTTTTTTAAAAAAGTATTGCTTGCTTTAATCATAGTCAATAAAAAAGAGGAACACATACATGCATTCCTCTTTTATAATTATTTGAAAGTTTCGAAATTATAATAAGCCCTTAATTCTAAATTCAAAACATCAAACTCAAAACATCTCAATTACTTCGCTTTTGATTTTTCCTCTACACGGTTCTTAAAAGTAAATCTTAATAACTCTTTTTCTTTATCCAATTCCGCGATCAGCACATCACCCTCTTTAATATGCATACTAAGGATCTCTTCGGCTAAAGGATCTTCCAGGTATTTCTGAATGGCCCGATGTAAAGGTCTTGCACCAAATTGCTGGTCGTATCCCTTTTCTGAGATGAATTCCTTAGCCTCCGGTGTCAGTTCCAGACTGAAACCCAGTATAGCCAAACGTTTCAGCACACCTACCATCAGGATATCGATAATCTGGAAAATATGATTTTTTGATAATGAATTAAAGATGACCACATCATCAATCCTGTTCAAAAATTCCGGGGAGAAAGTACGCTTCAATGCTTTTTCAATGACCGCTTTATTAGCTTCATCTTCATGATCCGCACGTGATTGTGTGGCAAAACCAACACCGGCACCAAAATCCTTTAACTGACGGGCACCGATATTCGATGTCATGATGATCATTGTATTTTTGAAATCAACTTTTCTTCCAAGGCCATCCGTTAATTGCCCGTCATCCAAAACCTGTAATAGAATATTATAAATATCCGGGTGTGCTTTTTCAATTTCATCCAGCAATATAACACTGTATGGTTTACGTCTAACCCTTTCCGTTAGCTGGCCGCCTTCTTCATATCCAACATATCCGGGAGGGGCACCTATTAACCTGCTCACCGTAAATTTTTCCATATACTCACTCATATCAATCCGGATCAGTGAATCTTCTGAATCGAACATATAACGGGCCAGTGACCTGGCAAGTTCTGTTTTACCCACACCTGTTGGTCCAAGGAAAATAAACGTACCGATCGGTTTTTTAGGATCTTTCAAACCTACCCTGTTACGCTGAATAGCTTTTACCACTTTGGAAATAGCTTCTTCCTGCCCCACTACAACTTCCTTCATATCATCCGCCATGCGACGCAATTTTTCCGTTTCAGCCTGCACCATTCGCTTAACCGGAATTCCCGTCATCATACTCACAACTTCTGCGATCTCGTCTTCACCTATAGGATAGCGTTTGTGTTTGCTTTCCTCCTCCCATTCCAATTTAGCCTTATCCAATTCTTCGCCCAATCTTTTTTCAGTATCCCTGAGTGATGCCGCTTCTTCAAATTTCTGACTCTTGACTACTTTATTCTTTTCATTCTTAACATCTTCAATCTTTTTTTCGAGTTCAACAATGTTCTCCGGAACATTAATATTCTTTAAATGCACCCTTGCTCCCACTTCATCCATTACATCAATGGCTTTGTCCGGCAATAGCCTGTCCGTGATGTACCGGTCACTTAATTTCACACAGGCATCAATAGCTTCATCATTATAATTTACACTGTGATAATCTTCGTATTTGGATTTGATATTATTCAGTATCAGGATGGTTTCTTCAACAGAAGGTGGTTCTATCATTACTTTTTGAAAACGCCGGTCGAGTGCACCATCTTTTTCTATATACATCCGGTATTCATCCAGTGTTGAGGCACCAATGCATTGCAGTTCGCCACGGGCCAGCGCTGGTTTGAAAATATTGCTGGCATCCAGTGAGCCGCTGGCACCCCCGGCGCCCACTATAGTATGTATTTCATCAATAAAAAGAATGACATCACGGTTTTTCTCCAGTTCATTCATAATCGCTTTCATCCTTTCTTCAAATTGCCCGCGATACTTGGTACCAGCCACAAGAGCAGCGAGGTCAAGTGAGACTACTCTTTTATCAAACAATACGCGGCTTACATTCCGCTGAATAATACGCAATGCGAGGCCTTCTACGATAGCAGTTTTACCTACACCAGGTTCTCCGATCAGTATCGGGTTATTCTTTTTACGCCGGGATAAAATCTGGGATACCCTTTCAATTTCAACTTCACGACCTATTATAGGGTCCAGTGAGCCCATCTCGGCTAACCTGGTAATATCGCGACCAAAATTATCCAGGACCGGGGTCTTGCTTTTGGCAGCGCCACCCTGGCGGGATTTTGATTGCGAATATTTTTTTTCATCTTCAAAATCGTCTTCATTTTCTTCATTGTATTCGGAACGGATATCGTTTGATTTAACAACACCCAGTTCATTACGGAACAGGTCGTAATCCACATCAAATTGATTGAGGATCTGTGTAGCAATATTCTCTTTATTTTTCAATATTGAAAGCATTAAATGTTCTGTTTCCACCGTTGGGCTTTTCAGCGCTTTGGCTTCCAGAACGGTTACACGAATTACTTTTTCTGCCTGCTTTGTTAATGGCAGGCTATTAATATTGGCGATGTTTTTCCCCGTTTTATCTTTTACTGCAAGTTCTATTTCCTTACGCAATTCATAGAGGTCAACGTTAAAGCTTTTCAAAATACGAATGGCCGTATTATCCCCCTCACGTATTAGCCCAAGTAACAGATGTTCAGTGCCAATAAAATCATTCCCTAATCTTAACGCCTCTTCCCTGCTGAAAGAAATGATCTCCTTTACCTGTGTTGAAAAATTATTATCCATTTTTTAAGTATAATTGCTGGTGATACAATAATAACAAATTTAAATTAGAACCCATTTACCTCCTTATAAACGGAATTACGATATACTTAGTTGTATGCAGGTCAAAATAGATACCAAAGAAAAATTTCATGTCATCACGGTTACTGACCCTTCATTAACTGCTGATATGTCAGATAACATCAATGATACACTAATTCCATACCTGCAAAATGACGTACCCAATATTATTTTAAATCTTGAAGAAGTTCAACATATAGACAATCAGACCGCAGAATTGTTAGTTAAGATTCAGCAAAAGTTTTATGAGGCAGGTTGTTCATTGGTAGTGTGCGCATTAGGTGACAAACTCGAAAATTTCCTGGATAATTTAAACCTGCTGGAAATGATGAATGTTACACCTACGACCAGTGAAGCCGGGGACATTGTACTGATGGAAGAAATTGAAAGAGAATTAATGCAGGGCGATGATCTTTAAATTTATTATATGATCTTAAATTTTGATCATGATCTTCCTGACCATCTGCGCCAGATCATCAAATCTTTTTTTAATAAGACGGGGATTACCAACGAGGAACGGGTAGCATTTGAAAAAATATCTGGTGGTTGTATCAATACATGCTACCGGGTAACGGCAAGGAATAACCGTTCTTTATTGGTGAAGTACAATAACGCCGATGCATTCCCCGGCATGTTAAAGGCAGAAAAAACAGGACTGGCATTTCTTCAGAAACAAGGTATTATAAACATACCTGAGGTGTTGGGCTTTCAGCAGGTTAATGAAAACCAGGTGCTTATCCTGGAATGGATAAACGAATCAAAACCCAACCGGGATTCATGGAAGAAACTGGGGGAACAGCTGGCCGGTTTACACCAGGTAACTAATCTACAATTTGGTTTTGAGGAAGACAATTATATCGGCTCCCTTCCACAGGATAATTCCTGGGATGAAGGCTGGATAAATTTTTTTGTAGAACATCGCCTCAAACCGCAAATAGATTTGGCTATAAAGAAAGGTTTGCTGACGAGTCACCATTCATCTTTATTTAAAAAACTTTTAATTGCGTTGCCGGATATTTTTGATGATGAACAGCCTGCATTGTTACATGGCGATCTATGGCGGGGAAATCTATTGTTTGATGAAAGACAAAATCCTGTATTGATAGACCCAGCTGTTTATTTTGGAAACCGCCACATGGATTTAGCCATGACAACTTTATTTGGCGGCTTTGACCCGGCCTTTTATGAATCATATCATTACTTTTACCCGCTTCCTAAAAATCATAAACAACAATGGGAAATCTGTAATCTGTATCCGCTGCTGGTGCATGTAAATCTTTTTGGTGAATCCTATGTTCCAAAAGTACGATCTGTGTTGAAAAAATTCAGTTAAGGCAGCATATCAACCTATATCAGGGTCTTTAGCCTTACATTACACTCAACTTTAAACCTGATATGTAAAATTTAAGCATGCTAGCAGTTACCATTCTTGGCAATAATTCAGCCGTTCCCGCATTTGACAGACATCCCACCAGCCAGGTAATTACGCTAGATAGCACTGTTTTCCTGATTGATTGTGGGGAAGGCACCCAGATTCAAATGATCAATTACAAGATCAGGCGAAGTAAGATCAGTCATATTTTCATTTCCCATTTACATGGTGATCATTATTTCGGATTAGTTGGTTTGATCAATACTTTCGGCCTGCTGGGCCACCAGCAGGAAATGCATGTTTACGGCCCGGCGCCATTGCAACAAATTATACAGTTACAATTGAATGTAGCCAATACAAAACTCTGCTACCCTATCCATTTTCACACCATCACCGGCGAAGGTGTGCTGGTTGAAAATGACAAGTACCAGGTAAAAACATTTCGTACCAACCATCGCATAGAATGTTATGGTTTTGTGGTGAAGGAAAAAAGAAAACCACGTAAGCTGGTAGCTGAAAGATTGAAACAAAACAGCATCCCTTACCATTTTTATGAGAACATCCGTAACGGAGAAGACTTTGAGACGGATAAAGGCGAATTGATAAAAAATGAATGGCTTACTGATCCTGCTCCCAAAGGAAAAGTCTATGCCTTTTGTGCCGATACCAAATATGATGAAAACATCATTGAACATATCCGCGATGCCGATTTGATCTATCATGAAACAACCTATCTTGATCACCTGCGTGACAGGGCCGAAGAAAGATTTCATTCAACCACCAAACAGGCTGCAACCATTGCATTAAAAGCTAATGTAAAAAAACTGCTTATCGGACATTTCAGTTCCAGGTATAATACACTGGAAGAATTTGAGTCCGAAGCCTGCGAAGTATTTCCCAATACAGAACTGGCCATTGAAGGAGTGACCTACAGGGTTTAGAGAGATGTTAAATGGTTGAATAGTTGATAAGTTCTGGAATTAGAAATTTGGAATTAGGCTGACATCAAAACACTTATCAATTTTTAATTTGAAAATAGATAAACTACAATTGTTCAACTATCGTTCAACAATTACCTTAACACTAAACACTAAACGCTAAACCCTAAACGCTAATCCATCATCCAGCAATAAAAAAAAGGAAATTCTTTTCTCCAGGCAGATTCATGGTGGCGCCCTTCGGCACGGATCACAGAAGTCATTTCGGCACCTGATTCTTTATTCATGGTTTCAAAAATGCGAAGCATATCAGGAACCATTTGGTCTCCTTCCAGCATGCCTGCGTGAAAATAAAGCCGGGTCTTCACTTTCTTACCCCTATCCTTAACCGCTTTTTCAATTTCAGGCGCTACCCAGAAGGCAGGAGAAAAAATACCGGCGGCACCAAAGCTGCGCGGATATTTCAACACGGTGTATAATGATATCAACCCGCCCATGGAACTACCCGCAATAAACTGGTCTTTTCTTTGGCGGCTGACCGGGTAATGTTTGTTGATATAAGGCTTCAATGTTTCTACAAGGAAAGTTGCATACGCATCACCTTCACCTTTACCAAATCTTTCCATATCGTAGGGTGAATATTCATTCATTCTTTTATCGCCTCCGTTTTCAATCGCTACAACAATCAGTTCCCTGCAACCGCTGCCAAGAGAATCCAACGCTTCATCAATGCCCCATTCTCCTGAGTAAGAAGTAATATCGTCAAATATATTTTGTCCATCATGCATGTATAATACAGGATATTTTTTACCGGAAGTTTCATAGCCGGATGGCAAATAAATCCAGACCCTCCTTGTTCGATCCAGCTGGGGTATATAAAATGCTGAATCCATTATTTTCACCTGTTCATTAGCGGTAGATCGAACCGGTGTTGATTCAAAATGATCGGCCCAATCTTCTACGACCAGTTCAACCTGCATGTCTTTTGTTACATCGATGATCCTGTTGGGAAGACTTCCACCTTCCCTGGCTGTTTCGCCTGTATTCCATCCACCCCTGGTAAGTTTGAACTCATGTTTACCCGCCGGTAAGGAAACCGTCAATATAAAATGATGATCATCATTTTTACTGAATTGATAATCCGCATGTTTGGGATTCCAGTTGTTGAATGAACCTGCGACATATAATGTTGAGGCTGCCTGTTGGTATGAAGGGACTTTGGTAACACGGAAAGTTACCTGGTGTTGCGCCAAAACATTTAATGCAATAAGGAAGGTGACGGTGCAAAGAGAGATTCTTTTTTTCAAGGTTTGGGATGTTTAATTGTATATACGTTGAACAATTGTTGAACTGTTGTTGAACGATTGTTGAACCGTTGTTGATCGATTATTGATCGATTGTTGAACTATTGTTTAACCATTGTACCTTAACCTCAATCCAATGTAAATCCCCCCTAATTCCCAATTACAGATTCCAAATTCCCATTTTCCTAAACCCTAACCCTCAGCCTACCCCTGCACCTGGGGTTCTCCTTTTGAAAGATAATTCTTTACCCGTTTATGCAATGCTTCGCTTAAGGGTACCAGTGGTAAACGCAAATTGTTCCGGATAATACCCAGGTCCGTTAAAAATGCTTTTAATCCCGCAGGATTATTTTCAGCAAATAAAAGATCAAAGCATTCCAGCAACTGGTATTGTATTAAACGCGCCGCTACCAGGTTACCCTCGAGTGCTGCTCTTACCATTTCTGAAAATTCTTTCGGCACACAGTTAGCCGCCACACTTATCACTCCATCCATTCCCATAGTGATCAGCGGAAATGCCAAATGATCATCACCACTGACAACTAAAAAATCATCCGGCTTATCCCGCATTATATGCATGCATTGCAACATATTTCCACTGGCTTCTTTAATGCCACATATATTAGGTTCACGAGATAAACGTAATGTAGTTTCAGCAGAAATATTACTGCCGGTACGTCCGGGAACATTATATAATATCACCGGATTTACTGACACTTCTGCAATGGCCTTGTAGTGCTGGAAAATACCTTCCTGGGATGGTTTATTATAATAGGGACTTGCGCTCAACAAAGCGCTGACATCTTGCAGGGGAAGCGCTTCAATTTCACGTATTACAGCTTTGGTATTATTACCTCCCAAACCAACTACCAGGGGCAATTTATTATCGTTGATCTTCAATGTAAATTCAACGAGTTCTTTCTTTTCATCCAGGGTTAAAACGGGTGTTTCACCAGTTGTGCCCAAAACCACCAGGTATTCTACTCCCCCATCAATAATAAAATTGATGAGCCTGTTAAAGGCTTCATAATCTATAGTGCCATCATTTTTAAACGGTGTGGGTAACGCGGCCCCTGTTCCTCTTAACTGATCCCGTATGATCATTTTCAAAATAAATTATACAATGAATAAAATAATGTACTAAACAGGCAGTTCATCATAAAAACCCATCCTGCCAAATTTTTCTATGCGGTCGCTGATTCTTTGCTCAGGTGATATTTGTTTCAGGTCCCGGATAACGGGAATAATGTATTCCTTTACGATCCGGGCCGATTCATCATAATCCCAGTGGGCCCCACCGACCGGCTCAGGAATAATACCATCAACCAGTTTAAAGCCATTCATTTTATCTGCCGTAAGTCTTAATTGTTCCGCAGCTGTTTCTTTATTATCCCAACTCCTCCATAAAATGGATGAACAACTTTCCGGGCTGATCACTGTGTACCAGGTATTCTCCATCATAAATACTTTATCGCCTACACCAATACCTAATGCACCACCCGATGCACCTTCACCGATGATAACACAAACAACCGGAACTTTTAAGCGGATCATTTCATAAATATTGCGGGCAATGGCTTCACCCTGACCCCGCTCTTCTGC
>MWWA01000266.1_pt1 | contig 14509 bp, 14 predicted proteins | sample 1047341 | NCBI WGS metagenome assembly MWWA01 (sample SAMN06349978, study PRJNA376086) | soil metagenome | isolation source: MS5-1 sample Antarctic (ecotone) soil | place: Antarctica | collected 2015-01-13
ACCATTGACCATTGACCATTCACCATTGACCATTCCCTTTCCCCTACATTTGCAAAAAGTGTTTTATGAATACATTCGACTTCTCAAAACCCGTAGCCATCGGAGCGGATCACGCAGGTTTTGAATTCAAAACAATCATCAGGGACCTTCTGGAAAATAAAGGACTCAAAGTAAAAGATTTTGGAACCCATAGTGCCGATTCTGTTGATTATCCTGATTTCGCGCACCCGGTTTCCGCTGCCGTTGAAAACGGCGAAGCAAGTTTTGGGATTCTGATCTGCGGCAGCGCCAATGGAGTCGCCATTACTGCAAACAAACACCAGGAAATCAGGGCAGCGCTTTGCTGGCAAACAGACATTGCCCGTCTTGCACGGCAGCACAACAATGCAAATGTGCTTTGCATACCAGCACGTTTTATTTCAACCCCCGAAGCTGAAGAAATTGTAAATGTTTTTTTGGATACGGCTTTTGAAGGTGGAAGGCATCAGAACAGGGTAAACAAAATTGCCTGCATCTAACAATTGAATATTAAACAGCGTTTATGAAATATATTTTTCTTCTTTTAATCGTTTCTTACCAGGCAACAAGTTTTGCACAGAAAATTCCAAATCCGGAAAAATATGGCAAGACCATTACGGCTGCTGACCTGAAAAAACATCTTTACATTATTGCCTCAAAAGAAATGGAAGGCAGGGAAACTGGTATGCCCGGTGAAAGAAAAGCTGCGGCATATATTGAAAATGAATTCCGGCGCATAGGACTTCAACCTGCAAACAAAGGAAATTTCCACATGTTTTATAATATCTACCAGGATAGTCTGATCAATGCTGGTTTCGAAGTGAATGGTGAAGCGTTTCAGCTGGATAAAGATTTTAATGTAAACATTGGCAATAACATTGATGGCATCCTGCGTTTTAATGAATTGATTTATGCCGGAAACCAGTCGCTGGATTCTCTAAGAAAAATGAACCTGGCGGGCAAACTTGTTATGGTGCACCGCAGTGCAGGAAATGCTTTTTCCAGTGTGCTTACAAATAAAGGCGTTGCAGGAATTATTTATATTGCCCCGGATTTTCCAAAAGCCAAACCTGCAATAAGAAAAGGCAACCATGTCAATAATATTTATAAAAGAGTGGTTGCTCCCCAGCAATATATAGTTTCGGAATCTGTAGCAAGAAAAATACTGAAAGATCAATTTACTTCCCTCACAGAAAACACATCAACTGTTGCAACCATCAGTACAAAGGTGGCAGTTGAAACAAGGAAAATTCAAAGAGCCATACCAACTTCTAATGTGCTGGGCATGATTGAAGGAACAGACCTGAAGGATCAGTATCTTTTTATTACAGCCCACCATGACCACATTGGTATGCGTGACACCATTATTAATTATGGAGCAGATGATGACGGCTCGGGAACGGTAAGTGTGATTGAGCTGGCTGAAGCTTTTGCCCGCGCGAAGGCAGAAGGAAAAGGTCCGCGCCGCACCGTAGTTTTCATGACGGTAAGTGGGGAAGAAAAAGGTTTGTGGGGTTCTGAATATTATGGCAACAACCCGGTTTTTCCATTAGCGCAAACAACAGCCAACCTGAATATTGATATGATCGGCCGCATTGATCCTAAAAGAGCACTGTCCGATTCGCTGAATTATGTGTATGTAGTGGGAGATGATAAACTGAGTTCAGAACTAAGACCCATCAGCGAATCTGTAAATAAAAAATATACAAAACTTGGATTGGATTATAAGTTTAATGATCCCAATGACCCCATGCGCATTTACTTCCGCAGTGACCACTATAATTTTGCCAAACATGGGGTGCCTATCATTTTCTATTTCAATGGTACCCATGCCGATTACCATCGGCCAACAGATACGCCTGACAAGATCAACTATACGCTGATGGCAAAACGCGCCCAATTTGTTTTTTATACAGCCTGGGAAATGGCCAACAGAAATAACATGATCAGCAGAGATATTCCGATGGATGCCAGCCTGGTGAGGTAATCGTTGCGTGATCTGAAAATGAATACGATAGTGAAATGAATAACACCCATTCCTTTAATAAACAACGGAAGAAGTATTTCATTTCACTATCGAATGTTACCCGTCATTTAATTGCTACCATCCAAGCACCCAGGCAAATACCAGGGGAGCAACTATAGTTGCATCACTTTCAATGATATATTTTGGAGTTTTAATATCGAGCTTGCCCCAGGTGATCTTTTCATTTGGGTGAGCCCCCGAATAAGAACCATAAGAAGTAGTGGAATCACTGATCTGGCAAAAATAACTCCAGAAAGGAATTTCATGCATTTCAAGATCCTGGTACATCATCGGCACTACACAAATGGGAAAATCGCCGGCAATACCACCACCGATCTGGAAAAAACCAATACCCTTACCACCGGAATTTTCTTTGTAGTAATCGGCAAGCCATACCATGTATTCAATGCCGCTTTTCATGGTGGTGGCATTGATCTCACCTTTGTAAACGTAAGAAGCAAATATATTACCCATGGTACTGTCTTCCCAGCCACCAACAATAATGGGAAGGTTCTTTTCCGCTGCTGCAATCATCCAGCTGTCCCTGGTATCGATCTCATAATGTTCTTTCATTACATCGCTTAATAAAAGTTTGTACATGTATTCATGCGGAAAATACCTTTCGCCTTTATCATTTGCATCCTTCCAAATCTTATGAATGTGCTTTTGAATTCTTCGGAATGCTTCCTCTTCAGGAATACAGGTGTCAGTAACACGGTTCAATCCTCTTTCAAGAAGGTCCCACTCCATCTCCGGAGTAAGATCTCTCCAGTTTGGTAATCTTTCGTAATGATTATGTGCTACCAGATTCATGATATCTTCTTCAAGATTGGCACCGGTACAGGAAATGATCTGCACTTTGTCCTGGCGTATCATTTCCGCCAGAGAGATGCCCAATTCCGCTGTACTCATCGCACCTGCCAGCGTAATCATCATTTTTCCACCTTCCAGTAAATGTTGTTCATAACCTTTGGCTGCATCTTTTAACGCCGCAGCATTGAAATGTCGATACTGGTGTTCAATAAATTGCGAAACAGGGCCTTTATTCATTTCCAAAAATTTAATCGGCAAATTTAGCTATAAAAACAAATCCCGCTCCGCAATAAAGCAGCAGCGGGATCATGCGCTAAAAAACTGATTAAGATTTAGCCAGCCTCTGGTAAAGATTCCAGGATGAATGAGATGATGTATACACGAGTTTCACATCTGCATCTTCAAGCGTTATATAATATGTTGTGCCCGTTTCGCTTGCTACTTCAAATAAACTGGTGATCCAAAGACCTTCCTGTTGTTTTTTCAATGAAGTTTGCAGGTTCACCGGAAGTTGCAGCGGGCTGATATTTCTCGTAACCGCAAGAAACTCACCGTCCCCGCTAAAGAAAGCAGTCAGGTGCTGGCTGTTCAAAACAAAATTGGCTTTGTAAAAATGATCACCAACAGACCATTCCACTTCTGTGGCCTGTTTAAATGAATGATTGAAATACGCTAAAGCTGCAGGGGATACTTTTTTCTCATTGGCAAAGCTGGTTAAAGAGGCTACCAATGCAAAAATTAATAATAAGCGTGTCATGATGGTTGGTTTATTTAGTTTTTTAAAAATTGTTTGTTTGAATGATCTGACGATACAAAACTAGATTTGGTTACACTGCTTTACAAGCCAATTGTGACAACTGGATGACCATGTTAAGCATCTTAACAAGGTCTGAAAAATTGTTAATAAGGATGAATTGTACTTTTACAGGGATGAATTTTCTTGCGCACGCTTATCTTTCCTTTGGTCATCCTCAAATCCTTGTTGGAAATGTGATCAGTGATTTTGTAAAAGGAGCGCTGAAAAACAGGTTTGAAAAGGATATACGGCAAGGGATCCTGCTTCACAGGGATATTGACAACTTTACCGACAACCATATTTCAACCAAAGAAGCAAAATCCATATTTCGTCCGGTGTACAGGTTGTACAGCGGTGCTATTGTTGACATTCTTTACGACCATTACCTCGCGGTAGAGCTAGAAAACCATGCTGACGGCCATTTGGATGCATTTGCCGGAAAAGTATACCAGACACTTGAAGAGCATATTCCCGACCTTCCTCCTGATTTTGTCATGATACTGAAATATATGAAGATGCAGAACTGGCTGGGAAATTACAGGCATTTTTCAGGAATGGAAAAAAGCCTGGAAGGACTAGGCCGAAGAGCATTGTATATAAATGACATGGCCCCAGCCATGAAACTTTTCCTTACACACTACAATGAACTGAGTTCGTGTTATGCTTCATTCTTCCCTGATGTTAAACAATTCGCAAAACAACGCCTTGATCAACTTCTTTGTTAAACAAGTGCGTTATATTTTACTCAGACAATACTTTTGCAAAAATTAATATCCATGATCAGATTTTTATTCACCCTTGCGGCTTTTATTAGTTTTTATACAGCATCTGCACAGATTCCGGTTTCAGAAAAAGAAAAAGCTTCACCCCTGGATCAGTCGCCACTGGATATGGCTTATTACCCAAATGACTATACCATATTAAAAAGCCAGGATAAGATCAGGGAAGCACCGCTTGCAAGGGTCATCTTCAGCAGGCCCCAGAAAAATAACCGGAAGGTTTTTGGTGAGCTGATCGAATTTAATGAGGTCTGGCGCCTGGGAGCCAACGAAGCAACAGAGATTGAATTTTTTAAAGACGTAAAGATTGGCGGAAAAAAAGTGCTGAAAGGAAGGTACACCCTCTATGCCATCCCTGATTCTACTGCCTGGACCATCATCATCAATAAAGACACCGATGTTTGGGGTGCTTTTAAATATGACGAGAAAAAAGATGTGGCCCGGGTAAAAGTTCCTGCTTCAAAAACACAAATCCCTGTTGAAGTGTTTACCATGGATTTTTCCAAAACTGGAAATAATTTATCACTCAATATCGCCTGGGATGATGTGATGGTGAAGGTTCCTATTGGGTTGTAGGGGGGGAGGAAAGGAGTAAGGGGTTAGGGACAAGGGACAAGCAGTTTGTAGTTTGCTGAAAAATAAATTTGAAGGAACTTTTATTAAATAAAACAACTAAGCTAAAGTCGGATCTTCTAAAATTTTCTCAATGAATCGCGGCCTAAGGTATCCCTTAAAATAGTGCCATCGGCGCGGTTAATATGATCAACAGTAGGGTTATTGATATTGGTATCAATGGGCATTTGGGTAGTATCAGTAGCAGCATCACCATCCAAAGCACCACCACAACTGCTCACTACAATTCCCACTACAAAAACAATAAATAATTTTTTCATTTTGTTTTTTTAAAATTGGGTACAATTATTTTGCTATGCCTCATAGAACAGACAAATTTGTAAGAATATGAGCATAAAGCAGTCCATCATGAAAATGTTGTATCCCTTTGTGATGCGGCTTTCAGGAATAATGGGGCGAAAAAAACATAAAAAAAATCCTGGCCAGATTATACCTCCTGTTTCTCTTTATCAATTGGAAGCACAGCTCTTAAATGGTGACCGTTTCAGTTTTAATGCGTTCAAAGGGAAAAAGATCCTTATAGTGAATACGGCCAGCAATTGCGGTTATACAGATCAGCTCAATGCACTCAATCAGCTTTTTGAAAAAAAGAAAGACCAACTGATGATCATTGCTTTTCCTTCAAATGATTTTAAAGAGCAGGAAAAAGGAAGTAATGAAGAGGTCGCGCAATTCTGCACAACATTTTACCAATTAAAATTTCCGGTTGCAAAAAAAACAGTGGTCAGCACTTCACCACAGCAACATCCTTTGTATGCATGGCTGACAAATAAAGAGCTGAATGGGTGGAATGAGCAGGCGCCCAGTTGGAATTTTTCAAAATACCTGATTAATGAAGCAGGCATGCTTACCGATTATTTTGATCCAGGCTTTGACCCGGCCGGAAGTGAAATTGCTTTAGCAATCAATACATGATCAAACTGCACTTTTACAATCGTAAGCCATGGCATCCATATCGATCTTGCGCGGTTCAAACTCAAAGCCTTTGTAGAAATCTGTAATTTCTTCCAGTACTTCTTCAATCATCTCAGGCTCCGAAAGCGTAACCAGCTTTAACCTGAATTCTTTAATATTGGGCAAACCCCTGAGGTAATTGGTATAATGCCTGCGCATTTCATTGATGCCTGTTTTAGTTCCTTTCCATTCCACTGACCTGGTAAGATGTTGCCTGATCACCTCTACTCTCTGTTCAATTCCTGGTGGCGGTAGATGAGTTCCTGTGGCCACAAAATGTTTGATCTCGTTAAAGATCCATGGATACCCGATAGCAGCACGGCCAATCATGATCCCATCAACACCAAATTTATTTTTATAATGAAGGGCCTTTTCAGGAGAATCAATATCACCATTCCCAAAAACAGGGATCTGGATTCTTGGATTATTTTTTACACGCGCGATGGGCTCCCAGTCTGCAACACCTTTATATAACTGGCATCTTGTTCTGCCATGAATTGCCAGCGCTTTGATGCCTACATCCTGGAGTCGTTCCGCAACTTCTTCAATATTGATGTGCGCATCGTCCCAGCCCAATCTTGTTTTTACAGTTACCGGCAGGTTTGTAGATCGTACAACTGCTTTTGTGAGCCGCACCATAAGTTCAATGTCTTTTAAAACAGCAGCCCCAGCACCTTTACTGACTACTTTTTTTACAGGGCATCCAAAATTAATATCCAGCAGATCAGGATTCACCGTTTCAACAATGCCTGCACTCATGGCCATGGCTTCTTCATCGCCTCCAAAGATCTGGATCCCCACAGGTCGTTCATTCTCAAAAATATCCAGCTTACGACGGCTCTTGATTGCATCCCTGATCAATCCTTCGCTGCTGATAAATTCCGTGTACATCAGGTCTGCACCATTTAATTTACAAACAGCACGAAAAGGCGGATCGCTTACATCCTCCATGGGCGCAAGTAATAAAGGGAAATCAGGAAGCGCTATTTTATCGATTTTTACCAAGATCAAAGTATTCCTTAAGGCTTATATTGCAGCAAATTTGCCTAAGGGAAGCAAATTTACATTTAAGAACCGGAGGATCATGCAAACATATCTTAAATCAAAGCCGGCAGGTATTCAATTATTTTTATTTATCGGACTTGCTTTCGGCATCTTCAGCATTTTTGGGTATGCAGGCGCAAAATTGCTTCCTCTGATCACGGGAATTGATTTCAATACCTTCCAGGATGTAAACAAGTGGAGCCCGAATGATCCGCGCATCATGCTGTATATAAGAGGGATGCTGCTGTTACAGTTCCTTGGACTGTTCCTGATCCCCGTTTTGTTGTTTGGTTATTTTTCTGACCCAAAGCCCACACAATATTTAGGTTTGAGGCCGCCGCATCATTTTGTTTATTTTATTGCGGGCACCGCTGCTTTGCTGGTTGCCATCCCACTTGTGGAATACGTAGGCATGCTGAATAAAAAAATGGTGACTGGCAGCGATGCTACACAGTGGATGAAGACCCTTGAAGAAAATGCGAGCAAACAAATACAATTCATGCTGGGCAAAAAATCCTTATCGGAATATTTGCTCAATCTGTTTTTTATTGCCGTATTTGCAGCTGTTGGAGAAGAACTGTTCTTCCGTGGCGTACTTCAAAAATTATTTATAAAACTCACCAGGAACCCCTGGACAGGGATCATCATTACCGCAATATTATTTTCCGGGTTTCATCTGCAGTTTTATGGATTTTTACCCCGGTTGCTGCTCGGTATCGTGCTGGGTGTGCTTTACTGGTACAGCGGCAGTTTATGGACGGCCATTGTAGCCCATTTTTTTTATGATGCATTTCTGATTACACTGATCTACGCCAATCCCCATCTCATACAGGACCAGGATTCAACGCTGATCGCGCCTGCGCAGATCACATTGATGGCTTTTATAAGCTTAGCACTTACTTTGCTGCTGGTTTATTTTATGGTAAAAAAATCAAAAACCAATTATTCTTCGGAATACCGAAATGATGATCCGCCGGATGCATTAAGTTTTTAACTATGGCTTTTAATTTCCAGACCTTCAGAACCAGAACACTCACTGCCATCATATTTGTTGCAGTAATGATGTTTGGTCTTCTTTACAATACCTGGAGTTTCTTTATTTTATTTTCCATTGTTCATTTCGGTGCATGGCTGGAATACCAGAAACTTGTGGAACAATTCAATCCCGACTATAAAAAAACCATTGCTTTTCACCGGTATGGAATGATGATCGCAGGATTTTGTCTTATGCTTTTTTTTACAAATGATGCACTTGCCATTGGAAAGATCATATTCACTCAGGTTGGATTTTTTATGGGTGCCGCTGCGCTGATCCTGATTCCCCTGGTTATTTTTTTTGAATCAAAAAATATCCTTGTAAAGAACATCCTGTTTTCATTCCTGGGGCTTTTATATATTTCTTTACCCCTTGCTTTGATGATCGATCTGCGCACCCGGTGGACAGAAGAAGCCTACCAGTTGTCCATGACCATCCCACTTTTGATCATATTTTCCATCTGGATCAACGATACAATGGCTTACCTGGTTGGTTCTTTGATTGGGAAAACGCAGTTGTCCGAAATATCACCCAAAAAAACCTGGGAGGGAACAATTGGTGGAATCATTCTTACCATTGTTGCCATTTCTCTCCTGGCCTATTATACAGAAAGAATTAGTGTAAGTGACGCGGCAGTAATGTCGGCGTTTGCAGCCATCGCAGGCACTTATGGCGATCTCTTTGAAAGTAAACTGAAACGCATGGCAGGTGTAAAAGACAGTGGACATATTATGCCGGGGCATGGCGGATTTCTTGACCGATTTGATTCACTGCAAAGCCGGCAGGTATTCAATTATTTTTATTTATCGGACTTGCTTTCGGCATCTTCAGCATTTTTGGGTATGCAGGCGCAAAATTGCTTCCTCTGATCACGGGAATTGATTTCAATACCTTCCAGGATGTAAACAAGTGGAGCCCGAATGATCCGCGCATCATGCTGTATATAAGAGGGATGCTGCTGTTACAGTTCCTTGGACTGTTCCTGATCCCCGTTTTGTTGTTTGGTTATTTTTCTGACCCAAAGCCCACACAATATTTAGGTTTGAGGCCGCCGCATCATTTTGTTTATTTTATTGCGGGCACCGCTGCTTTGCTGGTTGCCATCCCACTTGTGGAATACGTAGGCATGCTGAATAAAAAAATGGTGACTGGCAGCGATGCTACACAGTGGATGAAGACCCTTGAAGAAAATGCGAGCAAACAAATACAATTCATGCTGGGCAAAAAATCCTTATCGGAATATTTGCTCAATCTGTTTTTTATTGCCGTATTTGCAGCTGTTGGAGAAGAACTGTTCTTCCGTGGCGTACTTCAAAAATTATTTATAAAACTCACCAGGAACCCCTGGACAGGGATCATCATTACCGCAATATTATTTTCCGGGTTTCATCTGCAGTTTTATGGATTTTTACCCCGGTTGCTGCTCGGTATCGTGCTGGGTGTGCTTTACTGGTACAGCGGCAGTTTATGGACGGCCATTGTAGCCCATTTTTTTTATGATGCATTTCTGATTACACTGATCTACGCCAATCCCCATCTCATACAGGACCAGGATTCAACGCTGATCGCGCCTGCGCAGATCACATTGATGGCTTTTATAAGCTTAGCACTTACTTTGCTGCTGGTTTATTTTATGGTAAAAAAATCAAAAACCAATTATTCTTCGGAATACCGAAATGATGATCCGCCGGATGCATTAAGTTTTTAACTATGGCTTTTAATTTCCAGACCTTCAGAACCAGAACACTCACTGCCATCATATTTGTTGCAGTAATGATGTTTGGTCTTCTTTACAATACCTGGAGTTTCTTTATTTTATTTTCCATTGTTCATTTCGGTGCATGGCTGGAATACCAGAAACTTGTGGAACAATTCAATCCCGACTATAAAAAAACCATTGCTTTTCACCGGTATGGAATGATGATCGCAGGATTTTGTCTTATGCTTTTTTTTACAAATGATGCACTTGCCATTGGAAAGATCATATTCACTCAGGTTGGATTTTTTATGGGTGCCGCTGCGCTGATCCTGATTCCCCTGGTTATTTTTTTTGAATCAAAAAATATCCTTGTAAAGAACATCCTGTTTTCATTCCTGGGGCTTTTATATATTTCTTTACCCCTTGCTTTGATGATCGATCTGCGCACCCGGTGGACAGAAGAAGCCTACCAGTTGTCCATGACCATCCCACTTTTGATCATATTTTCCATCTGGATCAACGATACAATGGCTTACCTGGTTGGTTCTTTGATTGGGAAAACGCAGTTGTCCGAAATATCACCCAAAAAAACCTGGGAGGGAACAATTGGTGGAATCATTCTTACCATTGTTGCCATTTCTCTCCTGGCCTATTATACAGAAAGAATTAGTGTAAGTGACGCGGCAGTAATGTCGGCGTTTGCAGCCATCGCAGGCACTTATGGCGATCTCTTTGAAAGTAAACTGAAACGCATGGCAGGTGTAAAAGACAGTGGACATATTATGCCGGGGCATGGCGGATTTCTTGACCGATTTGATTCACTGTTGTTTGCAGCCGTTGCAGTATGGTTCTACGCTTCACTCTTTATTTCCTAGGCAAGAAATACTTAATTGTTTTAGTAATTATACCAGTATTGTTTTAGTGGTAGTACTCCATTTTTCGCGGAGGCTATGTTCTTAAAATAATGCACTTTACTTTCGTTTTAATAAGCAATGCTTATATCCTAATCCAATCCAATACTATGAACACGAATACCTTTTTTGGTTTTGTGGCCAGTCTTGCTTTTTTTGTTCCGGTCACCATCATACTGTATTACAGGCTGTACAAGCACAGAAGTCTGCTTGCCTTAATGACATCTTACCTTTTAACAGCTTTCTACAACATCTTATCACAGGATTATCTCCAGGTGCCCCCTGGATTTATACGGGGCTTTGGTGTGATCAATAATTATCTTGACATTCCATTGATGCTTACCGCACTCCTGTTCTTTTGTCCTATCAAAAAGAAACAAAATTCAGTACACATTGTAACTGCCGCATTTATCATTTATGAAATGATACTGGCTTTTACATTCGGACTGGATCCAAAAGTGATCATTTACATTATGGGCCCGGGCCTTGCTATAATTGTTGGGTATACTTTTTATCTTTTTGTAAGGCATATCAAGATCACCATTGTATATGGCAAGAACGCAGGACGCACGCTGATGCTGGTTTCCATTCTCTTTGCTTATGGTTGTTACAGCCTGGTGTACTATTTCTTCTACATACAAAAAACATCAGACGTTGCTGATGCTTTTTTACTGTACTTTATTTCATCCCTTGCAGCTTCTATTCTTATGAGCATTGGGTTACACCTGATCAAAAAAAGAATGAAGCAACTGCAGGAAATACAAAATACCCGGAAGGAACTTCAATTATTTTTTAATCATTAAAAAGGATAACGCTTTTCATTTATCAGGTGATCTGCAATTCTTCTCCTTGCATTTTTTGTATTGTAAGCAGTTGCTTTTGTAAACCTTTTTAAACCCATCAAAATCATTCTTTGTTCATCGCCTTCTGCAAATGCATTGATCGCATCCCTTCCGTTTTTATGTACCCTGTCGGCCGCATCATTGAGGTAAACCTGCAGCATATCCACAAGGAGAGGATTGCCCTGCTGTTCTGATAATTTCATTACCCTAAGCAATAAACTTTCGGCAACATAGGTATCAATTGCCATATCAGCAATGGACATCAAAATTTCCTGTTCATGTTCCAGCTGCATCATGAGTTTCTGCGCAGCAGCACCCGAGGTCAGTAACACTGTTTTTTTAAAGCCATTCACCAGCTTGATTTCATTTGCGAATGGCGCTTCATCGCCCTCACCAAAATCCGGAATGCTCATAAGTTCCTGGGAAACTTTCATGGCAGCACCCATGATGTTCAACCTTCCCTGCATGGCACGCTTCAAAGTCATATCCACGGTTAACAACCGGTTGATCTCATTGGTTCCTTCGTAAATGCGGTTAATGCGGCTGTCGCGATAAGCCCTTGAAATATTGTATTCATCACTAAATCCATTTCCGCCGTGGATCTGTACACCTTCATCCACAACAAAATCGAGGACCTCACTTCCATGCACTTTTAATATGGCACATTCAATTGCATATTCTTCCGCAGCACCCAGCAGTGCTTCATTAAATGGTTTTCCTTCATTAAGCAATTCATGCTCTTTATCATCAATCATTTTTGCCGTGCGGTACAATGCACTTTCGCTGGCAAATGTTTGAATGGCCATTTCTGCGATCTTATATTTTATCGCTCCAAAGTTGGCAATGGCCGTTTTAAACTGTTCTCTTGTAATCGCATATTCAACAGAAGTGGTGATGGCTCTCTTAGCGCCTCCCAATGCAGCTGCACAAAGTTTCAACCTTCCAATGTTCAGAATGTTGAATGCGATCTTATGGCCCTTTCCCACTTCACCCAAAACATTTTCTTTGGGCACTTTACATTCCTGGAAATAAAGTTGAACGGTGGATGATCCTTTGATACCCATTTTATGTTCTTCCGGACCCTGGGTAAATCCTTCAAAACCCCGCTCCACTATAAAAGCAGTAAAACCTGATTTTCCATCAGGCAAATGATCGCCCACCACTTTTGCAAATACGGTAAATACATCTGCAAACCCACCATTGGTGATCCAGCACTTCTGTCCATTTAATATATAATGACTCCCGTCATCGCTCAATTTTGCAGTAGATTTTGCGCCCAGTGCATCGCTGCCGCTGTTGGGTTCTGTTAAACCGTAGGCACCTGTCCATGTTCCGTTGATCAGGTTGGGAATGTATTGCTGTTTTTGTTCTTCCGTTCCAAAATACAAAATGGGCAAAGTACCAATTCCGGTATGTGCTGAAATGGCCACCGAAAATGAATGTCCCGCGCCGAGGTATTCATTGATAATAGTAGATGTAACGAAATCTTTGCCCAGCCCTCCATATTCTTCAGGAAAAGAAGTAGCCAGCAAACCCTGTTCACCTGCTTTTTGCACAAGTGATTTCATAAGACCTGCTTCCATTGAATCGATCTGGTTCAGAATGGGCATAACTTCAGTATCGAGGTACTGATTGCACATTTCCCTGATCATGATCTGCTCCTCATTAAAATCTTCTGGGATAAAAATTGATTGGGGTGAAGTGGCTTTTACCAGCCATTCGCCACCTTTCAGAGATTGCTGTACGGAGGTTTCCATGTTAAAATGTTTATATGTTATGAATTATTGTCCATTAAGATTATCATATACCTGTTGCAACACCGCTTTGCATAATTCCACCTGGTCTTCAGGAACACCTTCAAGGGCTTCATTTAATGTTTCTTCTGCGAGTCGCATGCTTTCTTCCTGGAGCTTTTGCGCATGCCGCGTAAGAAATATTTTATTGATCCGCCTGTCCTTTTCATCCGATACACGCTTCACCAGGTTCAGTTTTTCCAAATTATCCACCAACCTTGTTATACTTGGCTTGTCGCGAAAGCTGGCATTACATAGTTCTTGCTGACTGGCACCATCCTGCTTCCATAAATGATAGAGCACACTCCATTGCTCGATGGTCAGGTTGACTCCAGATGCATTGAACTTTTTCTGCAGCCTTCTTGCAATAGCTGTTGAAGCTTTACCTGTAATAAAACTGTAGAGTTCGCCTTTCTTAAATTGGTTGTTTGGCATATAGTTGTTTATGCAACTATCTAAAGTTAGGGATGATATCATTCTTTTCCAAAAAATTGCTCATGAATTTTTTACGATGTAGCCAAATTGCTTTAGCTTTATTGTCCCCACCTGCATTTAGACAATACAAACTTTTGAAATTTTTATTATGAGATCCTGTGTGATTGCCCTGTGCCTGTGTATGAGCCTTTCTGCTTTTTCCCAGGTTAAAATTGTTGTGTTGGGAAGTTCTACTGCCGAAGGTTTTGGCGCTACTCCATGGCCAACCCAGGATTCGGCCTGGGTAAATCTCCTGCGGCTGTCGTTTAATAAAAATCCTGCAGACGGACTTGATACAAACGTCATCAACCTCGCCAAAGGTGGCTATACTACCTATCATATTATGCCCGATGGGAACAGTGTGGCAAACAGGCCAGCTCCCGATCCGGATCGAAATGTAACTAAGGCCTTAAGCCTGAATCCTGATGTGGTCATTATCAGCATGCCTTCGAATGACATATCCAACGGCTTTAATAAAACGGAGATCATGAATAATTTCCGGAGTCTGAATCAACTCATAACCGGGCAAGGAATCAATACATTCATAACAACAAAGCAGCCACGTGATTTTATGACAAATACGAGCATGATGCATGATCAGACAGACATTACTGATTCCATCAGGAATAATCTCGAGTATTTTACCAATAATCTCTGGGTTGACCTGTGTAGTGTCAACACGTCACATGCT
>MWWA01000267.1_pt1 | contig 14452 bp, 12 predicted proteins | sample 1047341 | NCBI WGS metagenome assembly MWWA01 (sample SAMN06349978, study PRJNA376086) | soil metagenome | isolation source: MS5-1 sample Antarctic (ecotone) soil | place: Antarctica | collected 2015-01-13
CACGGCATCAGCTTTCACGCCATACACGCCCACGACCGCGAGGCGAACCGCGATCCCGCCGAAAACGCCGAAGAGCACCGCGCCGAAACGCACCGCCCACAGCCCGGCGTTTTTCTCCACGATGTTGGCAAACGGCTCGATCCGCAGAAGCGGCAGCGTCGGATCCACTTCCCGCAAGGTCTGGCGCAACGTCGGGATCATGGCGTTGACGGTTGCCCGATCGTCGCGCACCATGCGCACCTGCAGGATCACCTGGCCGGTGTAAGCCTGGGCCAGCGGCGCAAAAACACGGCGCGGCACCTCTTCGCCCAGCACCTCGTGCCGATGCTCGCTCACGATCCCGACGATCGTGAAGTCGTTAGGCGAACCGTCGCTCGGGGGCTGGCTATAGCGCAGATGCTGCCCGAGCGCGTCCCCTTTCGGGAAAAGCTTCTTCGCCATCGTCTGGTCAATGATCAGCACCCGCGGCGAATCCTTGTTCTCCGCTTCCGTCTCAGTGAAATCGCGCCCGCGCAGCAGCCGCACGCCGATGGCATCGAACCAGCCCGGCGTCACCGCGGTAAACAACCCGCTCGCTCCCGCTTCCGCAGCTTTCGGGTCCGTCTTCGCGACCGGCGCTTCGTCCATCCGCATGACGCGGCGCGCATTGGTCAGGTTGCCGTAGGGCAGCATCGTCGTGAGGGCGGCGGCCCGCACTCCGGGCAGCGTGCGCACCCGATGGACGGCCGCGAACATCCGGCGGCGCGCCGATTCCTCCTCCTCCCGGCCTAACGTAAAGTCCATCTCGGCTGAGAGCGCTCCCTCGCGCTCAAAACCGGGATGCAGCGCACCGGCCTTGAGCGCGCCGCGGAAGAACAATCCCGCGCTGAATAGCAAAGTGAGCGAAAGCGCGATTTGTGTCATGACGAGGAGATGCCGCGGCGCGAAGAAACGATTGAGGCGCCCGACATGCGCCGGCTCCCCGACCTGTTGTTTCAAATCATTCACCAGATCGGCCCGCGAAGCTTTCAGGGCCGGCCCGAGGCTGAAAAGCAAGGTGGCAACGAGACAGATCAGAAAAGTGACCGCGAGGACCGTGAGATTGGGCCGCAAATGGACCACGATCGAAAAATTCATCGCCCCGAAAAGCCCATCGAGCGATCCCAGGAGCAGATCGTTGCTCCAGAGACTGATGAACAACCCAAGCCCGCCGCCGAGCAGGGCGAGGAACATGCCTTCGCAGAGCAATTGCCTAACGATTCGCCAGCGGCTCGCGCCGAGGGCCAGCCGAAGCGCGATCTCCTTCGAGCGATTCGCGCCCCGGGCCAGGAGCATGTTCGCGAGGTTGAGGCAGGCGATGAGCAGGACCGCGCCGGCCATGGCGAGGAGTAACGTGCCGATCAACCCGATCGGGCCATCGTCCGACGGCGTCGTGCTGATGCTGAAACGCGAAGGCGCCTGGAGCTGTAGCTCGCGCGCGCCGGTGGCATCGGCCGGCTGGATCGCGGTCAGCCGTTGGGCGAGCGCGGGCAGGCGCGGCTTGGTCGAGTCGGTCGTTAGGCCGGGTTTCATCCGGGCGACGAGGTTGAGCGTGTAGTTTTTCGGATCGCTCAGCGCCAGCTTGGTGCTCGTGTCGCTGAAGGCGGAGCCGAGTCGGGAGTAAACGCCCAGCGGCAGCCAAAGATCGGGTGCGAGGAGCGCGTTGGTGCCGGCAAATCCCTCCGGCGTCACGCCGATCAAGGTGTAGACCTGGCCATTTACGGTCAGCGGTTTCCCGATCAGGTCGGCGCGGCCCCCGAGCTTTTTCCAATAAGGGTAGCTCGCCACCACGACCGGAATGTTTGCCTCCGGCCGCCCTTCCGCCGCGTCGTAGAAACGCCCGACCGCCGGTTTCACACCCATGAGCGAAAAGAAGTTCGAGGAAGTGAGAAAAACGTGACTGCGCCGCATCGATTCCTCGCGCCCGATCCCGGCGAGGCCGAATCCCATCGCCGCGACATCGGCGAAGACATCGTTGCTCTCGCGGAGCGCGCTGAATTCATTGTAAGAGAACGGCCGGTAATCGCGCGCCGCGCCCTGCCGCGCGCTGAAGACGTTGACCACTTCCGCCGGCCGCACCGGCACGACCGGCCGCAGGATGACGCCGTTCACGAGCGCGAAAATGGCGGAGTTGACCCCGATCGCGACCGCGAGGGTGAAGACCGCGATGAGGGTGAAGCCCGGCGTCTTGAGCAACTGCCGGAAGGCGAATCGGAAATCCTGTAACATCGCCAGTGAGATGCGGTTGGCGGGCCTTTCGGATTCAGGAGTTTTTCGCCCACTCCAGGTGGTCATCCCGATCCGCAGGACGGAGAGGGACCTCGCTGTTGCAATCGTCGTGCCTTGACGAAGAAAAGCGGTGGATTGGAACTGTGAGGTCCCTCTCCGCGGTGCGCCGGATCGGGATGACAGATGTGAGCGCAAGGATGGATTCTCGATGTTCTCTCCAAGACGCCGATTGATTCTCCCGGTTAGTGGACATCCCACGTGTCGTTCTGGATGATCCAGCACGGACACGCAATCTTTGTGATAGAACTTCCCGATTATTTCCGGATCAAGACGGTGCACAGCTTTGCGGAGCTGGTGGCAACACCGTTTGCAAACGGGGTGAATGCGCTTTGCTGGCCGCGGGTATTGGCCGGGGATTTTGGTGAAGTGGTCGAGAAACTGGGTGGCGAAAAGGAAATCTTAGCGATTGAGGAGGAGCAACTGCTTTCGCTGCCGGTGAGCGCGGCGGGACGGACGGCGATCGATATCATGCTGGACGATCTGCGAAAACTACGGGAGGAGGAACGCGATCCGGTGCTCAACTGCATCCATCGCTATCCGCGCGACGAATCGGCCGGACCGCTGCGGACAGATGTCTTTTCCTTCCACGCCGATAGCGCACCGGTGGAGGCTGATACCTGGCTCTGCACTTATCACGGGCCGGCGAGCGAAGGCCTGCGCAACGAGGACGCGCTCCGGCGGGTCGATGTGCCGGAGACCCGGGCAGAGCTCTTGAAGTTCCTCGCCGCGGAGGAAGATGACGCCGAGTTTCGCGAAGCTCTGCGCGAGCATTGCTACGATCTCCACTACGCGCCGCTTCCGCAGGCGCGACCCTATTCATTCGGTCTGTGGAACCTCTGGCGGATCGCGGTGGACTGGCCAGACAGCCCGGTGCCACCGTGCCTTCATCGCGCACCGGAAACGCTCCCCGGTCAACCGCCGCGGTTGCTCTTGATCAGCTAGAGAGTTCCCCGCCAAGTCGTGTCGATCGGGGCGGGAGTCTCGGGCTGGCGGCGGGCTCGATGGCCTTTCCAGCGGATGCTCGATTTTATCGCCACCTCGCGCCGCTTCAGCCGCCAGATCGCGGCCTTCCCCCTCCGCCAGACGGCGGAGGATTAGATTCGAACAGAGTGGGCTAAGCTCGCTTCTTGAGCTGGTCGCAGTCAGCTCGCGCGCGTTAGGCAGGCGAGGCGGCAACGCTCCATTTTTCCCGGCTGCTATTCCTTGTCGTAGGCGGCTTTGACCTGCACTTTCTGGCCTTTCTCATTGGTTCTGGTTGTCGTGACGACGCGCGACTTACCATCCTTTGAGACCATGATCCTCCCGGTCATGACGACTTCGCCGTCGCTTTTGATTGTCATGTCCATGGTGTGATTGTTCACCCTGGTGTAAGCCCGGGTATCGAGCTTCTCGTCGCCCGTCACCTTGTAGTCTTTGCCGTCGAACTTACCAGTCCACTCATTGCGGGTTGGCTTCCCGTCTTTGTCCGCCCCGATCACGGTCACTTTGACGCTGTCCCCATCCGGCTCGTATATCACCGTGTGATTTTTGCCCTGGGTCGGATCGAGCGTTGACTTCGCTTCGTTCAGCTTCCAAGTGCCCATGTTTGCGTTTTCCTGGCCGAAGCAGGCACCCGCGCTCAAGAGCGAAAGCGCCAGGGTGAATCCCAATAGTTTTGTTTTCATGATAGCAATCGAGCGCTGTTCTTCCGGGGCCGTCAAGTTAATCCGGCCGGCAAACGCCTCGCATTTTAAGCTTTGGCGACGGCATCGGCTGGCTCTTTTACGCCGCGGCGGGTGTGCGCTGCTGACTGCAACCCGCCGGCGCTGCAACCGCCCCGACCCGAGCTATTCTATCGTCGTGCTGAATTTGTTACCGCCCCGATTTCTCTGCGACTTCACAATCCCTTGCCGGGCCGATGGCACCTTCCTCGAGGCTCGTCGCAACGAGGCCGACTACCAAGCCTACGTTCGTTGGCTGAGCGATTATCTGCATACCGTCGAGCTGCCTCTCTCCGAGGTCAACAGGACTCAGAGTTAGGACCGGAAGAGCGCGAGATAGAGGGATCCTTTGAGGAATTTTTTGATTGTTCGGAAGCCGTTTACGACCGGCTCTTCCGTGAATACCGGGCGGAAAAGGCACTCGCCCGGGAATGGGGCCACGCCGACATGCCTTACCGTTCATTGCTTTCCTGGGCACTTCACAAAATTCCGGCGTCCGCAAAGCGCTATCTTAAGATGGATTTTTTCTTCACCAACTTCGCCGAAAGTGCGAGCAAATGAATCTCACCACCACCTTCCTTGAAATGCGATCGCTAGACCAGCTGCGCCCGAAGCGCGGCCCGGACGACCGGCCTCGCATTCAGGAAATCGCGAAGCCGAAATGGACTTTCAATCGCGATCTCTATCTCGCGGTGGGCGAAAGGTGGCAATGGATCGACAAGCGGGCGTGGACTGAGGAGCAGTGGAAGGAATACGCGATGGCGCCGGAGGTGCGGACATTCGGCGCATATGACGATGGCACCCTCGCCGGTTACTATGAACTGCGGCAGGATAACCAGGGTGGAGTCGAAATTGCTTACTTCGGGCTACTGCCAGAATTTCTTCACCGCGGGTTTGGCGGGGCGTTGCTGACCAGCGCAATCGAGCAGGCGTGGCGGATGCCGCCGCCAGTCAATCGCGTCTGGGTGCACACCTGCACGCGGGATCATCCGCGAGCGCTGGCGAACTACCAGGCCAGGGGATTCGTCATTTACAAGGTGACAGAGGACTAAAAGACGACGGGCCGGCAAATCGTGCATCCACCGAAAGCTACTATCGGTAAGGATGGAAGAGCGTATGTCGCGATGGCATAGGCCTTGAAACTTACGAGCTAAACGCGAGGGTCGCCTTAAATGAAAACATCCAAAAAGAAAGCGCGCGATAATGTTTCCCCTTTTCGGAACAAGCTTTGGGATTTGTTTGAAGATCTCGCCAAGGGAATGGATGGCGCCGACGTCGTCGTCGCGCTTCGGCAGGCGGGCGAGGAAATCTGGGCCGTGGGGATCGATGAAACCTACAGCAGCATGAGTCAGGGAGCCCAGGAAGATGAGCCACTGGGGAATGCCTTCGATATTACCTGGCTGACTGTGGTTTGCATCAAGCTCAAGGAAATCAAACAGGGCAAGAAGCCGACGGTCCGGATCAAGGCTTGACCTGGCGTGCGCCGTCCCGTCGCAGCTCTCTGCCTGTGCGGTGGGCCGGCGCACGCTAGATTGCGGTCGCATGCCGATCGTCCCATCCACGTTTCAAGCGCCGTCCCTGCTCCGTAACGGACACGTCCAGACCATCGTGGGAGCGCTTCTCCGGCGGAGTCGTCGGGCGCGATTCGAACGCGATCGACTGGAACTCGAGGATGGCGATTTCCTTGATCTGCGCTGGCTGCGCCACGGTCACGAGCGGCTGGCGATCCTGTCGCACGGCTTGGAGGGCTCGGCGGATGAGGGCTACATTCGCGGCATGGCGGTGGCTCTCGCCGCCGCCGGCTGGGATGCGCTGGCCTGGAACTTTCGCGGGTGCGGCGAAGAGCCCAACCGGCTCGTCCGGCTGTACCACAGCGGCGCAACGGAGGATCTAAGTGCGGTCGTTCAGCACGCCGCAAAGAGTCATGCGCGGATCGCCCTGATTGGTTTTAGCCTGGGAGGAAACCTGACTCTGAAATATATGGGTGAAGCACCGCCGCATGACTCGGTGATGGCCGCGGTAGCTATCTCGGCGCCGGTCGACCTGGCGGCGAGTGCGCGCATGCTCGATCAGCGCCGGAGTAACCGGCTTTATCTGCGCCGCTTTATCAACAGCCTGGTCTCGAAGGTCGAAGCGAAGGCGCTACATTTCCCCGACCAGATCGACGCGCGCGGCAGCCGCTCCCTGCGCACCTTCCAGGAATTTGACGATCGCTACACCTCGCGGTTGCACGGGTTTCGCGATGCCGCCGATTACTGGCAGCAGTCGAGCGCGCGCCAATTTCTTCTACGGATCACGCAGCCGACTTTATTGCTCAACGCACGTAATGATCCCTTTCTTTCGCCCGAGTGCTTTCCGTTTCCCGAAGCGGAACAATCGTCCTGCCTGTTCCTGGAGACGCCGGACTCAGGAGGTCATCTTGGGTTCGTGGATTACCAAGGCGGGCTTCGGCCCTGGTTCGAGCAGCGTGTAACTGGGTTCCTCGAAACGATCGGCGGGAGTTAGCGGCCGGCGCCACCACCTGGCTCCGAGTAGGTCAATGGGAATCCGCAGAGGGTGCGGGCGGAACGCTCGCTGCTGGCTTCTCCACAGCGGTCTCGTGCTGAGACTTAGGCTTTGCTGGCTCTTTTGCTTCCGGCTTGGCCGGCTGCTCGCGCGCCTTTTGCGTCGCGATTTCCTGTCCGCTGAACCCCATCCGGCTCATCAGGTCGGAGGTGGGACGAGGGGCTGCGTTTGCCGCTTCGCGGCGCGCCTGTGCCTCGACCTCGCGCCGGGCCTGCTCACGCGTGCGGCCGGCTGCTTTGGCCTGCGCCTTGGCGGCAGCGGTGCTGTGGCGGCTGGCTTTCGCCTGCGCTCTTGATTCGTTCCTGTCCTGCAAATCCGGCCTGCGCTCGACCTGCCTCTGGCGCCGCTGCGCTCCCGGGCGTACGTGGCGTTTTAGAAAAATCGGCGTCGGACTTGGCGTTGCTTCATCAACCGCCCGTGCACTGCCGCTGAAGCAGGCGAACACGATAACAATGGCTATGATTTTCATCTTATCTTGCTGTTGATTTGCAGACCGCGGTCACTTCGGACTTGCCGGAGACCCGCCAGTTTAGCTCTCGGCGTCTTAAATTGGCAGCATCGCACGTGCCAGAGCCGTGGCCGTTCGCCCACCTCCATGATTGCCATGCGGCTATTGTTTTGATGGATGGGTCAAGTCGGATGGGCAACCGAGACACGGAATCGACCGAAAGCAGGCGATCGCAGGAGAAATCTTCGCCATCTTCGTGATTGATTAAATAGTGAACCCGTAGAGACTTATCGCAGAAGATGGACACATCGCATTCCCAGCCGAACCCGTCCCCGAAATACGTCGCGCTGAACGACTCGCTCTATGACTATATTGTGCGCCATCGCACGCGCGTCGTCGACCCGGTGCTCGACGAACTCCGCGCGGAAACGGAGACTCTGGGCGATCTCGCCCGAATGCTGATTAGCCCGGAGCAGGGCGATTTTCTCACTCTGCTGACGAAGCTCCTCGACGTCCGAACTGTGGTCGAGGTGGGCACGTTTACCGGTTACAGCGCCATCTGCCTGGCGCGTGGTCTGCCGGGTGGCGGCCGGCTTTATTGTTTTGATGCGAATGCGGAGTGGACCGCGATCGCTCAGCGCTATTGGGAGAAGGAAGTCGTGGCGGACCGGATCGAGCTTCGGCTGGGCGACGCGAAAGAGATCCTGCGGAAATGGGAGCCGCCGACCGCGATCGATCTCGCCTTCATCGATGCCGACAAGCCCGGTTACGACACTTATTTCGAGTTGCTCATGCCGCTGATGAAACCGGACGGGCTGTTTATCTTCGATAACATGATTTGGGGCGGACGGATTACCGAGCAACCGCTGACCGATCCGGATGGAGTGGCGCTCGACCAATTGAACCGAAAGCTGGCGACTGATCCGCGGGTCGAGTCGGTCTTGCTGCCAGTCGCGGACGGGTTGCATTTCGTGCGCAAGCGCGGTGTGAAGCGCTGAAATTTTTCCTCTCGACCTCGCTTCGGGCTTGGCAGCTTCCCTGAGACCGATGAAAACGCTTCTTCTACCCGTCCTCTTCTTTTTTGCCTGTCACGCGGCGTGTGCAACCCAGGCCGACGATACCGTCATCACAATCGACGGGACCATCGCGGGCGCGACCCCGTTCCTCAGCCAGGTAACTCTCTCGGTCAGCAATACCGCCTCGATTAAGAGCGTCCAATTCGCCATCGCGCCCAAGCCGGGCGCGTCGACGCGGCCGCTATCTGGGACCTACTCCTACAGCTACCTGGCTGAGCGGGGAGACATCGTGAGCGGGAAGATTTTTCTCCCCGTCTACGGTCTTTACGATAACTACACAAACACCGTCACCCTCACCTATTCCTTCAACGACGGCTCGTCCAAGGAGGAAAGCACCTCGATCGCAACGGCGACTTTTGACGATCCCTGTGCCTACAATAGCCCGACCATCCTGCAGCCGAAGACGGCCGGCAATTCGCTGAGCTATGATTTCATCCTGCTCAAGGGTTCTTGTAGCACTTACTCTCCTGCGATCATCGATACCGACGGGGCGCTACGCTGGGTTGGAACGACCGGAGCGAAGTTTTTCAGCCTGGCTTTCTTCGAGAATTCCATCTACATCGCCGACGGCTCGCTCATCTACCGAAATGATCTCGACGGCACGGTCGAACTCCTGGGCGATTACGCGGGCGCCGGAGTGAAGAATTTCCATCACAACGTCGATCGCGGTAAGTTTGGGCTCCTCTTTGAGGTCGACTCCAAGGAATACCTGGAGTCGATCATTATGGAGATCGACACCTCCGGAACGCTACTAAAGACCTGGAACATGGCCGATATTATATCCGCCGCGATGACCGCTGGTGGAGATGATCCCGACCAGTTTGTTTTTTCTTCACCGGGCGATTGGTTCCACCAAAACGCGATGATCTACGATCGGGCGGATGACTCGCTGATTGTCTCCAGTCGGGAAGATTTCCTGATTTGCATTGATTATGCGACCGGAGCGATCAAGTGGATCCTGGGCGATCCGGAGAAGAAGTGGTATCAGTTCCCCTCGCTCCGGCAGTACGCGCTCACTCTGGCGGCCGACAGTCTGCCGCCGGTGGGGCAGCATGCGGTCTCGATCACTCACGACCGCGGCATCCTGGTAATGGATAACGGACTGAACAGTCTTTTTCACCAGCCGGCTGGGGTTTATCGTCCCTACGCCGCTCCGCGTAAGTACCGAATTGATCTAACAAACCGAATCGCGACCGAGGTCTGGAACTACCCGATGGAGGAAAGTATCGACAGCCCCTACTGTAGCAGTGTCTACGAGGATCAACCGCTGAATTATCTGGTGAATTACTCCTATGTGATCGACGTGCCCGGCCAGGCACTGCACGCCCGCCTCCTCGGGCTCGACGCGACGGGCGCGAAGGTCTTCGACTACGAGTATCTGACAGCCGGATGCACCAAGATCTTCAATGCGACCCCGCTCCATCTCGAAAGCACCGCTTTTCCGGCGGTCGGGCCGCAGTCGCTGAACCTGTCCACGCGCGGCCTGGTCGGTCCAGCGGATGAGGCTCTCATTGCCGGCTTCATCGTCACGGGTAACGAAGCAAAGACTGTCGTGCTGCGCGCGCTCGGTCCTTCGCTCACGCAGGCCGGCCTCTCGGAAACGTTGGCCGATCCCATGATGACTTTGTTTGATGGCGCCGGACAGGTGATTGCGACAAACGACGACTGGCTCTCAGGCGGTAACGCCGGACAGATCGCCGTCGATGGCCTGGCGCCGATCGATTCCGCGGAGGCGGCTCTGCGGGTGACGCTGGCACCGGGAGTTTATTCCGCCGTGGTCTCGGGAAAAGAGACCACGCCGAGTATCGGCCTGGTAGAGGTGTATGACGTCTCGGCTACAAGCGAGTCAGCGCTGGCAAACATGAGCACGCGCGGAATGGTCGGCGCCGGGCCCGACGACCTGCTGATCAGCGGATTCATTGTCGGGTCGGTGGACAACTCAACCGTCGTGCTGAGGTCGCTCGGCCCGTCCCTCGCCGCCGAGGGGATAGTCAACCCCTTGGGTGATCCAAGCTTCACGGTTTACGATCAGAATGGCGCCCTCCTCGCCGGGAATAACAATTGGCAAGAGGATCCAGGTGCACTCGATCTCACACTGAATCAGCTCGCGCCGGCGGCTCCCGCGGAGGCGGCGACGATCTTGTATCTGCCGGTTGGCGCCTACACCGCGGTCACGGTGGGCGCGGACGGTGGCAGCGGAATCGGCTTGATCGAGGTCTATAATCTCGAGTTGCAATAACTGCTTTTCAGCCCCCTTTGCCGGGCGATGGGATTGCGTAACCCCGCGGTATGCCGCTCCCGCCGCCGTCATAATTTCAAATGGACAAACGAATGAGTTTGGGCAGGCTCTTGTTTCATGACTACAGCCGCACCGCGCGAACTTCGCCTCGCCAAACGGATGGCGCGGCTCGGAACTGAAACTGCCTTTGAAGTGCTGGTGAAAGCACGGGCGCTGGAGGCCCAAGGGCGCGATATCGTCCACCTCGAAATTGGCGAACCGGATTTCGATACGCCAGATAACATCATCGAAGCGGCCTGCGACGCGCTGCACAAGAGCTTCACCCATTACGGCCCCTCTGCCGGTATGCCACAGCTGCGGGAGACAATCGCGCAATATGTGAGCGAGACGCGCGGAATCACCGCGACGGCGGATGAGGTGGTCGTCGTGCCGGGCGGAAAGCCGATCATTTTCTTTACCATCATGGCGTTGGTAGAGGAAGGCGACGAAGTGATCTATCCCAACCCCGGTTTTCCGATTTATGAGTCAATGATCGATTTCCTCGGTGCTAAAGCAGTGCCGATCCGGTTGCGGGAAGAAATGGATTTTCGGCTCGATGTGAATGAGTTGCCGGGGCTGATCAACGACCGGACCAAGCTGATCATCCTGAACTCGCCGCAGAACCCGACCGGAGGCGTCCTGGAAAAGCAGGACCTCGAGGGCGTGGCGCGCGCGATTGGCGATCGCAATATTATGGTGCTGACTGATGAGATTTACAGCCGGCTGATTTTTGAGGGCGAACACCACTCCATCATGTCACTTCCCGGGATGAAGGAGCGCTGCATTTTGCTCGACGGCTTTTCCAAGACTTATGCGATGACGGGTTGGCGCATGGGTTACGGCGTGATGCGTCCCGACCTGGCGACACACGTCGCGCGGCTCATGACTAACTCCAACTCTTGCACCGCCAGCTTTACGCAGATGGCTGGGATCGAGGCGCTGCGAGGACCGCAGGGTTCGGTTGATGCGATGTGCGCGGAGTTTAAGAAACGGCGAGATCTCATGGTCGGCGGGCTAAATAACATCAAGGGCTTCTCCTGCCGCCTGCCGAAAGGCGCGTTCTACGTTTTCCCAAACATCAAGAAGACCGGTTGGCCTTCGAAGAAACTGGCTGACACGCTGCTCGACGACGCCGGCGTTGCCGCTCTTTCCGGCACGGCCTTCGGCGATTTTGGCGAAGGTTACCTCCGTTTTAGCGTGGCCAACTCCATCGAGAACATCGAAAAAGCGCTCGACCGCGTCGGCGCCTGGGCAACGAAAAATCTGTAGGACACCCGCCGCCGTTGCCGAGATTGTGCTTGCCTCGGCGGAGGGGCGGCTCTGAGACTGTGTTTCCGGGACTAGTATCCGCAAGAATTCTGGGGAAGACGCAGTTTATGCACAAGATCATCATTCCACTCGTTATCGCCATCCTGACAGCAGGAACAGCCGCCGCGTCCGAAACCGACGAACAAACAATTTGGAAGTTGGAGCGTGCCTATTGGCAATATGTGGAGAAGAACGACTTGGAGTCTTATGCCAACCTGTGGCACGATAACTTTCTGGGCTGGCCCTCCGTCAGCCCCGCGCCGGTGCACAAGGGTCACATCACCGACTGGATCACGAACCAGACGAGCAAAGGTTTGACCTTCAAGGCCGGCGAATTCAAGCCGGCCGATCTGAAGGTTACCGGCGACGTCGCCTCGTGCTGTTACTGGATCACGTTGCACTGGCGGGACAGGGATGGAAAGGGAACGCCCTCGACCATCCGCATTACGCACGCCTGGCTGCGATTGGGAGGCGACTGGCGCATCATCTCGGGGATGTCCATGCCGGAGCCCAAACTCGCGACAAAGTAATCTCGCGGCAACGCTGGTGAGCGATCGAATTTCGTTCCATTGTTGCAGGCATGACCGAGAAGAAACATTTCCGCGTTTTTGCCACCTCACGGATCGGCGATCCGGCTGAGAACCGCCTGCGCGAGCAGGGCTATGAACTCGAAGTTTTCCAGGGGCCGGAAGCGCCGCCGAAAAAGCTGATCTTAGAGAAAGTGAAGAGCGGTATCGACGGTTTGATCACCACGCTACGCGACCAGATTGACGCCGAGATCTTCGCCGCCGGCGAGGGAACGCTCAAGGTCGTGGCGCAAATCGCGGTGGGTTTCGATAACATCAACCGCGCTGACGCTAACAAATACAAGATCCCGTTCACCCACACCGCTGACGTGCTGACTGAGGCCACGGCCGAGTTTGCTTTTCTGATGATGGGTATGTTGGCGAGAAAAATGTATGCGAGCGAGCGTCTCGTACGGGAGCAAAAGTGGCCTTCCTGGCATCCCTTCCTGCCTTTCCTGGGCGATGAAGTCACGGGCAAGACTATCGCCGTTATCGGCACCGGACGAATCGGGCTGGCCATGATCAAGAAATGTTCCGGGTTCGACATGAACATCCTGTGCTATGACCCGGCCTATCAAAATGAGAGTTATGTGGCCGCGATTCAGGAAGTGATGAACCTGCGCCATGACAAGGGCATCCAGAAGGAGCAGACCCGGATCAAATATGTCGAATTCGAGGAGGCGCTGAGCGGCGCCGATTATGTCAGCATCCATGTGCCGCTCCTGCGCGAAGACGAGACCGACAAGCCGACATATCACCTCATCAACGAGAAGACATTGCAGCTCATGAAACGGTTTGATCACCACGCTACGCGACCAGATTGACGCCGAGATCTTCGCCGCCGGCGAGGGAACGCTCAAGGTCGTGGCGCAAATCGCGGTGGGTTTCGATAACATCAACCGCGCTGACGCTAACAAATACAAGATCCCGTTCACCCACACCGCTGACGTGCTGACTGAGGCCACGGCCGAGTTTGCTTTTCTGATGATGGGTATGTTGGCGAGAAAAATGTATGCGAGCGAGCGTCTCGTACGGGAGCAAAAGTGGCCTTCCTGGCATCCCTTCCTGCCTTTCCTGGGCGATGAAGTCACGGGCAAGACTATCGCCGTTATCGGCACCGGACGAATCGGGCTGGCCATGATCAAGAAATGTTCCGGGTTCGACATGAACATCCTGTGCTATGACCCGGCCTATCAAAATGAGAGTTATGTGGCCGCGATTCAGGAAGTGATGAACCTGCGCCATGACAAGGGCATCCAGAAGGAGCAGACCCGGATCAAATATGTCGAATTCGAGGAGGCGCTGAGCGGCGCCGATTATGTCAGCATCCATGTGCCGCTCCTGCGCGAAGACGAGACCGACAAGCCGACATATCACCTCATCAACGAGAAGACATTGCAGCTCATGAAACCGACCGCCTATCTCGTAAACAGCTCACGCGGCCCGGTGGTGGACGAAAGTGCGCTGGCCAGGGCGTTGAAAGCGAACGTGATCGCCGGGGCGGCGCTGGACGTGTTTGCGAAAGAGCCGCTGCCGCCGGATTCGCCGCTGCTCGCTCCTGAGATCGCCGACCGCACGCGGCTCTTCCATCACTTCGCCAGCGGCGGGCAGATCACACGGCTCTCGGTCGATCCCGACAAAGGGATGGCAGGCCGTACCGTTCAGGGCGTGATCGATGTGCTGGAAGGTCACTACGACGGTGACCCGGCGAAGATGCCATACGTGGTCAATAAGGAAGCGTTCGGTGAGTCGTAAAGTCGGCCCGGAGGCTGAGAACGCCACCATTCCCCTCGCCCAATTAAATTGAATTGACCGCGACCAGAGAAAGTGACGATATCCGGCCACGAAAACTACACGCACTCTGTTAATCGCTCTGGCCCTGTCATTAACAGCGGCAAGCTCGTGATGACGGGCAGCATCACCGTGGAGAAGGATGGTAAGTCGCGAGTCGTCAAGACGAGCAGGACCGACGCCGACGGCAAGAAACACACCGAAAAAACCTACTACACCAAAGAGTAGACTCGGACATCATTTAGAAACGAGGACAGCTGCTCATCCCGAGTGCGGGTGAGCAGCTGAACTTTTGCCGGGTTCGCGCGCCGCGCCGCGCTCATTTTTAGACCTTCGGCGCGCAGAAATTACGGCGCTGGCCTCGGATCAAACCGGCGAATCCGGACTCATTTCCGACGATTCCAGACCAAATC
>MWWA01000268.1_pt1 | contig 14451 bp, 10 predicted proteins | sample 1047341 | NCBI WGS metagenome assembly MWWA01 (sample SAMN06349978, study PRJNA376086) | soil metagenome | isolation source: MS5-1 sample Antarctic (ecotone) soil | place: Antarctica | collected 2015-01-13
AGGTTCCATTGATGAATGTTTTTTTCTCTATCAGGAGTGGAAATGTCAGGTTCAAATGTTTGTTCTGCAGCCCAGTAGTCATTAATTTCATCCACACTCTTCCAAAATCCTATTGCCAGGCCGGCCAAATAGGCGGCTCCCAAGGCAGTGGTTTCTGTTATCTCCGGTCTCACCACCTTACAATTGAGCATATTGCTTTGAAATTGCATGAGCAGGTCATTAGCTGTTGCTCCTCCATCTACTCTAAGTTCAGAAATAGTGATACCGGCATCTGCGTTCATTGCATTAAGCACATCCATCGTTTGGTAGCAAATGCTTTCAATGGCTGCCCGTGCAATGTGGCCGGCTGTTGAGCCCCTTGTCAATCCGAAGATTGCACCTCTTGCATCCTGGTTCCAGTGGGGAGCGCCCAAACCGGTAAAGGCAGGAACAAAATAGACGCCCCCATTATCCGGCACCGTATCAGCGAGTTGTTCCACATCCTTAGAAATCTTGATTGCACCTAATCCATCCCTCAACCATTGAACAACCGCCCCCCCGATAAAGACACTTCCTTCCAACGCATACATTACTTTATTATTCAGCTTCCAGGCTATAGTGGTTAACAAATTATTTTTACTAATTACTGGTTGTTCCCCCGTATTCATCAGCATAAAACAACCTGTCCCGTAAGTATTCTTTACCATGCCCGGTTTTAGACAAAGTTGCCCGAATAATGCAGCCTGCTGATCACCTGCAATTCCGCATATTGGAATATTACCAGCCCCAAAAAAATCCGTTTCACCATATACTTCGCTACTCGATTTCACAGATGGCAAAACGGATTTGGGGATATTGAACAGGTCTAACAATTCATTATCCCACTCCAATGTGTGAATATTAAAAAGCATTGTTCTGGAAGCGTTCGAGACATCTGTGGCATGTACCTGCCCATTGGTTAATTTAAATAACAACCACGAATCAATAGTACCGAAACACAACTCACCCTCTTCTGCCTGCCGGCGGGCATCTTTCACATTATCAAGTATCCAGCTTAGTTTGGTGGCTGAAAAATAAGCGTCAATTATCAAACCTGTCTTTTGTTGAATGAATTCCCGAAGATTCTTTTCCTTAAGACTATCGCAAAAATCAGCGGTGCGTCTGTCCTGCCAGACTATTGCATTGCAGATTGGCTCGTGTGTTTGGCGATTCCAAACCAGAGTTGTTTCTCTTTGATTCGTGATGCCAATGCCGGCAATATCTTTAGGTGAAATGCCGCAATCTTTCATCACATTTATGGCGGTTTGTTTTTGAGATTCCCAGATTTCATTCCCATCATGCTCCACCCAGGCGGGCTGCGGAAAAATTTGTTTAAACTCCTGCTGAGCTATTGATTTTACTTTTCCTGTGTGATCAAAAATTATCGAACGGGAACTCGTAGTTCCCTGGTCTAAAGCAAGAATATATTCTTTCATGCAATCGTCTTAATGTATAAATGTAAAATTTTCTAAGGGGAGCAAAAACAGCAGCCAAATCTAATGGTAAATTCTTTAATCAGACTGCTGCTTATCGCTGAATATATAATTTTCAGCAAGTTTTCTGAATGAAAGGGTATCTTGATTTTTCCAATCCTCATTCTTGTTCCTAAGAACTGCTATCATATCTGATACTTTTTCAGAAATTCTGATCGCTTCACCGGCATCTAATAAAAGTAGCCGCGTTCTTCGGCTCAGCACGTCTTCAGTGGTGATTGCCATTTCTTCCTCTACTGCAAGTATCACATCCTTTTTAAAAATTGGGAAAGATTTGCTTAAAGATTGCTCTGTATGCGAGTCATTTACTTTACCATGGTCAGGTTCGGAGGTGATGGAGTTATTCAATACAGTACTAATTTTTTTTCCAGTAAGCGAGAGTGAAGCAGTCGTGGAATTAGTGACCTGCCAATTCAAGACCCTTTCGACTTTTGAAATCATGTCTTCGCCCATTTTTCTGTATGTAGTCCATTTCCCGCCAAGGATTGTAAACATTTTTGATGGTGAAACAATGATCCTATGACTTCTCGAAATTTCTTTGGTTTTCTGATTCGCTTCTTTCGTAGCCGCCAGCGGCCGCAGCCCCGCGAAGATGCTCAGTATATCATTTCGTCCAGGCTTTTCTGTCAGATAGGCTGCAGCATTTTCCAGGATAAAATCTATTTCTTCTTCCTGCGCCACAGGCTCGAGTGAAATTTTGTTAACGGGAGTATCCGTTGTACCGGCCAGCAGTTTATTATGCCAGGGTAAAACAAACAACACCCTGCCGTCACTGGTTTTTGGGATCATCATTGCCCTTTCTCCAGGTAAAAATTTTTTATCAATTACTATATGCACACCCTGGCTTACAGCAATCGTTTTATCACCTTCAGGTTCGTCCATACGAAGTATATCATCTGCAAATACACCTGTTGCATTTATTACTACTTTCGCTTTAACTGAATACTCACCGCCATTTTCCAAATCTTTTAATTCAGCACCCACGATTGTATTTCCAGATTTATTAAGTGCGTTTACCTGCATATAATTAATTGCAAATCCTCCGTGATCAAATATTGTTTGTGCCAGTGCTATTGCAAGCCTCGCATCGTCAAACTGCCCGTCATGATAAAGAACTCCTCCAATCAGATTTTGCTGGTTGATAGTTGGTAAATGCTCAACTACCTTTTTTTTATCAATAAAAACTGAAGATCCAAGGCTTAAACTTCCGGAGATCCAGTCATACAGTTTTAAGCCTACAGTATATTTTATCTTATCTAAGAAATTATATAATGGTATGATGAACTGTAAATTCTTTACAAGGTGAGGCGCATTTTTATAAAGTAAACCTCGTTCTACCGCCGCTTCTCTTACAAGCTTCACATTTCCCTGCGTAAGGTATCTTACGCCACCATGTACCAGCTTTGTGCTTTTCGAAGAAGTAGATTTTGCAAAGTCAGATTGCTCCACGAGCAAGGTCTTATATCCACGTGTACAAGCTTCGAGAGCGATACCTAACCCGCTGGCGCCACCGCCGATCACCAGGATATCCCAATCCCTATTTTGCTTTATTTGATCTAAGACGTTTTCTCTCTTCATCAAGAGTTGTGTAATTAGAAGGAATTATTAATTATGATTTTTTCTGAAACACCCTGACGTAGTCAATTAGGAAAAGGGCCGGAAAAACATTAGTATCCACACCTTTTGCACCACCCCAATCACCTCCTACAGCAAGGTTCAATAGTAAATGAAATTTTTTATCGAAAGGCCATTCTTCAAAGCCTTTCACGGAATTTTTGTAGGTAAAAACAATTTGATCATCAAGCATAAAATCAATTTTCTCACGTGTCCATTCTATCCCATAAACATGAAATTTTGAGTAAACGTCAGGGACGAAAATGCCTTTAGATCTTTGTGTATCTATCCGGTGATTGTAAGCTTTTGTATGTACCGTGAAGAAAACGGAATCTGGCATATAACCTACATGTTCCATGATATCTATTTCACCGCTCGCCGGCCATCCTCCGTATTCCCATGTTGTTGGCAACATCCAGATAGCGGGCCACAGCCCCCTGCCCGCAGGAAGTTTTGCAGAGACTTCAATCTTCCCATATAGCCAGTCACCTTTTTGCTTGGTAATTAATCTTGCAGAAGAGTAAGGATTCGCCGAATCATTTTGTTTTACAGCTTTAATATGCAGTAAGCCATCCCTTACAACTGCATTTAACGTATCTGAGCTTGTATAATACTCCAGTTCATGATTACCCCAGCCATGTCCACCGACATCATAATCCCATTTGGTAGAATCGGGTAGTCCTTCATAATTAAATTCATCCGACCAGGTGAGTTGCCAACTATTATTTTTTTCAATAATTTTTTTCGAACCATTGCAGCCAAATAAAAAAATTGACATTAATATGATGCTAAAAAAGATAAAGTGCTTCCGGTAACGATCGGTATCTACTGACTGCCTGGTATTCAAAATCATATTTTTATGATGATAAAACAGAACTGGCTGATGAGTGAACATGTAACGCATCAAATATACCTGCTTCAAACTTATAGTGAGCAGTGATGGCGATCATGGCAGCATTATCAGTACAATATTGGAAATCCGGTAAATAAGTTCTCCAGTTTTCTTCTTTACCCATCTTTCGAAATTCCTCACGTAGCAGGCTATTCGCACTTACGCCACCTGCAAGGCAAACCTGTGTCACATTAGTTACCTGCACAGCCTTTTTTAACTTTTTAAGCAAAATAGTTACAATTCGTTTTTGTATGGAAGCACAAATATCAGGCAGGTTGCGGTTGACAAAGCCTGGATCTTTAGCTTTTTCGTCATGGATGAAATATAATATAGCAGTTTTTAGCCCACTGAAACTAAAATCTAATCCATCAATTTTCGGTTCGGGAAATTGGTATTTATCTGTATCACCGTTTGTACTATGATAGTCAATAAGCGGTCCGCCAGGATAAGGTAGCCCGATAATTTTTGCCGCCTTGTCAAATGCTTCTCCTGCAGCATCATCTCGTGTTTTTCCAATCACTTTTAAATGTAACGGGCTTTCGCATAGAACAATTTGAGTATGTCCTCCACTAACAGTTAAACACAAAAAAGGAAACGTCGGTATAGATTTATTTTCATTATCCCGGATAAGATTTGCCAATACATGTGCCTGCATATGATCAACTGCAATGAGTTTTTTATTGAGCGATAATGCAAGGGATTTTGCGAAGCCCGCCCCGACAAGCAATGCACCCATCAACCCGGGAGAACGTGTAAAACCAAATGCATCAATTTGATGTAGCGACACGTTGGCTTTTTCGAGAGCTTCCTTTGTAACAGGAACAATTGCCTGAAGGTGAGCCCTGGATGCTAATTCCGGTACAACTCCACCGTATTTTTCATGAATACTCTGGGAATGGATTACATTACTGCGAATGGCCCCGTTAATGCAAACTGCAACGGCTGTTTCATCGCAGGAAGATTCAATTGCCAATATTTTAGCCATAAAATTTAGAAAAACTATTTGGATCTGATCGCAACAACGGGATCAAGTCTTGCAGCACTGATAGCAGGAATAATACCTGCGAGAATGCCGATGATAATACATATGGTAAATGCCAGCGTAAGTATGCCGGAGGAAATATAAACGGGAAAATCAAAGAGATTGGTAAGTACCACCGTTAATATAAATACCAATAATAAGCCTATCAGGCCACCCAAAATGCAAATAATGGCGGCCTCCAGTAAAAACTCCGAAAGTATGCTGCGCTTTTTAGCACCGATAGCTTTCTTTAATCCAATCATTGCCGTCCTTTCTTTTACCGTAACAAACATAATATTTGCTATTCCAAAAGCTCCCACCACGAGGCTCAGGATACCTATGGCCCATCCCCCGAGATTGATACTGGAAAAGACTGAACTGACCTTGTCGCTGAAACTACTGATCTGGTTCAGGGTAAAATTATCTTCCTGAGTAGGGCTAAGTTTTCTGATAGAGCGCATCACGCCTTTTAACTCATCAGCCAGAGCAGTTGCTGAAACATCTTCTTTCCCCTGCACCATTATTAACGGGCTGCTTCTGTCTTCTGCAAATACCTGCCTGGCGAATCGGAAAGGTAAAACAACTGATTCATCATAATTCCAACCTATCATACTTTGTCCCACTTTTTTCATTACACCAATCACTATTGCCTTTTTATTTTTTATAGTTACTAATTTTCCAACCGCCGCTCCTGCATTACCAAACAGATTTTCCGCATTTGTATAACCAATAACAACCACAGCACTACCGGATGCAAATTCACTTGAGGAAATGAAGCGGCCGAATTCAATCTTTTTAGGTTGGATATCATTTTCTTCTTCACTAACGCCGAAAACTGTCACATCCTCCAAAGCAAAATTTCCAAATTGTAGAATGCTCCTGTTATTGATAACAAAAGCAACATGACGGGCAAGTTGGCTCCGTTCTTTTAAGAAGCTAACCTCTTTAAATTCGGGCACAGGCCGATTAACATATTTCCACCACGGATAATCCGGTCCGCCTGAATAATTCCATTTATCAACGTAAATAGTATTGGCTCCAAGCGTTTTAATTTGATTCTGAATATTCATTTCAAGACTATTGACTGTTGCCAGCACGCCGATGATACAAAATATACCAAAAGAAATCCCTGTTAGCGAAAGCGCTGTGCGGAGCTTGTTGATCATTAGCTCCTGTATCGTTAGGCGAAAAGAGCTTGCGAGAATATTTAAAGTTTTGCGCATGATTGCAAAAGTAAGTATTACCTTCTTTCCGGCGTATCGCACGCCTTTGGCATGTTTAAAAGAATGTACCTTACGGGGCAAAAAGATTATATTTCCAACGCCTTGTCCACCGCAAAAGAAAATTATAAACTCCAGGCTGGTATTACTGTACTGGCTGTGATTTTGTTCAGTATTAAATTGTATGCTTATTTTATTACCGGATCGTTGTCAATCTTAACCGATGCCCTGGAAAGTATTGCGAATATCGCGGCTGGTTTCGTAGGCCTTTATAGCCTTTATATTTCTTCAAAACCCAGTGATAACGATCATCCCTATGGCCATGGAAAGATTGAATATATCTCTGCAGGGATTGAAGGCACCTTTGTAATCGTTGCGGGCATTTACATTATTTATATGGCGCTCATGGATTTTAACCGGCCTGCACAAGTGGCAAAACTGGACATCGGATTGTTCCTGATTGCCGGTACAGGCATTATCAATTTTATTGTGGGGATGGTAAGTGTAAAAACGGGTAAAAAGAATAATTCTTTACAATTAATCGCTGCGGGCAAACATTTAAAGACAGATACCTATACATCCCTCGGTATTTTTATAGGATTAATACTGATGTATTTCACGGGTTGGCAATGGCTTGATTCGCTCATTGCCACCATTTTTGCATGCATTATCATTTTTACAGGATATAGAATTATTCGTACATCTATAGCAGGCATAATGGATGAAGCTGATGTTCACATCCTTGATCATCTTGTAAGTTTGCTAAATGCAAAGCGAAAAGAAAACTGGATAGATATTCACAATCTCCGTATCATTAAATATGGGAGCAAACTCCATTGCGACTGTCACCTCACTTTACCCTGGTATCTCAACCTTAATGAAGCACACGCGGAGATAGATTCCTTTACAGAAATCATCAGAAATGAATTTGGAGAAGCAGTGGAATTTTTTATCCATTCCGATGGTTGTAAAGAATTTTCCTGCCGTATATGCAATAAGAAAGATTGTTTGGTAAGAAAGCACCCATTTGAAAAAAAATTGGAGTGGACAGTTACAAATATCTCAGACAATACCAGGCATACAATAGCTTCCTGATGTTGGATAACTCTCAGCCCAAAAGCGATGCCACACCAAATGCAGCGCCTGCTGCCAGCGCACCTATCATCATCACTTTCAAAGCGCCGGCCAAAACAGGTACGCCGGTAACCTTACTTTTAAGATAACCAAATACAAATAAGCAAACCAAAGTGGCGATCACAGAAATTTCCAGCGCATCCCTGGAGTTGTCAAAAAAGAAGTACGGGCTTAAAGGAATGATACCGCCAACTACATATGAAATACCAATGTTTAAAGCACTTTTTCTTGCTCTTGCCGGGTCAGGTTTATCCAGTCCTAGTTCAAACTTCATCATAAAATCAACCCATTGTTTTTTATCCTTCGATATCTCTTCTGTAGCTTCTTCCTGTAGTTCTTTACTTAGGCCAATACTTTTAAAAAAATCTTTTACTTCTTCTTTCTCCTTTTGAGGAACCCGCTCTACCTCTTCGTACTCCCTTTTGAGTTCACTATCGTAGTGGTCCTGCTCCGTTTTACCGGCGAGGTATCCTCCAAGACCCATAGCAATACTTCCGGCTGCAATTTCAGCAATACCCGCAATCACAATGATATTACTACTGGCGACCGCTCCACTTAACCCGGCAGCCAGCGCAAAAGGCACGGTTAATCCGTCGCTCATTCCTATAACGATATCACGTATCATATCAGAGCTTTGCAGGTGTTCTTCCGGATGATGATGATGATGCATATTGACAACTTTTGAAGAAGCTAAATTTTCATTATTGAATTATATTGGTTGAAATACGATAAATGATCCCATTGTAATCGTCACTAACGAGCATAGCACCATCGGGATAAAATGCAATATCTACAGGACGTCCATTCACTGTCTTTCCCTCCTGCAACCAACCGGCCGCAAATAGTTGAGGGTCTGACAACCGTCCATCTTCTCCCTCTTTCAAAACCACTACGTCGTAACCGACAGGTGTGCTTCGATTCCAGCTTCCATGCCTTGATATAAATAAAGCATTCCGGTATGCCGGGGGAAACATTTGGCCGGTATTAAACCTTAATCCTAACGCGGCTACATGCGGACCCAATAGTTTTACCGGGGGAATAAAATTGCTGCAATCTTTTCCCTTGCCAAATTCCGGATCAGGTATATTGCCCTGGTGACAATATGGATAACCAAAATGAAGGCCCGCCTGTGGGGCGCCATTTAATTCATCATTGGGCACATCATCACCCAATTGATCTCTCCCGTTGTCAGTAAACCATAAATGATTTGTTTCCGGATGCCATGTAAAGCCAACCGTATTCCTGATGCCTTTTGCAAAAATTTCAAAACCTGTACCATCTTCGTTCATGCGTGTGAGTGATGCATATACCGGATCTGTCGGTTCGCATATATTACAGGGGGCGCCTACCGGTACATACAATTTACCATCAGGCCCGAAGGCAATAAATTTCCATCCATGATGCGTATCATCCGGGAATTTATCGAATACTACTTTTGCAGAAGGAGGATTTGAAAGGTGTTGTTCGATATCATCCAGACGCAGGATTTCAGAGATAGTAGCAATAAACAAATTCCCATTTCTGAAAGCGACACCATTAGGTGAATTAAGACCACTGGCTATTGTATAAACCGAATCAGCTCTGCCATCTACGTCAATATCTTTGAAGGCATAAACATTTCCACTGCTGCGTGAACCGGCATATACAGTACCTGCAGGCGATATACTAAGACTTCTGACACCTTCCGCCATAGCGAATATATCTATGTTGAAGCCGTCAGGAAGACGGATATTTTGAAGATGATATTTCTCACGAAGATGATGCTGTTCTTCATCAGAAAATCCGGCGGCAATGCTGGTTTGCCTTTTAGAATCATTTGAACAGCCAACTAAAATAAAAAGGGTGGATACACAGGTGAGAATTATGTTTAAGTATTGCAATGATCCTTTGCATCTGTTCATATCACGGGGGAAATTCAAGAGCAAATTACCAAATAAAAAAGCATTTACTTGAACAGTCATCAGCCTGAGCAGATATTAAATTGATTGAATCCGATCCCTTTATAAGGAATAGTCAACTAACACTTAGACAATAAAACGTTCAGGAATTATCGACAAAGAGAAATATTGAATTATTCTTCTACTAATTTAGCCAGGTGCAAAAGATCTGCCTTTTTGTACTTCTCCGTTTCACTTGTGAAGCATTTAGCATATTCTTCCAGGAGATGCTGGATAATGCGCCTGTTACTAAGTTGTTTGAAATAAGAAGGGGTAGGAGGTACAGAAATTCTCTTAAAATAACTTTCAACATCTTTTAGTGAATATATCTGTCCATTGAGAGGATCTATGAAAAAATTGATTTTTTCACTTCGCTGCCGGGTAGGATTTGGGAAATTATAATCAATATCGAAGTAGGCCAAAATAAATTGCTTAGGGATGTTAATCGCACGTACAGGTATATCTAGCAACTCACAGATGATTAAATAAAAAATCCCATTCGTAATCGCATTTCCCTTTTTTGCTTCTATCATTTTATTGATGCAAAAATCTTCTCTGATATCGTACGCTACTTCGTTACCTTTCAATTTATAATAACTATAGAGGATACCCGTAATCAAATTGATCTGCTCAAGGGGGGTCAGATAACTATTTAGCTCCAACCAAATGTTTCTCCGAACCTTTTCAATTTCCTGCAGAGTTGAAGTTTGTATCATGTCAGGGTATTGATAGCGGCTAACCAACAATGCTCCTTCCAACAGATCACAAGGGCCTTTTTTCCAGTTCTCAAAATCTTCTACCAGGTCGCGAAAATGAAGCTTGTGAATGATCATTTCAATCCTTTCCTGTACATTCTCGTCAGGTGTGTTTTCCCAAAGATTTTCAAGGTTGGGAATGATAGCCCGGCCAATAGATACTATCCGCTCACTAACTGATGAAAATACTTCCTCATCAGGATCGTCTATTAAATGGAACAGAGCTGATATTTCATTTGTTTCCTGCATTCAACTAAAGTATGGTTGCAATAAAGATAATGAGAAATGTGATAAATTGAAAGGCACTGCAAACCAGGGTGGTAAACTTCTGCAATAATTTTTCATAAGTTAAGAAGCACCTGTTTTCTTCTTAGGCTTAACGCCTCTTTTAGACGCGGATTTTTTTGCAGCAATTTTTGTATTGGTTTGTTTTTTTCCACTACTCTTTTTATCAAAAGCCTTAGGATCCTGTGCTATGATCATTTTTCTCACATCTTCCACTTCAAGTTTTTGAAGGTCTTCAGTTGACATCTTTGATTTACCTCCCGGTATCTTATACATCTTTTTACCTAACCTTATGAATGGGCCCCATCTTCCATTTTCAATTGCAAGTTTTTCGTCAGGCCACTGATGAATATAACGGTTTGCTTCTTTGGCAATTTTTTTTTCGATCAGTTCATTGATATCCTGCTGGGAAAGTTTTTCAAAATTATAAGCACGGGGCACGTTAACAAACACATCGTTCCATTTGATAAAAGGTCCGAATCTGCCTCTCCCTTTCGTAACAGGCTTATCCTGATAATAACCTATCGGTGCATCCTCAGCTTGTTTGGCTTTAATGATCTCTATGGCCCTGCCGAGGTCAATGTCTAAAAGATCTTCACCTTTCGGTATCGAAATAAATTGTTCTCCGTGTTTCACGTACGGGCCAAATCTTCCAATATTTACTGACACTTCACCGCTTTTATATTCTCCCAGGAGCAATGGAAGTTTAAATAAATCCAGCGCCTCATCCATTGTAATGGTTTCAATACTTTGCGTAGATTTTAATTTAGCAAAGCGTGGCTTTACTTCATCGTCAGCTACACCTAATTGAACCATCGGCCCGTAACGCCCCATCCGTGCAAAAACCGGCCGCCCGGTTTCAGGATCAATGCCTAATTCTCTCTCACCTTTTGCACGGTCAGCATTTTCTAAGGTATGTTCCACATTCTCATGAAAAGGTTTATAGAAGTTGCCGACCATAGCATTCCACTGTTGTTTGCCTTCGGCAATTTTATCAAACTCTTCTTCGATATTAGCCGTAAACGAATAATCCATCACCGTCACAAAATGTTGGTTTAAAAAATCAGTTACCACCAGGCCAAGATCTGTTGGAAAAAGTTTTGATTTTTCTGCACCCGTATTTTCCTGTATCGTTTTTTTCTGAATATTATTTGCCTCCAGGGTTAGAATCCGCACATCTCTTTTATAGCCTTCTTTATCTCTTTTTTCAACATAATTTCTTTTAATAATCGTGCTGATTGTTGGCGCATAGGTACTCGGACGGCCTATACCCAGTTCTTCAAGTTTTTTTACCAGTGAGGCTTCTGTATATCTTGCAGGCGGCCGTGTAAACTTTTCAGTCGCCGTCATTTTTTCAAATGCAAGAGACTGTCCTTCCTGCAAAGGTGGAAGCCTGGTGTCACTTCCGGATGGCAATGATTCGTTCTCATCTTCGTCGTCGCCTTCTGTATAAACTTTTAAAAAGCCATCGAATTTTAAAACTTCGCCTGTAGCTGTTAGTTCATCTGGCACGGTACTTATATTAATATGTGCGGTCGTCTTTTCTAAAATAGCATCACTCATTTGGCTGGCAATCGTTCTTTTCCAGATCAGGTCATACAGTTTTGCAGCATCAGAATCACTAATAGAGGATACAGTCATGTCAGTGGGCCTTATCGCTTCGTGTGCCTCCTGGGCCGATTCATTTTTATTTTTATAATGACGGGCATACACGTATTTATCTCCATAACTACCCCGTATCACTTCCTTAATTTTTTCCTTTGCGAGATTGCTCAGGTTAAGGCTATCGGTTCTCATATAGGTGATCTGTCCATTTTCATAAAGCTTCTGTGCCAGTAACATTGTACGGCTGACGCCATAACCAAGTTTCCTGCTTGCTTCCTGTTGAAGTGTGGAAGTGGTGAAAGGAGCTGCAGGTGTTCTCTTTCCGGGCCGGACATTTACTGATTTTACCTTGTAAGATGCTCCGTTGCATTTTTTCAAAAAGTCTTCTGCATCTCCGGCGGTATGTTGCCGGCCATCCTCTGCTTTAAATGCGATAGACTTCCCGTTTTCATCAGCAGAAAGAAATGCTTCAATTTTGAAACTACCAGTACTTTGAAACTGATTGATCTCTCTCTCTTTCTCGGTAATAAGTTTCACAGCCACACTTTGAACCCGGCCGGCACTCAGCCCGCCCTGCATACCTATCTTTCTCCAGAGTACGGGAGAAAGTTCGAAACCAACTAACCTATCGAGTACGCGGCGCGCCTGCTGTGAATTTACCAGGTTCATATTGATCCGGCGAGGATTCCCTACCGCATCCTGTATAGCTGGTTTTGTTATTTCATGAAACACAATTCTTTTTGTGGTAGCTACGTCAAGGCCCAATACCTCCGCCAGGTGCCAGCTAATACTTTCTCCTTCACGATCTTCATCCGAAGCCAGCCAAACTTCGCCAGCTTTTTTAGCGAGCTTTTTAAGTTCTGCTACCACCTTTATTTTTTCATCCGGCACTTTATAACGCGGGGCAAAATTGTTATTCACATCAATGCCCATATCATCTTTTTCCAGATCACGAATATGGCCATAGCAACTCTTTACTTCAAAGTCACTCCCAAGAATTTTTTCAATTGTTTTGGCTTTTGCGGGCGACTCAACTATCAATAAATTTTTTGCCATATTTTTCTCGTTTCTTCAAAAGGGTACAGCATACAAACGCAGAAATTGCGTTTTTCGCATTGCTGCAATATTAACTTAAAAAATAAAAATGGGAATTTTTCTGTACTGAGTTTTAAGTTCAGAAGATTATCTTCGCTACTGCTGCGGGGAATAAAACCCGACCCGAAATCTACTGACAAAGGTTGAAACGTGATTAGTCTATGAGATTAACCTATTGCAATTAAACACCTGGAAACCGGCTCTCCTTTTGGTTATGAAAAAATAAATTTGAAAATGAACGTCGCTATCTTAGGTGCAGGCAATGTGGCTACTGTGCTTAGTGCACTTATAAGAAAAGCCGGCCATAAAATTGTACAGGTAGTTAGCAGGAATGCTATCAATGCCCAGGAGTTGGCGGATAAATGCCATACTAAATCAGGGTTGCTCTCTGATGATAATTTTGCTGAAGCCGATCTCTATATCATCGCATTAACCGATGATGCAATCGGAAAAATAGGCCAGTATAAAAGTTTGCAAAATAAATTTTTGGTTCATACTGCAGGATCGGTATCCATGGATGTGCTAAAAAATATTACTTCATCTTACGGCGTAATGTATCCATTACAAACCTTATCAAAAAATGCAAACGAGATTCCATATATCCCTTTTCTCGTGGGAGCTAACAATAGTGAGAATATAGATATACTTATGAATTTCGCAGGATCATTGTCAGATGACGTATCATTTACAACTGATGAAGAAAGGCTTAAATATCATGTTGCAGCAGTTTTTGTGGGCAACTTCACCAACCACCTGTTGGCCATGGGCGAAGTCTTTTGTGAAAAAGAAAGATTAAACTATCAAACGTTGATACCCCTTATAAACCAGGTGACACATAACGCTATTCATGAATCTGCTTTCAAAATGCAGACGGGGCCAGCGATACGGGAAGATATCGTTACACTGAATAAACACCTGCAGGCGTTATCCGCACACACAGAATGGAAGTATATCTATCTTAAACTTTCTGAAAGTATCCTCAAGATTCACCAGAAGACAAAATAAGGAATCTCTGCACAAAAAAATTGGAAAACGATTATTGCAAAATTCGTAAAGAGTTTACTACACGATGCTGTAGTTTTGCACGCGAAAGTAAATGATGATGTACACCGTAACTTACAAATTCGAACAGAAGGGATTGGAGGATATAACAATACCAGATGTAGCCCCAGACCAATCTATTCTTGAAATTGCACTAAAAAATGACATTAATCTCCATCATAACTGTGGTGGCGTATGCGCCTGCAGCACGTGTCACGTATATGTGGAAGCCGGTGAGGACAGTCTGCCGGAAATAACCGACAGAGAAGAGGATTTTATTGACAGGGCTATTAACCCAAGATTGAACTCAAGATTGGGCTGTCAATGCATTCTGGAAAGTG
>MWWA01000269.1_pt1 | contig 14420 bp, 11 predicted proteins | sample 1047341 | NCBI WGS metagenome assembly MWWA01 (sample SAMN06349978, study PRJNA376086) | soil metagenome | isolation source: MS5-1 sample Antarctic (ecotone) soil | place: Antarctica | collected 2015-01-13
ATGGATTTAAGTAAGAAGCTGAGCTTAAAATGCTTAGAGTTATTAAAAGACTCAAGGAAAAATCTCCAGTTCCCAGTAAATCTACTTTTTTAGGTGCACATGCATTTCCTCAGGAATTTAAGGATAACAAACAAGCTTACGTGAACCTGGTGATAAATGAAATGCTGCCTGCAATAGCAAATGAAGAACTGGCAGATTTTATTGATGTATTTTGTGAAGAAGGATTTTTTACACCGGAGCAAACTGAAACTATTTGCAATGCAGGTAAAAATTTTGGACTGAAACCAAAAATACATGCAAATCAATTAAACGTTTCAGGCGGGGTTCAAGTTGGTATAAAATGTAATGCTGTTTCTGTTGATCACCTGGAGAGCATGGATGATGAGGCAATCAATGCATTGTCTCAATCATCAACAATAGGAACCTTTCTTCCAACTGCTGCATTTTATTTGCGTATGCCATACCAGGAGGCAAGAAAAATGATTTATGCCGGTTGTGCTATTGCATTAGCTTCTGATTTTAATCCGGGATCTTCACCTTCCGGAAATATGAATTTTGTTGTAGCCTTAAGTTGTATTCAATTAAAAATGCTGCCAGAAGAAGCTATTAATGCTGCCACTATAAATGGGGCTTATGCAATGGAATTAGAAAATGAAGTTGGCAGTATAACCATTGGTAAAAAAGCCAATTTTATCTTAACCAAACCTATATCCTCAATTGCTTATATACCATATGCATTTGGTGATAATCATATTCATAAAGTAATGTTAGCCGGGGAGTGGGTTTATTAACCTAGCTTTTTTTTCTAAAAATATTTTTGATATAATTCCCTGCTTTATTCACTACACCTCCTTTTCCTGCAATTGTCTCAATTAGCTCACCATCTACATGTTGAACATCATGCATTTGAATTCCAATTTCTAGTTGCTTTGGAAAAAGAAGAATGAAACTGTTGTTCTTAAAATAATTGGTTAAGTAATATGATAGCTTATCCAGGTATGGTGAGAAAGAAACTTGTCCTTTACGAGATGATATAATTACAAATAAATCATCTGGTTTTAACTCTCCGCTGAGTACCAGAAAATCATCCCAGTTTCTGAAAGGTATAAATTCTGATTTCACTGAATTTTTAGTAGCCTCATGCAGCTCCTTTAGTTCATGTATTGTTTCATTGTTAGCAAAGAACTTTACAGAAATACCAGATTCCTTTGCAATTGTATATAATTTTCTAAACCAGTGCACAAAGCCTGGTTCCATTTCTGCTTTTGGTGTTACCGCTATCACCATCCGTTTTAATGTATTAAAAGGCTGTACCGATTTGTAAATGAAAATGGTTTCAGGTGTGCTTCTTAAAATCCTTTCTGCTGTTGGACCTAATAAATCCTGCTGATCAGAACTGGAATGAAGTCCAATGATAATATCTGTAATATTTTGTTCTTTAATCGTATAAATTATCCCATTTGATATATTCATATCAAACCTTGTTAATGGAATAACTGTATTATTAGTAGCAACAGCATGCTTAACTGCTTTATCAATCATCTTTTTTCCTGAGGATACAGATCTGCCATCGGCACTTTCATCGCTAACAACGTGCAAAGCATACACGGGTATAGTACTTTCTTTTGGTTTAAGCATCAATCCAAAATCTACTAATTCTGTTATGGTTTCAGGATAAGCCAAGGAAATCAATATCTTATCATTACCATTTTTTTCTTCTAAGTCTTTTGCCTCTTCTTTAAGTGCTAGTTTTCTTGAAGCTTTTTCAACTACAAATGAGCTGATAGTGCAGGTTACCAGTATCATCAAAATGGTTCCGTTTAATACATCCTCTGTTAATAAACGAATAGGTTCACCTGTAGCTGTTTCATCAAGTATAATATTATAACCTACTAATACTACTGCTAGTGTTGCTCCCACTCTGGCATTGCTTAATCCAAAAATCATCTGTCTTTCAAGAGCTGCTAATCCAAATGTTTTTTGTGTAAGCCATGCAGCAACAAATTTTGAAATGACTGCCAAAACAATCATTACACCAGCGAGTTCTAATGCACCCCATCCTTTGAAAAGCACGCTAAAATCTACCAACATTCCTACACTTATCAGAAAGAAAGGAATAAAAAATGCATTACCAACAAATTCAATCCTGTTCATTAAAACAGATGAATGTGGTATAAAAGGATTAAGGACCAATCCGGAAATGAAAGCTCCTATAATAGCTTCCAGTCCTGCCACTTCTGCCAGGAAAGCACCTAAAAACACCATGGCTAAAACAAAAATGTATTGTGAGATGCTGTCATTAAACGTTTTAAAAAACCATCTTGCTATCAGGGGAAAAACAAAAAATATAATAGCACCACATAATATGGACGATACAACCAGCCTTATCCAAAAAGAAGTCTCTATTTCACCCTGCGTAGTACCTGTTACCGCAGCTAATACTAAAAGAGCAAGAATATCTGTAATAATGGTTCCGCCAATTGTTAAGGTCACTGCCCTGGTACGCGATAATCCAAATTTACTGGCAATAGGGTATGCAAGCAAAGTATGCGAAGCAAACATACTGGCAATAAGTAATGATGCTGCAACCGAAAAATTAAACAAAAAATAAATAGATATCGTTCCTAAGATCATAGGAACTAAAAAAGTAAAAAGTCCAAAAACAAAACTTGTAAATCTATTTTTTCTGAATTCCTCAAGGTCAATTTCCAGTCCAGCAGTAAACATGATATATAATAAACCCACTGTACCAAATAAAACTATGCTGCTGTCTCTTAATAGTAAGTTGAAACCATAAGGTCCAATGATAATACCTGCAATAATTAATCCTATTATGTGCGGTACCTTTATTTTATCAAAAAGAATAGGTGCAAAAAGTATAATAAACAATACCAGTGAAAAAATGATCACCGGGTTACTAAGAGGCAATGAAAAATCTAAATCACTTAATAAAATCATTTGAATAAATTCTCTGCTGAAAAATTATTGTTTAGTCATATCCATACTGTAAATGATCTTACAATCACCCTCTCTTACAATTTCTCTGGTACCTTCCATCCTTGTGTCTGAGGTAAGTCTTAATCTTACCACCATACGAGTTGCCGGTTGAGAGGGAGAAACTTGTGCATCTTCAATTAACTCAAGTGTATTACCGGTATAAATGCCAGTATATATTCTGACAAGCTGGTTACTTGCCCTTGCCTGTGCTATAACTTTATTGGATTCATAATTTATCTGCCATGTTTCATTTCTTATATCGCCTACAGCAGATCCGGGACAGGTTGTTTCAGTACATACCATCCTTACATTCCATGTACCAATAATCTTCGGATTATAAACTAATGAATCTATAGCGGTACTATCTGCAGGAATCTCAAGTTTAGCCAGCTCTTCTTCTTTTAGTTGAATTGCTTTCTCTCTTAATATTAATTGTTGTTCCTTTTCATTTAATTCAACCTCTTTGCGTTGTATTGCCTTCTCCCTTTCCTGTAAAGTGCAACCACATAAAAAGCTACTGAGAAACAAAAATAAAAGTATCCATCTCATAATTTCCTCTTTAACAAATGCAAAAAATTATATTGTAGTATATCAGAGTCAGATCTAAATCCACCGCAAAGAAATTGATTTTTTCACAGATGGCTGGAGCTTTTACAAGTTTAATAATTAAATGTAGTTTTTTTATTAGGTATTGATAGTTTACTAACCTATACCTTTATACGCAGTATAAATAATAACAATGAATACGCTGCATTTTAAAATTTATGATAAACAGGATATTTTATCATTAACAAAAATCAGACGATTTGAAACTAAAATTGGCGAAAGAGTACAAGTATTAAATGATGCAGATGAGTTAAGTGATTCCATTCAAAACCTGGTGTCCAAATATGTTGTTTTTGGTATCCCTGAAGATATTGGTGTACTGGCTAATGGGGGAGTGGGTGGATCAAGCACAGCCTGGATCTCATTTCTGCAGTCTTTTCTTAATGTACAAAGCAATGATTTTTTTACAGGAGAAGATGTAGCTGTCATTGGGCATTTTGATTTTGGTGACATACAATTTTTGATTGATAAAAATGCCTATGATGATGAGGAGAAACTTCAGGCTTACCGTCATGCAGTTAATGCCATTGACGATGAAGTGGAAAAACTTACAAAGCAGATAGTGATGCAGGGCAAAATTCCAATTGCAATTGGTGGTGGTCATAACAATGCTTATCCATTGCTTAAAGGTTCTGCAAAAGCTTTTCACCAGTTACAAAAAATTCCCATTCCGCAGATCAATTGTATAAACCTCGATGCACATACAGACTATAGACCCAATGAAGGAAGACATAGCGGTAACAGCTTTCGTTATGCAGAAGAAGATGGATTTTTACAGAAGTATTGTGTTATAGGCATACATGAAAATTACCTGCCTCAAAATGTGTGGATGGATATTGTAAATAACCCTTTCATAGATTTTATAACCTTTGAAGATATTTTCATTCATGAAAAAAGAAACTTCAGGCAGGCTGTATCCCATGCCATTAGATTCACTGACGATAATTACTGTGGCATAGAACTCGATCTTGATGGTATTGAAAATATTTTAAGCAGTGCATGCACACCTTCAGGCATTACTTCCCTGCATGCGAGGCAATATTTAAATTTATGTGCGGCACACACAAAAACGGCTTATGTACACATTTGTGAAGGTGCCACACGTTTATCTACGGGTAAAACAAGTGATCTTACCGGTAAATTAATCTCTTACCTGGTAACAGATTTTATTAAAATGAATGATGTTATTTCTTAGCCGGAATTTTTAATTTCCATCCCGGATGAATAAGGTCAGGATTTTTGATCTGGTCTTTGTTTACTTCATAAATTTCCTGCCATTTCACACCATATTTCTGACCAATTTTACTAAGACTATCACCGGCTACAACAGTATATTCCTGGCTGGCACCTTCCACAACATCTACATTTAAAACCAGGTCTCCTGCACGGTAGTCAGGATCTATCCTGTTATACTCATCCCACAATTGTTTTTTTACATCCTCAGATGGCACTTGTCCATCAATATATAAAACATTATTCTGTTCACGTACTTGCAAGTTTTGCGTCCCTGCAGTTTGGGCTTTATGTATCAGTGACTGATATTTATTCTGTAGTAACATATTTATTAATTTACAGTTAATTGATTATCGATGTTTTTTGGATTTAATGCATGAAGCTGTGGCATTAGTCTTTGAAGGTCGTCGCGTGCAATATTGCCGCGTAGTGTCACAATACCGCCGTTTACATCAGCATTAACACCCGAAAAATTTCTTACAACATTATTTACCGAGGTCCGTAAGGTGGCATCATCCTCTATTACAACGGGAGCAGGGCTACCAACAGAAATATTGTTTACTACAGATTTGACACCTTTTGTTTTTCTTGCCTTTTCTTCAGCATTGGTGCGACATGCCTGGTCGGGACATTGACCCGTAAGTGTTATAACACCATCATTAACTGTGGCAGAAATGCTACTGAGTTGAGCATCATTACTGATTTCCTTCTGGTAAGAGCTTTGAATGTCTGAATCTTTTGTTTTACAGGATTGTAAAGTTAAACCTGCTACTAATAAAGCTATTAGATTAATTTTTACAAAAAAATTTTTCATAAACTGCAATTGATTTTTAATATATTACAGTATACGTAGCAACTCTTATACCAGCTATAGATGATTTAATGAATGTGCGTAATTAAAACATTGTTCTTGTATTATTCAAAGCTCATAATTTTTTCAAATACATCTTCATATTGAGCAGTAGTAATTTTTAATTTTTGCATAACCTCTTTATAGTCAGCTTCTGTTTTTGTAAACACTTCCGGTTTTACATATATATCCGGGGAGGCTAAATCAGCTTCAAGCTTATTTTTCATTTGAGTAAGTTCGTTTACCTGCTTTTCTAATTGCTGAAAAACTTTTTGTTGCTTTTGAAGTTCCTTTTGTGCCTCTTTATTGATAGGGGAATGAACCGGTTTATCATTGACTAAATCCTCCTTCTTGTTATTTGATCCTTGCTCCTTGTTCCTTGATTCTTGATTCTTGTCTCTTGTGCCTCGCACCTTGTCTCTTGTACCTTGTTCCTTGTTTCTTGGCTCTTGATCCTTGTCTTTTGTACCTTGTTCCTTGTTCCTTGATTCTTGATCCTTGTCTCTTGTTCCTTGATTCTTATCTCTTGATTCTTTTTCTTTTCTTTCTTTCCACTCCACATATTCCTCATAACCACCTTTAAATTCCCTGATCTTATGATCATCTATTTCCCAAATTTTATTGGCTGTTTTAGCTATAAAATACCGGTCATGGCTTACCAGCATAAAACTGCCCTGGTACCTGTTCAACGCATCTATTAATAATTCATTTGAATGTATGTCAAGGTGGTTTGTAGGTTCATCCAATAATAAAAAATTGGCTTTGCTGGTTATTGTTTTTGCCAAAGCAACTCTTGCTTTTTCTCCGCCACTCAATATTTTAATCTTTTTATCTGCATCATCGCCGCTAAATAAAAAACAACCGAGCAGGCTTCTTAATTCAAGTTCCGTTTTTTGTGCACCGGCTTCTTTCATTTCTTCCAGTATAGTGTTGTTTGTATTTAATGCTTCCAGCTGGTGCTGTGCATAAAATGCTTCATCCACATTATGCCCCCACTTGCGGTCACCTTCTATTGGTTCAGTGCCTGCAATAATGCGCAATAAGGTAGACTTTCCTTTTCCATTTGCTCCAATCAAAGCAATTTTATCACCGCGGTCAATTTCTGCAGATGCATTTTCCAATATGGTTACATCACCAAATTTTTTGGTTACATGTTTCAATTCTGTTAACACTCTACCCGGCGTTTTATCTACACTAAAGTTGATTCGAATATTAGGTCTTTCAAGTTCTACATCTTCAATTCTATCCAGCTTATTTAAACGTTTTAATGCACTTTGTGCCTGTGCTGCTTTAGAAGCTTTTGCCTTAAATCTTTCAATAAACCTTTCCTGTTGCCTTATATAATCCTGCTGGTTTTCAAATGCACGTTGCTGCAGTTCTATACGCTGTTCTTTTTCTGTTTCATAAAAGTCATAATTGCCGTTGTATATATGCAACTCTCTCTGGTAAAGCTCCACTATCTTGGTCACCATGCGGTTCAAGAAGTATTTATCGTGACTTACAATTACTACAGCACCTTTATAATGTTGCAGGTATTTTTCAAGCCATTCAATAGAAGGAAGATCAAGGTGGTTTGTAGGTTCGTCCAGCAAAAGAAGATCGGGTTGTTGTAAAATCATTTTTGCTAATAACACTCTCATTCGCCAGCCACCACTAAATTCTCTGTAAGGCCTTTGCAGATCCTGATTGCTGAATCCAAGTCCCTGCAACACTTCTTCTGTCTGGTGTTGAATATTATAACCACCTGCCTCTTCGAAATCATGAAGCTTTTCACTGTATTGCAATAAAAGTTCTTCTGTTTCCTGTTTAGCAAGTTTTTCTATTAATTCATTCAATTGCTTTTCTATGAGCATGGCTTTATCAAATGCATGCATTGCCACCTGCAGGATGGATTCATTTGTATCAAAGCTTAAAAGATCCTGGTGTAAATACCCAATAGTTGTAAATCTTCCTCTTTCAACAGAACCTTTTGATGGAAGCATTTCGCCTGCCAGCACCTTTAACAGCGTAGATTTTCCGGTACCGTTGTAGCCGATCAACCCAATTCTTTCATTAGGATGAATATGCCAGGTAGCCTCACTTACTATTGTTCGTGCTCCAAATTCAAAGGTCACATTTTGCAATCCTGCAAGCATAATTATGATAATTGAGGTGCAAAAATAATTCAACAACTTTAGCTGAGAGGTTAAATATCAATTTAATTGGTTAGCCTTGTTTATAGCCTTAGTTTGTAAATTTGTAAAAAATACCACCGCATGAAAAAAATATTTCTTTTGGTTGCTCTTGCTCTCATTGGTGTAATAAGCTGGTATATATGGGAAACAAGGAAAAAACCAAAAAATGAACTTGCGGCAAGTATAACACCGGCAGTAAGTAAGCATAGCGAAGCATTCAATACAACTTTTAATAAAGTATTAAATCAGTATTATTCCTTATCCGATGCTTTTGTAAATTGGGATGAAGCTGCAATAAATTCAAATGCAACTGCTTTAGCAAACAACATTGACAGCCTAAACCTTGAAGACGTAAAAACTGAAACTGCTGTTTTTGAAACTGCAAATGATTATAAAAATAAATTAAAAAGAAATGCAGAGCAGATAGCTTCATCCGCAGATATGACAGAAAAAAGAAGAACTTTTCATACTTTCTCTCAAAATCTATACGATCTTTTGCGCAGCGTTCAATATGATGCAGGTACCATCTATATGCAAAATTGTCCTATGGCTTTTAATGATACTGAAGATGGAAATTGGTTAAGTAAAACATCTGATATACGCAATCCATATTTGGGTTTAAATCATCCTAAATATAAAAGTGGTATGCTGGAATGTGGTGAAACAAAGGACAGCCTGGGGTATACAAAATAATTTTAGTGCATGAGGTTTTGTCTTTTCATTTTAATGATCTGTACCTGTTTTTGTTCATTTTCCCAACAAAAGTTTACGATAAATGGGTATGTGAAAGACAGCGCTTCCGGTGAAACCATCATTGGAGCAACCGTTACAGTTTCCCAGACTTCACGCACCATTCTTACCAATCAATATGGTTTTTATTCTGTTACATTAGAGGGAGGTGAATATGATATTTCTGTTTCACATGTTGCTTATTTCACCAGCTCACAAAAAGTTAGTTTATCTGAAAATTTGCAGCTTGATTTTTTAATGAATTCAAGAGCTGCTGCATTGGATGAGGTGGTGGTGTATAGCAGAAGGCGGGATGCTAATGTACGTAATGCGCAAATGGGAAAAATTGATTTAACTATAAACCAAATAAGAAACATTCCTGCTTTTTTAGGGGAAGTTGATATTTTAAAAACCATTCAATTGCTGCCAGGTGTTCAAAGTGCTGGCGAAGGTAATGCCGGGTTTTATGTGAGGGGAGGAGGTCCTGACCAAAACCTTATCATGCTGGATGATGCGGTTGTTTACAATACAGGTCATCTATTTGGTTTCTTTTCCATCTTTAATTCAGATGCAATAAAAAACACTTCTCTTATCAAAGGTGGTATGCCGGCGCAATATGGCGGCAGGTTATCATCTGTATTGGATATAGCCATGAAGGATGGAAATATGAATGAATTTACCGGCGAAGGAGGTATTGGACTAATAGCATCAAGATTATCATTACAAGGACCTATTGTAAAAAATAAAGCTTCTTTTATGATCTCCGGTCGCAGGACTTATGTAGATGCTTTGGCTAAACCTTTTATAAATAAAGAAAGTGATTTTTATGGCTCCGGTTATTATTTCTACGACCTGAATGCTAAATTAAACTACAGATTCTCTGAGAAAGACAGGGTTTTTTTAAGTGGCTATTTCGGCAGGGATGTTTTTACTTTCAATAATGCAAAACGATCTTTTAAAGCAAATATTCCCTGGGGAAATTCAACGGCTACTTTAAGGTGGAATCACGTTTTTAATCCAAAATTGTTTGCAAATACAACACTTGTTTTTAATGATTACAAGTTTAAGTTTGGAGCAGAACAACAGAATTTCCAGATTTCACTTGCTTCCGGCATCAGGGATAATAATATGAAAATTGATTTTGATTTTTATCCTGCTTCAAAACATGTAATGAAGTTTGGCGCTCTGGTTACTTATCATAAATTCATTCCTAATGTTGTAACCGGTCAGCAGGATTCCGTTGTATTTTCTCCAAGTAACGAAGACACTAAATATGCTTTTGAAAAAGCTTTATACATACAGGACGATTGGGATGTTTCAGAAAAAATAAAATTAAATTTTGGTGTTCGCTGGAGTGGCTTTACCCAGGTTGGACCTTATAGGTTATATGAAAGAGATGCAGATCAAAATAAAATTGACAGCACCATTTATACAAGCTTTCAAAAAATAAAAAATTACCATGGCTTAGAACCCAGGGCTACAATAAGGTATGCAGTTGCTGAATCTACTTCTTTAAAAGCATCAATAACAAGGAACTTGCAATTCATTCACCTCGTAAGTAATGCAGGTACTACACTGCCAACAGATCTGTGGGTGCCCAGCACATACAGGGTAAAACCACAAACAAGCTGGTTATATGCTGCCGGCATATTTAAAAATTTTTTGGATAATGCATTGGAAACATCGGTTGAACTTTATTATAAAGACATGGAAAATCAAATAGAATACAGGGAAGGGTATACACCGGGTTTGACCGATCCTGAAAATGATTTTGTATTTGGAAAAGGGTGGAGCTACGGTTCTGAATTTTTTATAAATAAAACAAGAGGAACTTTTACCGGGTGGATCGGTTATACATTATCGTGGACATGGCGAAAATTTGATGCTTTGAACAGTGGAGAAAAATTTCCTGCTAAATACGACAGGCGACATGATGTGTCTGTTGCCGGAAGTTATGAGATTAATAAAAAATGGAGGTTGGGTGCCGTGTTTGTTTATGGAACCGGCAGTGCAACATCTTTACCTGAGAGATTTTATTTTATAAATGGAGTACTAACGCAGGAGTTTAGCCGGATCAATCAATACAGACTGCCGTCCTATCACAGGTTAGACCTTTCTGCTACTTATAATCCAATACCAAAAAAACAAAGGAAAATAAAAAGTCATTGGGTGTTCAGCATCTACAATGTGTACAGCAGGCTAAATCCTTATTTTATTTATTTTGATCAAACAGGTAATCCTTTTGATGCCACACTAAAAGTAGAAGCCAGGCAGGTTTCTCTTTTTCCAATCTTACCATCTGTAACATGGAACTTTAAGTTTTAAATAAAACCGGTTTATAAAATTTATTTTATCTTCTCGCATTAAATCATACTCAATGAGAAAAATTGCCATTCTGTTTCCTGTATTATTTTTAGCTGTTCTAACTTACTCACAAAATGATGCTCCCGATCTTAATATAGTAAATAAAATAAGACAGGAAGGAATGCAGAATTCAAAAGTGATGGAAATTGCTTTTTACCTGACAGATGTTTCAGGACCACGGTTAACTGCATCACCGGGTTATTTAAATGCTGCTAACTGGGCTAAAAATAAATTAACAGCATTGGGTCTTTCAAATGCAGTGGTAGAACCATGGGGTGAGTTTGGAAAAGGATGGCAGCAGGAGCGATCTTATGTTGCCATGACAAAACCTTATTATCAGCCATTTATTGCTATTCCAAAAGCATGGACCAAAGGAACACCCGGTAATAGTACAATGAAGGGTGAAGTGATCTTAATTACAGCAAAAGATTCAGCAGGATTGAAGCAATATGAAGGAAAGCTGAATAATAAAATAGTAATGACATGGAATGCAGATACATTAAAGCCTTCATTCAAGGCAGATGGAAGACGTTTTGAAGATACCACATTAGAAAAAATGACTGCAGCTGTTCCGCAGGAAAATATGGCAAGGGGAGGAAGAGGTAATCAGTCTCCGGAATGGATGGCAATGCAGGCTTTTAACCGAACATTGAATGCAATGATGCTAAAAGAAAAACCAGCTCTTATTTTAAGCATGAATGCAAGAGGAAATAACGGAACCTTGTTTGTTAGCAGCGGTGGACAATATCAAAAAGATGCGCCTGAAGCACCTGCAAGTGTGGTAATATCAAGCGATGAATATTTAAAACTGCAAAGATTAATTAATGCAGGAATTAAAGTAGAATTAGAGGCTGATGTAAAAACAAGATTTTTTACTGCTGATCTCAAGGGTTATAATGTAATTGCAGAAATACCGGGTACTGATCCTGTATTAAAAAATGAAGTTGTAATGCTGGGTGCCCATCTTGATTCCTGGCATGGATCAACCGGTGCCTCTGATAATGCATCAGGATGTGCCGTAATGATGGAGGCTGTTCGCATTTTACAAGCTTTAAATATAAAACCACGTCGCACTATCCGAATTGCTCTTTGGGGTGGTGAGGAACAGGGCTTACATGGTTCACGCAATTATGTAAAAAACCATATTGGCGACCCGGTAACAATGGAATTAAAACCGGCTCACGAAAAGATTTCTGCTTATTATAATTTAGATAATGGTACCGGCAGAATAAGAGGCGTTTATTTGCAGGGCAATTCCGGTGTTTCTCCTATATTTTCAAAATGGCTGGAACCTTTTAAAGATTTGGATGCAACAACAGTAACAATCTCCAACACCGGTGGTACAGATCATTTGTCTTTTGATGCTGTTGGCATTCCGGGTTTTCAGTTTATACAAGATCCAATAGAATACAGCACAAGAACTCACCATACAAATATGGATAGTTATGATCACCTGATTCCGGAAGATTTAAAACAAGCTTCTGTTATAGTTGCATCATTTGTTTACAATACGGCTATGCGTGATGAAAAACTGCCACGTAAAGAATTACCAAAACCAAGAAATTAATTTAAGGTTTCGGTTTCTTAATAAAAGGATCGTATATAAACCGAACCTTGGCGCTTTTTTCTTCTGTTGAAGTAAGGTATAACCGATAACGTTTATCACCGGCAGTAACAATAAGTAAAGCTGTATTGGGAGGTATAGAACCAAGGTTTTCAGCTACCATTTCTACTTCCTGAAAAGTGTTTTCCAGGTCTATTTTTACATAAACTGTAATGGGTTTCGTATCGAGCCGCTGGTTGGAAAGAACCAATTTATTATTTACAAATACTGATATACTGTCACCATCAATTTCGCCGTTATCATAAAAATCCAATCGCAACATACCGGTATCCACTTCTACTTCCTGAATTTCCTTAAATGCTGATTCTTTTACTCTTGTTAAAACCAATTGTCCCGGCTGGCAATCATAAGCAGTATTCATAACCTTACCATTCCAGCTTCCATTTAATATTTCTTTTTCACCATTGCGGCTGTACCACAACTCATAAAATTTAATGCAAGGTGTACAATCAGCCGGTATCCTGAAAGTTTGTACAGGACCTTCCTGCAATGAAAGCTTCCTGGAATGGGTGTTATAGGTGCCTTTATACCTTTTTTTTACATAATTGCTGATGTTTGAATAATGATAAGTAGCTCCTTCCACATCATCACCTGAAAGATTTATTTGTAATTCGATGTAGTAAACAGAAAAACAACCACCTGCCTGCTGAGTCAAGGTTCCTTTCCAGATACCATTTAAATCCTGGGCACCAGCATTTGTACCTTGCAGCAACCAAATAAACAGTATAAGCAGCAGTTTTTTCACAAAGGAAAAATAACAGGAATTGATATAATAAATTGAAAATTTATATGAATGGTTATGCTACTTTGGCTTTTGATAGCGAAAGCGGATCATAGCGTTTTTTTGCTCTGTTGTTGTTATGCGAACTTCATATCTTTTATCTCCATCATAAATAAGCATCAATGATGTGTTAGGTGGAATCCTTCCCATATTTTCTGCAACCATTACTATTACGTGCTCACTATATTCTTCATTCATCTTTATTGTAAAGGTTATTGGTGATGCAGATAAGCGTTGATTTGCTAACAGAAGTTTATTATCCATATAAACCGAGATAGTGTCATCATCTATTTCTCCATTATCATAAACTTTTATGATGATCTCCTCATTATTTACAGTTAATGTTCGCACCAGCTCATTATGCCTGGACCTTGTAACAGCCGGTATTTGTATTAGATTAGGTTTTATCGTCGTTTTTACTTCTTCTTTTGAGGGCAGTTTTTGCACTTGTTCATTTGAAGGCTTTTGTACCTGTGGTGTTGTCGTTTTTGCTACCGGTGGTTTTTGAACTGGTTTGTTTTGCACCGGTGGTTTAGTGACGGTACTGTTAGTTGCCGGTTTATTTGTACTTGTTGTGGGTGATTTCTGAACAGGCTTTGTACGGGCAATTGGTTTTTCACGTAAAAAAGGTTCTACATAAAAATCAGAAGTAGTTACTTTTTTTAAATAAACTTTTCCGCCTCCACAATTACCACCGGTTTCTATTTCAAGTAAAGGATAAGATTTTTCGTATGAACTTGTATAAGTTCCTTCCAGTAATTCTACATTTCCTGATTTTGTGTATTTGAGCCTGCACTTCATGATGCAGGCAACAGAACCACCAGCCATTCTTAATTCTATTGTTCTGATTTCCTGAACCAATGCAGTTTTTGATGCCCTGCTATAACTACCGGTTAAAGTTGCTTTACCATAAAACTTGGAATCTAAATACGAATATGAAACACCCGATACGGAATTGTTGTTGTTTTGCTCAATCTGTAGTTCAAATTTATATTGATCCGGACTTGGGCCTTCTGTAACAAAATGACCGCGCCAGATACCTGTTACATTCTGAGCTGATGC
>MWWA01000270.1_pt1 | contig 14404 bp, 13 predicted proteins | sample 1047341 | NCBI WGS metagenome assembly MWWA01 (sample SAMN06349978, study PRJNA376086) | soil metagenome | isolation source: MS5-1 sample Antarctic (ecotone) soil | place: Antarctica | collected 2015-01-13
GGCACACCCTATATAAGAGTGATGATGGCAAGCAGTGTGGTGATCATGTTATTGTTTCTTATTAATGGAATCTTTCGCGGAGCAGGCGATGCATCCATAGCCATGAAAAGCCTGACACTGGCTAATATCTGCAACATTATTTTATGTCCTGTTTTGATTAATGGATGGGGGCCCATACCCGAATTTGGTTTAATTGGTGCTGCTTATGCTACCACCATTGGCAGGGGTATTGGTGTATTATACCAGCTATACCACTTATTCAACGGTAAAAATGTTGTTCGCCTAACATGGTTATCCATAAAGGCTGAATGGGAGGTAATAAAAAATATTTTACATATTGCCTGGCCTGCAACCCTGCAATTTGTAATAGCTTCCTGCAGTTGGATATTCTTAGCAAAGCTGGTTGCCGAAACCGGGCAAAGTGAAGCATCGGCAGGTTACCAGACAGCTTTACGCATCATCATGTTCTTTATATTACCTGCCTGGGGTGTAAGTAATGCCGCAGCCACTTTAGTGGGACAAAATTTAGGAGCTAAAAACTCACTAAGGGCAGAACAGGCTGTTATTAAAACTGCTAAATACAATGCTATATTTATGGCTGCAGTTACATTATTATTCTTTGTTGCAGCAGGTCCCATTGTAAGCTTATTTACAACACAGGAAGAGGTAAAAAATATAGCTGTCAATGCCTTAAGAATAATTAGTACAGGATATATTTTTTATGGTATTGGCATGGTGATGATCAACGCTTTTAATGGTGCTGGCGATACTAGAACACCAACTTTGATCAATATAGGTGGATTTTGGCTTTTTCAAATTCCGCTTGCTTACCTGCTTGCAAAATATTATTCAATGGGACCTATCGGGGTTTTCATTGCTATACCTGTTGCCGAAAGTGTTATAACCATTGTTGCTATAATTTTATTTAGGAAAGGACGTTGGAAAAGAACTACGGTATAAAAATTTTATAGATTAGCTTTCCTGAAGATTATTAAATGATATCAAATAACAATACAATCGACTCCAACCTCTTAAAACAGGTATTCATGATCCTGGTGATCCTATTTTTGGGTATTGTATTGTTCAGGGAACTTTGGTTTTTATTTTCCGCATTTTTAGCAGCCGTTACATTTTATGTAATGATGCGGGACCGCATGTTTTATTTAACTGAAAAAAGAAAATGGAAAAGAAGTACAGCTGCATCTGTACTCATGCTTTTATCATTCTTTGTTATACTTGTACCTATTGGCTTGCTGGGAAACATCATGTATTCCAAAATAAGTTATGTTGTTACTCACTCCGGAGAAATGCTCAATTCTATGAAAGTGGCAGTAATGAACATTAAAGAAAAAATTGGTTACCAATTAATAAAACCGGAAACAATTGACCAGTTAGGACCTTACCTGACGCAACTTCTGCCCAAAATTCTTGGCGTTACCCTTCATACAACTGCTATTATAGCATCAATGTATTTTATATTATACTTTATGCTGGTAAACGGTCGCTATATGGAAGACACTCTTTATGAGTACATTCCACTCAAGGATGGAAACGTTGAATTATTAGGGAAGGAAGTAAAAACAATGATTACTGCAAATACAATTGCTATTCCTTTAATTGCATTAATTCAAGGAGTTGTTGGGTTAATAGGGTATTTATTTATAGGTATTTCTGAACCTTATTTATGGTTCGTAGCTACTACCATTACAGCTATGCTGCCTGTTGTTGGTGCAGCTGTCATTTATGTGCCGCTGGCAATTATGCTTTTTGTACAGGGGCATATGGGTAAGGGAATAGCTATGACCATCTGGGGTTTAGGTGTAATAGGTACTGTAGATAATGTATTTAGGCTTTTGATCAACAAAAAATTAGGTAATATACATCCTCTTATAACTGTTTTCGGGGTTTTGGTGGGGATTCAGCTTTTTGGTTTTATAGGACTTGTATTTGGGCCCCTTTTAATTTCTATGTTTATACTTCTTTTACGTATCTATGGAAGTGAATTCCTGTCAAAACGCAGGGAAATGAAACGTGTAAAGTAAGTTTAGCTTCACCTATTGGTATTTTTACTTGCTTCTATATAAGTTTTAACGTATAAGTGCTCTATTTCATAAATATTTATAACAAAAGTTTGAATGCTTAATTCTGCATAATATTTTCACACTCACGGCGTTCCAATATTTGAAAAACCTGAAAAACGTGAGAAAACCTATCATCCAACTTATATTAAGCTGTGCCTTTGTAGTGATATTTTTTTCTGCCTTCAAAGCAGAAAGTTATAACGCTGGTAATTCTAGAAAAGAAACAGCCTTTTCAAATACTGAAACAATTGAAGTATTATCTGAAGAAGCTATAATAAAAGCATCGTCCAATCTATATAGCAAGTTAGATTTACAAAGCCTGGGACTTTCCTATAAAGCAATGCAGTATGCCTACAAAGGCTATGAAATTTTGAAACAAAAAGGTGTTTTAAGGAACGGTTCAATCTTGACAGTAGTTGATTTTAGCCAGTCGTCTCGCAAAAAAAGGATGTATATAATAGATGTAGATGCTGAAAAAGTACTTCATCATACTTATGTGGCTCATGGCAGAAATTCAGGATTAGACATGGCTACTCAATTCTCTAATACACCTGAATCGTTACAAAGCAGCCTTGGGTTTTATGTAACAAAACAAACTTATATAGGTAAGCATGGTTTATCGCTAAGGCTTGAAGGAAAAGATAAAGGCTTTAATTGTAAGGCAGAAGCAAGAGCAGTTGTTTTACATGGAGCAGATTATATAGGAAATCACAGGGTTAAATCAGGATATAACGGAAGAAGCTTTGGATGCCCTGCTGTACCAAGAGCTGAATCTCAAAAAATTATTAATTGGATTAAAGACGGCACATGTCTGTTCATATTTCATCCTTCCAACAGTTACTTGCACGGATCTAGCATATTGAACGCTTAGTTGGACGCAAACAAGGATGGATAACAAAGCCCACCGTACCCTATGGTTGGGCTTTTGTTTTTTCATTACCCTGATTTATCTAATGATACTGGCTGATCATCAGGTAAACAACAGGACCTGAAACTGCAACAAAAAACCACATTGGCCATGTAATTTTTGCAATCTTTCTATGCTTTTCATTTTCGTCAATCAATGCCCGGTAAGCAGTAAACAATATAAAGGGAAGGGATATTCCTGCTAATAAAATATGTGATCCAAGCAGGACAAAATAAAAATATCTTAAAGCACCTGCTTCCGCTTTTTCATCCATACTTACCATACCATCTTTATTTAAATCGCCATAATATGTAGAACCTGCAAACAAATGATGTGTAACATAAGTCAATAAAAAAATAACGGAAAGCACAATAGCAGTTAGCATAATATACTTATGACTTGTATACCTGCCTGATCTTGCAGTTACTAAACCTGCTATTAATAATAGTGATACTATGGAATTTATTATAGCATTTATAGCTGCAAAAACATGTACATTAAAACCAAGGTCCACATTTAGTGTTACCCGTTCAAGGGCTGTGACTAAAACAAAAACTATAAATGAAAAACTAAAGATGAGAATTCTTGCCTTCCTGTCATTTTTTACCAGTAATGCCATGTGATTTCTTTTCTTTTTTCAATATCAAAAATAAAGCTGCCAAACCTGCGAGTGTAAGTAGAAAAAGAACAGCAAACATTTGAAATTTTCCTTCAAAAAATTTTTTTCTTTGAGGATCTTTTTCAAGAGCAAGTAATATAATATCTCTTGAAAGTTGTGCTACAGCTACCGTATCCAAACCATGATAATAGCCACGTATATTCCGGTTTCGGTCTATCAATACCATATAATCAGTATGAAAAAAACCTGTGTCTATCCCTTCACCATCTACCAACCCCAGCTTCATATTTTCAATGGAAAGATCATAGATTTCTTTTTTATCACCGGTGAGCAACCACCAGTTTTCAGGATTAATCTGAAAGCGATCAGCCCATTTTTTTAATTGTGGTACACTATCTCTTTCAGGATCTACAGAAAATGAAAGGAATTGTATGAAATCCGGAAATCGGTTACCTGTTTTTTCAGAACTTTTAATACCATCCTGCAGTTGTTTGGTATTGATCATTAACTGCGGACAAATAGTAGGGCACCTGGTAAAAAAGAAATTAGCCACAGTTACTTTAGCTCCTATATCTTCCCAACCCACCCGTTGTCCCAGCTGGTTTTTAAAATTAAAATCCGGCAGACGGTGCCAAGCAGTATCAGTAACCTGCTTACCATCTACTGTACGTGTGGTTACACTATCATAAATATAATGTCGTGGCATTACTACTGCATGAGAAGTCAATCCATCAATAATTAAATAACCTATAATGGGAAGGAGTAGAGCTACCATAAGTCCTAAGACTGCAGTTTTATTCACCGGCGCCTGATGTTAATGGTGGGATGAAAGGAATCTCATCAATGATTTTAAAGAAAAACCATCGCGGCAAAGGTATGCTCACGATGGTTTGATTATTAGTTAAAAATTGCTTTAACGCAATGGATTTATTGTGGTATCTGCATCTCTTACTCCACGATCTAATGTTGTTTCTTTATAATAAGTATCGTAAGTATTTCTAAGATTGCGGTAAGAAGCGCCATCCCATAAAAAAGCAGCAATAAACCATATAAACAACAATAACGGAACTACTATGGTCATGATTAAATTCCGGATTTCATCACCAAGGTGCATGAAAATTGCAACTATGTAAAATGCCTTAGCTAAGGTTAAAATAACCATCAAACCTTTTATAAACAGGTTTACCCAGTCCGGAAATTGGGTAAAATACATCAGGAAGCCAAGCCCTAGTTCAACAATAGTAATTACTGAAAGAAGGATTGTAGTTCTTATAATTTTCCTGACCACGGCCTTGGAATCATGATGAGCAACAGCGTCAGTAGTTGTATGATGAGAATGTTCCATGTTCAAATTTTGTTTTTCAATTTCACTGTCTGGGTAATTATATCAGATAAAAGCAAAGGAATACAAACACCCACACTAAATCTACAAAGTGCCAGTAAAGCCCGGCTTTTTCTATCATCAGGTAATGTCCCCGTCTTTCAAAAACTCCTTTTTGTGTCATAATCAACATGATGATATTAATTACTACACCTGAAAGAACGTGAAAACCATGAAAGCCTGTGATGCCATAAAAGAAACCCCCAAAAGCAACAGGTCCGCTTTCCCGAACGTGAAGTTCTGCTACATTTATCATGCCTCTTAACTGCTCATCAGACATGGCAGTAAGTTGTGCATGATCTGTATGATGTTGCATGGCAGCAAGTTTTACCAACCCTTCGTGTGATGTATTTTGAAAAGCTTCAACTATTGCCGGACCATGAACTTCATGACCGAAAGGATTAACCCTGGTTGTTGTTCCAATAACATCAAGTGCTCCATTCGATAATATGGCATCCTGCCCGGCAATAAGGTGAGTCCACTCCCATGCCTGGCAGGAAAGAAAAGCAATGCCACCCACTATGGTCCAGAGCATCCACTTAATAACACCTTTCCTGTCATTATGATGTCCTGCATGTACAGCCAAAACCATTGTAACAGAACTCATGATGAGAATGAATGTCATTAAACTCACAAAGGCAAGAGGCAAATTAGCATGACCTGCAAGGGGAAATGCATTAAAAACATCATTGGGATCGGGCCAATAATTAACTGCAAAACGAATGGTACCATATGATATAAGAAAGGCCCCAAAAGTGAAAGTATCACTCATCAGGAAGTACCACATCATAAGCTTTCCATACTCCACATTGAAAGGGCTTTTTCCGCCGCCCCACCATTTGGTTCCTTGTACTGTAGCAGTTGTTGCCATAATATTTTTCTTTTTCTCTTTCCTTTATTTTAAACTTTTCCCTTACTGAATTACTATAAAAAATATCAGCAGATAAAGCCATAACAGGTCTACAAAATGCCAGTACGTGCTGGCAACTTCAACCGGTACAGAAGAATAGTTTTTTATTCTCCCAAAAAAAGCCTGCAGGAACAAAACTATTAATACCACTATACCCCCCAGTACATGTAAACCATGTAAGCCTGCAATAATATATAAAAACTGTCCTGCACTGGCACCTTTAAATCGCACTCCATTATCCCACATCCAGTTAAAACCAAACCATTGCAATAATATAAAAGCAATGCCCAATCCTATAGTAACGGCCATCAATATACGATACTGCTGCATGGCCCTCTGCTTAAAAGCCCTTAAAGCAGCCTGTATGGTGATGCTGCTTATTAATATGGCAGCAGTTGAATACCAGAAAGCCTTTGGTGTTTGAACATCTTCCCATCCTGCCTGGCTGCTTTTTACAATGTAAGCACTGGTTAACCCGGCAAACATCATGAGTATGCTGGCAATAGCTACCCACAGCGTGAATTTGTGAGGATGTATTTTATTTTGTTGCTGCGTCACTACTTCCATTTGTTTTTATCCTTTCAATTATAATACTTAAAAAAAATTACAGCTTATCTCCTAACAGCGCCAGTAATACTACTGGCAAATGAAGATAACTGCTGAACATCACTCTTCTTGCTGCTTTTGCATCGTTTTGTTGGTATAACCGTATGCATTGTACCAGCAGAAAGAGATTCATAAGAATAACAATAACCAAACTTATTTTACCACTCATGCCTATAAGGTATGGTAATACGCCAACAGGCAAAAGAAGCATTGAATAAATAATTGTTTGCAAAGCTGTAAATTTTGTTGGACCTTTTTCGCTGGGCAATAATTTAAACCCGGCTTTAGCATAATCATTATGCGCTACCCATGCAATAGCCCAAAAATGCGGGAACTGCCATAGGAATTGCAAGCCAAATAAAATCCAGCCTCCAACATTTGAATATACCTGGTCATTTACAACCATTTGTTCAAAAGGCAGAAACATATTTGTTCCGGCTGTCCATCCAATCAAACAAGGTAAGGCGCCCGGAAAGGCTCCAACAAAGACCGAAATGGCACTCACCTTTTTTAAAGGTGTATACACAAAGCCATAAAGGAACATGCTGAAAGCAGCCAGTGCAGCACTAAGCCAATTAAAAAAATATCCAAGTATAAAAACACCTGCTAAACCACAAACAATAGCAAACGTCCATCCTTCTGAAACAGACATCCTTCCAGCCGCTACCGGCCTTTTTGCTGTACGCATCATTAAAGCATCCGTATCTTTTTCCACCACCTGGTTTATTGCATTGGCACCACCGGTAACCAACATGCCTCCAATAAAAAGAAGCAGTATCATCAACCAGTTGTATTCTACAACATTAGGTGCCAGCAAATAACTTATGACACTCGAAAAAACCACCATAATACTTAATGAAGGTTTTATCAGCTGCAGATAATCTTTCAGCTTGTTGCTTTCTTGTTTGTTGTTTGCTTTCTGATCGGCATAATCCATTCTTTTTGCTTTACAGTGTTTGCAAACACTATTTCAAATAACTATTTTCTAACTATTGTTTTCATTCAATCATTAATGCTTTGTTTCATCCGGGTGCACAGGTTCTGTTTGCGGAATAAAATCTCTGCCATCTTTACTGTAATCATAAGCCCACCTGTGTACTTCAGGAATTTCGCCAGGCCAGTTACCATGACCTGGATTGATAGGAGTTGTCCACTCCAAAGTAGTGGCACCCCATGGGTTTCTGCTTCTTACCTTCCTGCCTTTAAACATGGAGTAAAAGAAGTTAAAAACAAACATTAACTGAACTGCAAAAACAATTATAGAAACTACGGTAATCATTTTATTCAAATCCGCAAACTGGTTGAATGAAGTCCATAGTGAAAAATCAAGATAACGGCGAGGCACACCTGCTAAACCCTGGTAGTGCATAGGCCAAAAAATCAAATAGGCACCTGCCAGAGTCACCCAGAAATGGATGTAGCCTAATGTATTATTAAGATACCTGCCAAACATTTTAGGAAACCAGTGATACACCCCGGCAAACATTCCAAAGAAAGCCGAAACTCCCATTACTATATGAAAGTGCGCCACTACAAAATAGGTATCATGCAAATGTATATCCATCGTTGAATTACCAAGCCAGATACCGGTTAATCCCCCGGAAATGAATAAGCTAACAAATCCTATTGCAAACAACATGGCAGGTGTAAACCTGATATTACCGCGCCAGATAGTAGTTACCCAGTTAAATACTTTAATGGCCGATGGAATGGCAATAAGTAATGTAAGAAGTACAAAAAATGCACCCAGGAAAGGATTCAATCCTGTTACAAACATATGGTGTGCCCAAACAAGAAAAGAAAGAATAGCAATAGCAAACAAAGAACCCACCATGGCCATATATCCAAATATGGGTTTACGGCTGTTAATGCTCAAAACTTCCGACACCAAACCAAAGGCCGGTAAAATAATAATATATACTTCGGGGTGACCCAGGAACCAAAAGAGATGCTGGTAAAGGATGGCACTACCCCCTTCATTGGGTAGTATCTGTCCATTAACAACTATATCGCTTAAGTAAAAAGAAGTACCTAAATTCCTGTCAAATAACAAAAGTATTAACCCTGACAATAAAACAGGGAATGATAATACACCCAGGATTGCTGTAAAAAATATAGCCCACATAGTTAAAGGCATACGAGTCATACTCATGCCTTTTGTTCGCATATTTAAAATAGTGGTAATGTAATTTAAACCACCCAGTAAAGATGAAACCACGAACATTGCCATACTAAAAATCCAAAGATCCATTCCGATTTTAGATCCTGAAGAAGCCTGGCCTAATGCACTTAATGGAGGGTAAGCTGTCCATCCACCACTGGCAGGACCGGTTTGAACAAATAATGAAGACACCATTATTACACTGGCTAAAAAGAAAAACCAGTATGAAAGCATGTTCATAAAGGGTGAAGCCATATCGCGGGCACCAACCTGTAGCGGAATAAGTAGGTTGGCAAAAGTTCCGCTCAATCCACCTGTTAATACAAAAAACACAAGAACAGTTCCATGCATCGTTACCAATGCATAATAAAATTCTGGTTGTATTTTACCACCTTGTGCCCAATGACCAAAAAATGTTTCAAGAATGGGAAATGCTTCATCAGGATAGGCAAGCTGCAAACGGAACACCACTGAAAACAATCCGCCTATAATTGCCCACATCATACCAGTTATTAAAAATTGCTTGGCAATTGTTTTATGATCCTGGCTGAAGATATATTTTGAAATAAATGTTTCCTTATGATGATGATGGCCATCGCCATTTCCATCATGCAAATGATGTCCGTCATGAGCAACATGAACATCAGCGGGAATATTGGTATTGTGATCCATAATAATCTCTTTTTTTAGAAACCGGGTTTCTTTTTAATTACTTCATTGTCCTTGTTGCACCTGCACTTGTTGTATCTGTACCATTTGCCGGGGCTGCATCTGAAGGTAAAGTTCCTGCCGGAGGCAAAGCTACACCTTCACCATTAGCACCCATAGCCGCTAAGTACTGTGGTTGCTTTGTTGCAAGCCATGCATTAAACTCAGCTTGCGATTCTACTATAATTACTCCTCTCATACTAAAATGTCCTTTTCCGCACATCTGGTCACATGAAATTTCATAGTTGAAATCAGGACCATATTTTTCACGCATTTGACGCGTAGTAAATTTTGGAGTAAACCACATGGTAGTAGGTATACCGGGAACAGCGTCCATCTTCATCCTGAAATGCGCCAGACCTACATCATGAATAACATCTTTTGCATTGATGATTAATTTTACCGGTTTGCCAACCACTAAATGCATTTCCGGTCCGGGTACATAAATATCATCGTGGTTTGCAGGATCATCCCAAAGCTGTCCCAGCGGATTTCCTCTTGCATCATCTACTTCTCTATAATATTTTTTGCCCAGGACACCATCTTTACCGGGGTATCGAAATTCCCAGTTAAATTGTTTACCGGTTACCTCTACTATCATTGCATTTTTAGGAGCTTCACCGGTTATCTGGAACCAATAATATAAACCAAAACCCACCAGAACAGTAAGAACTATAGCTGGAATAACAGTCCATATTACCTCCAGTTTATTATTATGGGGGTAGTAAAATGCCTTTCTTTCATCAGTCTCCTGGTACTTGTATGCAAACCAGAATAATAAAACCTGCGTTATCAGAAATACAATACCTGTCACTACCAGTGTAATCCAGATCATGGTATCAATACGCTCACCATGTTCAGAAGCTGGCTCACCCAGGATCTTACCTTTCAATTTTTCATTGCAATACCAAACACCAAACAAACCAATAATTAAAAAAGCAAGCAACAAAAATGCGTTGATACGATTTGTTTCTTTACGTGCTTTTTCTTCACCTTTTAATATAGCCACATACTCACTTGCCTTTGCTATTTGAAAGATGATTACAAAACCTAAAACCAGCGCTATAATGATCCAAGTAGTTGACATATCTAGAATTAATTAAAAAGTCATCCCGCCCAAACGGGATCATTTTTTATTTATTTTATGTGTGGTGAATGATACTTTCTTTAACAAACGGATGATTGCGGGCTAATAGTGGAGCCCTGGCCAACGCACGTGCTGTTAAAAACATAATCAATCCCACGAAACCTAATGCAATTCCAAAATCTGCAAGCATAAAGGGTACATGATCTTTTGAAATAGATGGAAAAACCATTTGGTAAAAATCCAGCCAATGGCCAAAAATAATAAGAGCAGCCATCATAGTAATGGTACCATAGTTTCTTTTTGCACCCCGCTTCATTAATATTAACAGTGGTGCCAGAAAATTGATTACCAGGTTCAAAAGAAAAATACTTCTGTATAAGCCTTGTATTCTTGGTTTGAAATAAACTGTTTCTTCCGGAATATTGGCATACCAAATCAGCATAAACTGTGAGTACCACAAATAAGTCCAGAATATAGAAAAAGCAAACATGAATTTACCCAGGTCATGAATGTGCTCCCTGTTTGTAAATTCCAGGTAGCCATTATTTTTCAGGAACACAACAAATAATGTGATTAATGCTATACCGGCAACAAATGAGCTTGCAAAAGTGTACCAGCTATACATAGTGGAGTACCAGTGCGCATCAATACTCATTAACCACAACCATGGTATAGAAGATAATACAGTTAAAGCAAATAAAACTGAATATAAAGCTGCCCACACAGTATTGTTCCAGATATATCTTTTTCCTTCCTCAAGCGTCAGTGGTTCATTATCTATGCTACGGGAAAGTGTTCTCATTTTTTTACCAAGCCACCACCAGCCGGCAATGGTGATAAATGACCAGACTGTAAAAAATCCTTTATTTAAAAACCCTTTTTTATGATATAAAATTTCATCGTGTTTTACATGCTCGGCGTCTGTCCAATGGTATATATCATGGTTGCCACCAAAAACAACTACCAGCAGAATTAAAAAGGTGATCAGACCAATAACTGGTACACAAGCCGAGATAGCTTCTGGTACTCTCCTGAAGGCCATCTGCCATCCGCCCCATGCCAATGTAGTTGCACAGATAAAAAACATACTGGCATTTACAACCAATAAAAAATAAACACTGTTCTGTAATAAGGAGGCCCAAAAACGAGCCTGCTGGTGGCCATCACTGCTTAAACCATGTGTGATCAATAAAATAATAATTGATAAAACACCCACAGCCATCAATGCCAGTGAAAATGTGTTGTATTTTTTTGGAATTATAAATTGATCTCTTATCGCTGCCATTATGTTCTGTTTATCTTTTCGTTCAATTAATTAGCTTTAGTGGTATCAGTTGCCGGTGCCGCCACTCCTGCACCATTTGCCGGTGCCGCCGGAGTAGTTGTACTTCCACTTGCTTCGCCACTTTGTTTACTTCTCATATATTTTATCAGCCACCATCTTTGCTCAGCGTGTACCTGCGAAGCATAACTTCCCATTTGTCCTTTACCATAAGTTATTACATGGTACATCTGTCCGTCTGATAAAGCTTTTGTATAATCATCAAGTAGATTACGTGGTGCTGCAGGAAAAGGTCCATCACCACCCTTCCATAGAGGGCCATTTCCATCCAATGCGGTTCCATGACAGATACCGCAAAAAATCAGGTATAGTCTTTCTGCTTCAATCATCTGGTTAGGATTCAGCGTGGTGGTATCCATGGTAGCATTACGATAACCTGCAGCAAGAGCATAACCACTATCCCCTGCAGGAATCGGGAAACTAAAAGCATCACCTCTGGCTATAGTACCAGGTACGGGTTGCGCTGAATAAAAAACTCCCCTTCCTTTTAAATCATGATCTTGGGGCGAATTATTATACCCATAAGCTTCATAGGCCCGGCTGTAATACATATCAGGCATATAGGCTCTGCCGGGATCGTTACCCTCGGCACCTCCACAGGCTATAAAACCTGTAACTAATGTAATGAACCCTGTTATTGTTAGTAATTTCTTCATCTTCTATTAAGGATTTACCAATGTCTCCACATTATGGTCATATAACTTTTGTTCTTTATCGTAACTTCCAATCCACCAACCTGTTTCTCTATATTGCACTTCTACATCAGCTCCACCCAAACCGGTTAAAAAATCTATCACCTCGTTTTCATTTGTCTTATCACTGCATTCTATCACCACCACAAAAGTATCGTCGGTGGAACGTGGATTAAAATGATCTTTTTTTACAAAAGGAGCCAGTTGACACAGATAGCAAAATGTCATTACCATTCCTACTGCAGCAAATAATATGGTTAATTCAAAGATGATAGGGATCCATGCAGGAAGGGCAAAAAATGGTTTACCACCTATGTTCAATGGCCAGTCCGTAGTAAATGCCCATGTTATAAAAGAAAAAGCCACAGTAGTACCGGTGATACCATAAATAAAACCTGCCGTATGTAAACTTGTATCTCTTAATCCCATAGCTGCATCCAATCCATGAATAGGAAAGGGTATATACACATCATGTATTTTATACCCCTGCTTTCTTACTCCCTTTATTGCCGGAAACAAGATTTGTTCATCGTAAAAATTAGATACAACAAATTTTTTTATAGCCATTTTGACTGTTTAACTTTTAACTTTTGAATCAATGAGTATGCGCATGCGCAAACTCTTCAACTTTTTCTTCTTCTACCGGTGTCATCTGCTCTTTATAATTCCCACCGCTTTTCTTCAATATGTGCTTGATCTCCGCTATAGCAATTACAGGGAAGAATTTTGCAAAAAGGAAAAAGCAGGTAAAGAATAAACCAAAAGTGCCGAGATAAAAACCAACCTCCCATATTGTTGGAGAATAATAGGTACTCCAGGATGATGGTAAATAATCCCTGTATAATGATGTAACGATGATTACAAAACGTTCAAACCACATTCCTATATTAACCAGTATAGACATGAAGAATGTAACTAAAAGATTGCGACGCATTTTCCTGAACCAGAATATTTGTGGCGACACAACGTTACATCCCATCATTATCCAATAACTCCAGCCATAAGGGCTGAAAAGGTTAGCCCTGTTTTGTTCAAATGCAAACCACTCATACTTAACAGCGGAATACCAGGCCATGAACAACTCAGTTAAATAGGCAATACCTACAATAGATCCTGTAAGAACAATAACCTTGTTCATTACATCTATATGTTCTATGGTAATATACTCCTCCAGATGCAAAACTTTTCTTGTTACCAGCAACAGGGTTTGTACCATGGCAAATCCTGAGAATATAGCACCTGCCACGAAATATGGAGGGAAGATAGTAGTGTGCCATCCGGGAATGACCGATGTGGCAAAGTCAAATGATACGATTGTATGTACAGAAAGTACAAGAGGAGTTGATAAACCTGCCAGTACCAGAGATAAACTTTCATGACGCTGCCAGTGTTTGGTAGAACCTGTCCATCCGAATGCTGCCACTCCATAAAAAGATTTTCTCCATTTTTCACGTGCACGGTCACGCAGGGTGGCAAGATCAGGTAATAAACCACTGTACCAGAATAAAAGAGAAACGGTAAAATAGGTTGATATCGCAAATACGTCCCAAAGAAGTGGAGAATCAAAATTTACCCATAGCGGTCCACGAGTGTTTGGATAGGGCAATACGAAAAATGCATTCCACACCCTACCCATGTGAAAGATTGGAAACTGACCGGCACACATTACCGCAAAAATCGTCATGGCTTCAGCTGCACGGTTTACACCCGTTCTCCAGCCCTGGCGAAAAAGTAATAAGATGGCAGAGATAAGTGTACCTGCGTGACCAATACCAACCCACCATACGAAGTTTGTAATATCCCAACCCCAGCCGATCGTTTTATTAAGATTCCACTGGTGTGTACCATAGGTAACCTCGCGGTAAACAGAATAAACTCCAAATAATAATAAGGCTACTGAAATTAAAAAT
>MWWA01000271.1_pt1 | contig 14358 bp, 13 predicted proteins | sample 1047341 | NCBI WGS metagenome assembly MWWA01 (sample SAMN06349978, study PRJNA376086) | soil metagenome | isolation source: MS5-1 sample Antarctic (ecotone) soil | place: Antarctica | collected 2015-01-13
CAAATTTCAATGTATCGAGTTTCAATTTTATTGGCTGTTCTATGAATCTATTTAATTCTTCATTTTTTATGCCTACATCACTTAGCTGTTTTTGACTATAAGCTTGTATTGGAAGTAGTAACCTAACGTCTTCTTCTTTTACAGATTTGAATTCCTCACCATCAATTTTCAATTGCAGTTCTTTAGACTTAGAGTTTCTCTTAACTATATGCTTAATGCCGTTCACTACAAAAGTGATACGCACTTCTCCACCGTATGGAATCAAGGTCTTTGAAATTAAATTTTGTCTTTTTCTTTCAATATCACCAATTTCATCTATGTCAAAGTTATTATTAGTCTGGTCGCATAATACCCATCTTAGATATTCAAGTATAGTTGATTTGCCAGTTCCCCTGCCACCTATAATAGCGTTGTATTGAGGATTCAAATCAATATCAAAGCCACCAAGATATTTGGAGTTTGTAACATCAATGGAAGTTATCCAAATCTGTGGTACTTCAGGTTCAAGAATAGATACTCTAGATTCTTGAGCTAAGCACGCTTGACGTAGTGCTTCGCCTGTTGGTTCAGCCCATTTAACCCAAGTTGCATGAATACCTAATTTATCAAATACGTCTGATCTATTATCAGAAGTATGAAATAAGGCTATCCTTTTGTAACCGTAATTTCTGTCTTGTCCTGAAACTATATTTTTGTGCCCTTCTCCTTGTTTGCTGATAGAGCCATCAACATAACCACCTACGCAGGACATTTTTCGATAGTGCTCTGCAAACCCACTTCTCAATAATGTCTTATGGCCGGTTTCTGTTACGTTTGGAAGTATGATATATTTTCCTTTTACAATATCTACTGAATCAAGTTGCTCATATAAATCATTGATGTCTTTAATGACAGTATTTGAAATTGCGTTTACTGCTGCCGTAGTAGGTTGATGGTCAGGATTAGGGTTTAGAGAGAGTTTGTTAAGAACTCTTGTAAATTGATCTTCGGGAAAGTTTGCATCTAAAATTAATAGAACTTGAACAGGTGGGTTTGATAGCGTGATTTCTATTCCTGGAAACACTACTAGTCTTGCTTCTTTCGACAGAGGCTTTCCTAAAGTATCAAGTTCATTTATGGAAGCCTGTTTTATAAATTTGAAAAATGCAAAGTCATGATGATCTGTTATAGCAACAGCTTGCAAGCCTACCTCTCTACACTTAGCTACAAAAGATTCAGCGTATTCTATCCGAGCACTTTCTATTATTGGTCTTTTACCTGTCCAGTTAATGTCTCTCGGAGTGTGAACTTGAAAATCGCATTTGTAGAAGTGTGCGCCTTTATCCATAATATGTTCTTATTGCAATGTAGGAATGAGCTGCAATGTAATAATAAGCTTACATTCACAAAACTACTCTAATCGCATGTCTTTCGTCAATCTTAGAAAAGTACAATACATTATTGTGAATATAAACTGGCAAAATACTGTACTTTTCTGAGATTGTTTTATAATGATTGTTATGTTATGTGAAAATTGTCATACATCGGACACTTTGACAGACATCACCAAAACCCCGAAAAATGCAACAGAGGTAAGAGAAAGGGGTTGGAGTGTACTTATAGAAATACATAATTTTGTATCTTTAGAAATCTACAATTCTAAATCTATGAAGATTATAACAGTAGCCCACCAGAAAGGCGGAGTGGGCAAAACTACGTTAGCCCTGAACCTTGCGGCCTGTTTCGCTCAGGGGTTGAGAGTGGGCATACTCGACACAGACGTACAGGGTAGTCTATCCGGCATCAAGGACGATTTGGACAGCATAATCTTTGTTCCCTTCGATGGTCAGTTAAGCCGCTTAATCGAGCAGCCATTTGATATACTTATTATTGATACCCCTCCGTACCTGACTAATCAGTTACCTGACCTGTTCGCCGTTTCAGATTTTGTACTGGTTCCGTCTAAGGTTGGGTTCTTCGATGTTATGGCGATCAAAGCGACAATAGAGTTTTTGAAGCAGGCCGAGCAGAAGCGGCCACAGTTAAAGTACGGAGTAGTCCTAAATATGGTTAAGCCTCGGACAGCACTAAATAGGTCAGTGCAGGAGATTCTAAACGACTACGGGGCCACTCTGCTAACAACCACCATATCAGACCGGGTAAGCTACACTCGTTCCGCTCTTACAAGTGGAGTTTTTGGCAGCGACGACGAGAAAGCCAAAGAGGAAGTAACCGGATTAGCGGATGAGATTTTAACCGTATTAGGTTTGTAATCTTTAGAATTGTAGATTTACATAAATATAGAATTCTAAGCTATGGCGAAGAATACCGCATTTGCAGACAAATTACAGGGCTTTGCCGACCGTGTGAAGACGGAGCCAGTACAGGTAATTGTACAGAAAGTTATGCCCGTACCGCCTGCTAATAGCGGGAAGGACGAGCAACAGCTAAACGTTTGGATACCTAAAGACCTGATGAAACGCCTAAAAGTCAAGGGGGCTGAGACCGATCAGAGTTTGAAGGAGATGGTAGCCGAAGCTTTAAGCCAGTACGTGTAGTATGCACAAAACCAACTATGGCAACCCAAGAAATAGAGCGAGTTTGGCCAAGATTGCTGAACATCTGAGTAGTAACGGGTTCCGTACTTAAACAGGTAAGAAGTTTCGGAAGGGTACAATTTCGAGAACCTTTAGTAACGGAAAACAGGAAATTCAGGGTTATTATTGGAGAATAAAGCGTTTCAGTGAACTGATACGTTTGGCACTATAGCCTTGAAAACCGTGTTTTCGTGGCCTTTTGTATAAATACAATCTTAATGGAGTTACTTGATAATACCCAGGAGGAAAAACCCTCGAAAAAACTGGTTGCGGAGCGAAGGCAGTATTTGGTCACGAGCGTTGCCCAGGCAAAGAAAATAACCACTATGTGGTTATCAGAGATAGATTTAGATAAAGCTACAGCACTTGGCTTACCTGAAATTGATGATAGGTACAATATCTGGCGTGTACCAATTCTAAAGAAAAAATCAAAACTTAAAATCGGTGAAGCTGTAATCAATGCTTTCACAACAGAGATTTTAACAGATAAGACTACAAAAGCAGAAATGCTTGAAACAAGGCTGCTTGGTAAGGATGAAGAAAAAGTAGCTGATAAATCTAAAAAGAAAGGTGAATACCCAATCTCAAATTTGAGAAATACAATAGGTTTAGGGGATTGCACTAAACTTATTGATGAAATGCCTGCTAATAGTGTAGATCTTGTATTTACTTCACCACCTTATTTTAACGCCCGCCCTGAATATAGTGATTATGAAGTATATGAAGAATACTTGCTTAAAATGCGACAGGTTATTAAAAAATCACATAGGATTTTAAATGAGGGCAGGTTCTTTGTTATAAATGTTTCTCACGTACTTTTAAGAAGGGCAAGCAGGAATGAATCTTCAAGGCGTATAGCGGTTCCCTTTGATCTACACCGCATTTTTATTGAAGAGGGTTTTGAATTCATTGATGATATTATTTGGGTGAAGCCTGAAGGTGCAGGTTGGGCAACTGGCAGAGGTAGAAGGTTTGCCGCAGACAGAAACCCGCTTCAATATAAAGCAGTTCCAGTAACTGAATATGTGTTAGTTTACCGTAAGAAATCAGATTTATTAATAGACTGGTTTATCAGAAACCACCCAGAGAGATCATTAATAGATGAATCTAAGGTTGGTGATGATTATGAAAAAACTAACATTTGGAAGATACACCCAAAAACCCATTCAAAGCATCCCGCCCCATTTCCCTTTGAGTTAGCTGAAAAGGTAATCAAATACTACTCATTTAAAGGTGATGTAGTTCTTGATCCTTTCGCTGGTTCAGGCACAGTAGGCGCAGCAGCAGCATTTCTCAAAAGAAAGTTTGTTCTGTTCGAGATCAACCCCGAATATATAGACCTTATGAAAAGTGATGCCCCTACTTGGTTAGGTAAATCGGCAGATGAAATACTTTGGTTAAATACCAACCCCTTACCACCAATTCAGCAGCTTTTTTAAAAAATGGACAGCCAAAGTAGTTTGTTTCCTGAGAAGAACCCCTTTAGTGATTTATTTCCCGAAAATGGAAAAATACTGCTTACAGGCGGCGGAAAGCAGCTTGTTGAAAGACTCGGTGTAGAGGCCATCAAGAGTGTAGTTTATAGCGTAATGCTTGGTGAGAACTTACGTACACAAACCGAGTTCCTTTCCAGAAGGCGAATAGCCCAGGTAAGTGGAGCTTTGATAGTGATGTTTGCGAAAGGGCAAATTCAGATCGAGGATTTCAACGAGAAAATATCAGGTTTGGCTTTCAAGCAGTTGAAAACAGCGCGTAAAGCTGATAATTCCGCTGTATGGCCTGCTCAGTGGTCACTTGGCCTAACTGGTAAATCTGTTCAAAATGTCCTTAGAAGCAGTTCTGAAGCGTATTCAGGCTATATAACTGAATTTGAGCGAGCTATCAAAGATGCAGCTCAACACTGCTTAGAACAATACGGCCAGTATAATATGTCACTTGGTTACGTTGAAGATGGTAACGGCCAGACCGTAGAACTTGATTGGGAAGGCATTACCAGGTTAACGACCCTCATAGGTGCGCAGACCTTGGCCATCAGGGGTTCAGATAAATCAATGTATGGCAAACTCTTTGAAAAACTGATACTTGGTTCTATGCTCAGTATTCTTGGTTTCAAACGGGTTGACCCCAGGACCAATACCAATACGGAAAAAGTATTTTGGCTTTCAGATAGTACCGCATCAAGAGAAAGTGATGCAACTGCATTAGTCACAGCGGGCAAAGTTGCCAGATTTGATATTGGCTTTATTGGTCCTGGTAACCCTGAAATTTCAAAAGATAAATTATCCAGGTTTGAAGCAGAGATCACTTTAACCAGTGGCAAGAGCAATTCAGTTACTTTTATTATCATTGATAAGCTACCACAAACCAGCAAAACCATTGATGCCGCTACTAGAATTGGGTCAGAGATCATACAAATGAGTATGCAATATTGGCCGCGTGAACTTGCAATAAAGATGGGTAACCGTTTTAATTTCACTCACCCACTTCAGACAATGCCAGATAATGAAATTGCTGATTATGTTAGAGGAATGCTTGACCCGATAGCCATACAGGAATTTCTAAATGAAGTATCTATTGCTGATTTGGAAGAAGAATAAACATACTATTTATTTGTAATGAAACCTTCATTGAGCAACTATAATAGGTAGTTGTGCCAAGCTGTACATAAATCCTCACTTCGTTCTCAATCTCGGTACAACTTTCTACTTATCTCCTAAAACTGCCTGTATCTCTTGTTTGAGTCGTTCCTGAGCGGCTTTGCCCATTTTGACAAACACAGCGTTACAGTACTTTACCCGGTCGTTTATCCGGTCGTCGGTGTTCTCTTTTAACTGCCAGTCGTACAGCAATTTGTTAGCCGCTTTAGTGCCCACATCTTCCAGATAGAGAGCTATGTTCTTATCTGTCACCTTCCAAGCCCGCAGACCCGCCACCACTTGAGAAACAACGGTATTTTGTAGCCAGTACTCTGGTATCTTACCATCCTGCTTACGTTTCAATGTGAATTTGAAGCCGGTTATTTTCTTGCGGCCCCGCGTCAGCCGGTCGGTTTCATAAACTGGTTCATAGGTAAACGCTAGATTCGTACCGGCCAACTCCTCTAACGGCTCTGTCATGGTAAACCGGATCAAGTCGCGAGTATCTGGGTACTTCATTTTGGCGTTTCCGTCCTTGTCTCGCTTGATCTTGCCCCGCTTGTCTTTCTCCTCGGAACAGTCTATTAGCTGCCGGTACTGTTCGACGGTAGGACACCATACGCCCGTATCCCGGAAGGCTGATAGGATTTCAAAGAAGCGCATCGAGTACCAGCTTTTAAGACCCATGTAATTGTTAAGCTGATAGGTCGAGTAGTGGGCGATCTGGATAAAGTACGGTTCTAACTGAGGGTTCAGGAGCACCGTAATAATTCCGTCTTTGTACCCTATGGCTCGTTCTTTGGTTGTGTCCAAGAGGTGCCGGATATACCATTCTGACTTGTCCAGGCTCTCAAACTCCCAAGCTGCCGCAGACAGTTCACGTAACGCCCCCTGAACCTCCTTGTAAGCTGTCTCCTTCGTTATCCCGGCATCGGTGACGATGTCCACAATACGAAATTGATAGAAGGGCCGTAGTTTAAACTCATCGTCCCGTATCTGGTCGATGACGCGGGCCATGATGCGTTTGGCCGTAACGCTCATGCGCCCCTGCCGAGCAAAGGTTACGTTCCAGTGCTGTTTAACTAAGTCCTTATGTTTTGGCTCATATGTCAAGCCGAGCGGTAGTACCAACTGAGTGCTTCGTTTATCGTCCATCCTCGCAAATTCCTTCCGCCCCCTTCCGTTAGGTGCGAAGCGAAGATAAAAACAAAAAACAGAGATATAAAATATTACTCTGAATAAACCGGGGTATTTCTCGGTTTATTGATCTCTTAAGTGGGGGTATTTCTCGGTTTATTCGGCCCTCTTAGTGGGGGTATTTCTCGGTTTATTCGATTTGACTCCTTATATAGTATTTAACTATAGAGTAAAATTTCCTACTATAATAGTTGTGAAGCCGCGCGCTGCTAAAAAAATGTGGACAAGGTAAAAAAACTAAAAATAGACTGAACCGAAAACAGCGAAAAAACAAAAAACAAAAAGGACCGCGCGTTTGCTAAAAAGAAGGAGAAGCCCGCAACTATATTTTTAGTTTATATACTTTTAGTAAATATTAGATACATAGCATTTATTTAGCTTCAACTCCCTTTTGTCTTGTCGATGTAGTATTTTAGTAATCTGGTTTCGGACGATGATAGGAGCTGAGGCGATTAACCTTTATCCCCTTTTATACATGAGCTTCTTTACATGGTTCGGTCGAGATTCGGGAGCGAACCAAGACGAAGAGGGGAGCCGAGCGATAGCAAGAAGCGTCCTTTTCGTTTCAGAGCGACAAAGTAAGCTAAATTGAGGTAGTATCTGGAATTGGTCGGAATGAGGCCGCACAGGGGCTTAAAACGAGATAGAATCGGTTTTATACGTTAGCAGTGAGAGGTTTTATTAGGCATGCTCCACCCCCGATGTACGATCTTGGTTCTACGATCAAAAAACAGAGAATAACATGGTTAGAATCTTGGTCTATCTGCTTTGTACTGCCTATCTACCTGCTATTAGCCAGGTACGACACGTGGACACCACCGCAAAGGGTAACTATTTGACAATTATTGACTTTTCTGCCGACTCTAAAGGGTTTTGCCTGGTAGAACAAAGAATAGATAAATTAACGAGAATATCAGATTACAAATACGTTTCTGGTTCGGTGCAGGTGATCGACACTGATAGCACCAGATACGGACGAGCAAAGAGAGTTGGCTACGTATGGGTTTCTTTCCAGGCTACTGATGCAAACAACTTTGTTTACGTCCACTCCACGACAGGGCGAAACAAGAGAGCTAAATATTTGGAGGGGACTGTTAGAAACTGTGTGGTAGAACTACCATACGACAAAGCTAAATCTTTCCTATGGAACGTCTGGTAATCATGTATCCCCAAATTCACCCCCCAAAACAGCGTGTTCGTCCCCTCACCAACTAATTAGGCTCATTCACCAACTTTTTCAGAACGGAGATTATACAACCAGTATATTTGAACAGACCTCTAATCGACGGAAAGCATGATTAATGCATGCCGACAAGGAACAACGAAAAAAGTAAATGATGGAAGCTAACGGCTTTGAGTATGGAAACATTCGAGCAACTATGACAAACGTCGTACAGATGCTACGAAAAGCAGGATACACAGAAGAAGCGCAAGCGATGAGTAATTTAACTCATATTGTTGGCTATCGTGTAGAGCCAGAGCTACCGCATCACGAATATAAACCCCGTATTGAGTTCATACGAAAGATTGAATATTTTGGTCATTGTGAAAATTTGAATGAGTTTATTAATGAGTCTAAACAAATAGAGTGAACTAACAAAATTTGTAAACTATGGAAACGCGATTTGAGGTAAAGAAAAGGACTGTAAGTAATCGCTCTAACTTAATAGTAAGAGCAAACGGAGACAAAAATAATGGTACAGGCCAAGGGTCTAACACTATTATTTGCACTGGCAACAATCAATTGTAGTCTACGTAATTTCTTGTTAACCCTATCTTATTAGGGTTAACAAGAAATTATATCATATTTTAAGTTAAATATTTTGAACGCTCTAAAGGTTATCTGTATACTGCTTAACTTTATGAGTTTGTTTTACGCGATTGAAACACAAGCTCAAAAAATTGGAATTACAGTCGGTGCAAGAACTACCTTATTAAAAAGTTTGCCTACCCCTACCATACAAGCTTTATTTGCAAATTATATAGCTTCAACAGCTATATATGGCACATTCAAAGCTACTGTTAGTTATGAAGTAGGGTTAACTTCTTCGTTCCAGTTTAAAAAAATTTACTTTAGGCCAAAATTAAATTATGGTTTAAATACTTGTGATCTAATCCAGACTAATTATAGTAATATGACTGATTATTCACCTCTCAGACTTAGAAACCATGTAATAGAGTTACACTGTTTATTGCATGATAATATATCTAATAGAATTTTCATAGTATTAGGTCCAAGCATGCAAGCAAGAATAGCCGCGTCTGAGGGAGAAGGTACAGACAAATCTACAATGAAAGTACCTACAACAAACATGATAGCATATGGTATTGAAGGAGGGATAGGAGTAATTATAACGAATAACATAGACATACAATTAGTTGACCAGTACAGCAGGTCTATATTTACTACTGGAGCTTTAACGAAACCAGGACACACAGCCGCTTTAACCCTGACCTATTGGACAGGCCACAGACAGACAAAATGATAACATCGTGGAAACAACAAAACCAAATCCATTTCGAGGCTTCTTAGTCATAGGAAGTAAGGGCATAGGAAAGAGAGCAAGCTTGAAACCAGCTATCAACCTGCCCGGCACACCGCCTTCTCCTTCGGATTCGGCGCAAAAGTGAATTTTGAAAAAATTCAGCAAGAGGGAAGAGGGCTACGCCGCTCTTCTCCCTTGCCCCTTCGGGGTTATTCGTTGATTATCAAATAGTTAACAGAAAATTTTGTTTTTAATAGTTAATTTAAGGTTAATAAATGCTTTTATACTCTTGATAATCAGAGATATAATATTAACATAACTGTTAACTAATGGAAAAAGACAAAGCCCACCACGTCACAGCATCTCCTACGACATTCGCCGACTTTGAGAAGTTGGCTCAGCAGTATGGACTTACTAATAAAGGACTTTTGGCAGCAATGGTACAGTACTTTAAAGTTACAAAAGCCGACCCCCGCGACCCCAAAGCTGACAACCCTACCGATGCTATCAAAGCACTTGATAAACGATTGATCGGTTTTATAAAGGAGCAAGAAAAGAAAATACTGATACCAATGAAGGAAGCTGTTTTCGATATAGCAAGCACTGAGGGGACAGCCCGCCGATCTGACTTGAGAATAGTAAATGCAAATGTTAAACGAATTATAAAAGGGTTAAAATTAGACGACGATGCAAACTAAGTTTACAAGTCCGGTTAAGGGAACTAATAAGGGGAGTTCCGCTCGATTAACGACGTACTTAGAAAAAGAGAATGACAAGAATCTAACTTTAGAAAAAGAGTATTTCTTCTCGGCTGATCGTGAGAAGTGTAACAAATATGAAGTAATAAATCAAATTGATAATAATGCGAAGAATCAAGGTTTAGAGAATAAAGACGACCGTTTTTACTCAATTGTTATTAGTCCAAGTCAATCAGAGCTTGCGGCTATTGGTAACGACCCTATAAAATTGAAGGAATACACGCGTGATGTTATGGAAAATTATGCAGCTAATTTTTGTAACAGCAAAGGCGAGAATAGACAATTAAGTAGTAAAGATTTGGTGTGGTATGCCAAAGTTGAAAATGAGCGAAAACATGGATTTGATTCTCAAGAAGTAAAAGAAGGTTTAGCCCGGAGCGGAGAGTTGAAAGAGGGCGACCAACGACATATACATGTTATTGTTTCCCGATGCGAATCACGAGAAAACCGCCACGTTTTAGGACAAGATAAACAGCAGCAAGAGCGTACTACACAGTTAAGCCCTACTGTCAACAATCAAAAAATGTTTGACCGAGACGCCTTTTATCGAGCAAATGAACAAAGCTTTGATAAACGTTTTGGCTATCAACGTAGTCGGGAAGAATCTTATGATTATTGTAATTCAGTAAAAAATGGAAACAAAAAAAGTTATGATAAGACGATAGAGCGAGATGAGATAAAGAGAAGCAAGGAGCAGTATTTAGAACGTAGTCACAATTTAGGCATAAGTTTCTAACCCTATTTTCAACTTTCACAAATTGTTATTCATGAATAAGAAAAGTAGAAACCGCAGCATAGGAACTACAATAAAAAATATTGTAGTTGCCTTTGTCATATACTTTGTATTAGCTGTCGTGATAGGAGCTATGAAAGGGGTTTTGCCTGGGTTGTTGTTTACTCTCATCTCGGTTGTACTAACGTTTAGTCTGATAGGTTTTATAGTGTACGAAATCTTTTTTGGCAGACCCGGAAAGGTAGAAGACAAAGGACGTGCAGTAGCAACAACACGGACAGCGCGAGACGTTCAGCAAACGGTGTTTAGGTTTGAAACTACACATGCTGACATGCCATGGATGAATCTAACTAATCCTTACAGAGGGGTCCTTATCATTGGTGGGGCTGGGTCCGGCAAGAGCGCAAGCATAATCGAGCCGATCATAGAGCAATCCATCCGGCAAGGTTTCGCGGGCATTTTGTACGATTACAAGTTTCCTTCCTTAGCACGTGTGGCGCAGAATTCTGCTAAACTTCACGAGACAACTACGAAGTTTTACTATATAGACTTGAATGATTTAACGCGTTCAAATCGGGTAAATCCGCTCGATCCGGCACTGATGTACACGCAGAGCTACGCCGATCAATGCTGTAAGACCATCCTAAACAACTTGAAACCTGAATCTATTCAGAAAAGCGATTACTGGACTGATGAGGCCAGTAGCTACCTGACGGCCGTAATTTGGTTTCTTCGAGAAGAGTATCCAGAGTACTGTACGCTACCTCACGCGGTTAGCCTGGTACTGGAAGATACGGTTAAAGTTGTCGAGTTACTATCCACTAATCCAGAGACACGAGGCACAGTGGCCAGCTTGCGTGGTGCAATAGAACGGAAAGCAGAAGCCCAAGTTGCCGGCATTGACTCGACGCTGAAAACAGCCCTGCGTAAAATCAACACTAAAGAGATCGCCTGGATACTTTCAGGAAGTGATTTCAATCTAAACATTAATGATCCTGATGAACCCAAGTTCCTTACGCTGGGTAATTTTGACGGCCTCAGAGATGTTTTTGGCCCCGTTTTAGCACTAATTGCCTCGGTCGCTTTAAAGCAAATGAACCAGCCTAACAAACGCAAGAGCTTGGTGATTCTCGATGAAGCTCCGACAATCTATGTACCAGGGTTGGAACATATACCAGCGACCGCACGAGAAAACAAGGTAGCAACTGTGATCGCAGCTCAAAACATAAGCCAGATAGAGGACGCTTACGGACGACTGAAAAAAGACACCCTAATAGCAAATTTAAGTAATCAGTTTTGGGGCCGGGTTGGCCATAAGGACACAGCACAGTACGTAGCCGAGCTATGGGGAAAGCATGAGGTAGTGCAGATCTCCAAGAATAGAGGTACAAGCACGAATGGGGTAACTATATTCAGCCCAACCTCATATTCAAAAGGCGTAACGGAAAGCCTACAGGAGCGGCAACGAATACAAATCAATGATGTCACAGAACTAAGCGAAGGGGAGTTTCTTGGGCAGTTAGTTGAAAGCGATTATAGCAGCTTCAAAGCGCAATTCAAATACAATCCGAGAGGTCCTTTACCTGCATTAGCACCATTTCAAGACGTTACACCAGAAGCAGTTAAAGCAAACTTTTTAAGGATTCAAGCCGAAGTACAAGCGATTTTAAAACCGAAGTCAAATCGTAGAACAGATGTACAAAAGGATGACTTCTAACAACTTAACTGCATAAAAACTATGAAAACCTACTTCAGCCTACTAATGATACTGTCTTGGAGTCAAATCAATGACCCTACTCCAAACAGCAAATCAAAGTTAATGGGCGTGGTATTCGATTCGAGATACTCAGAAAGAATACATAAGGCATTGATTGCTAGTAAAATAGACGCGCGAGCCTCCATCGAGCAAGACCCTATTAGAGCAAAGTACTTAGGGTTCAGTATAAAGGAGTATCCCAAAGCTAAATCAGTGCTGATTAGGCTAAGGAAGCAGAAAAAAATAGGCGATTACTATTTCATGACGTATGAAGAACTTGAAAAGAAATTCTTTCCCCCTTTGAATGCCATAGACAGTTTAAAGATTAGGAGAGAGGCTGAAATGTTTCAAATGAGACTTCAAAGGCAGAAAGACGGCATTTTCTTTAAATTTTAACAGACAAGGCGGGTCAATGCTGGCTCCGAGTGGCCAGCATCGACCCGCCTTGTTTATTGGGCGACTGATGGAAACCAAACAATCTTTGGAGCAGCACCCCCACCGAGGGGCCAAAGTCGCCGGGAGCGGGGCCAGATCGGGCGTCAACTATGTGTACAGCTCGTCAAAATTGACCGCAGCTACCAAACATTATTCTGATTTTGTATCAAAAATTAAAACCCATATTTATCTTTTCTTAATTTAAAGGCTCTTTCACCTCCTTCCATAACAGATGTTATTTCATCTCTTACCATTCTTGTGTCTATTGCTCCTTGTGCTTTTATTATTCCTCTTGTTTGATCTCCAGATTCTTTGTTGTCACAGCAAATTACAAGTTCCGCATCACCATTGACAACAAGGTTAGCGTTATGACTTGTGAAAATAAGTTGTCGTTTCAGCTTAGCGTTCCAAATGTTTTTTATTATGTCATCAATTGCTCTATTATCAATATCATCTTCTGGTTGATCTATAACCAATGGAGTACCAGGTTGACTTAATAAAACGGTAAGCAAAGCAGTAGCTTGCTGCCCGGCAGAAGCATCTGAGAAGGGTATATAATCACTAAGCTCTGTATTAGTTGAATAATAAAATTTAGGCTCAAAAGTGACTTCATTGTTAGCTAACATTAGCCATTTATCAGGAGTAAGAAGGTCCGAGATTTTAATCTTTTGAGAATCATTAAAACCACTACTTGATAACATAGGCGTATTAGGTAACGTTTCTGTTTTATCTTCAGAAATTTTTAATTCTGCCAAAAGTCTTAACTCAGACAAAATTTTAACCCACATTATGAGTGGTTCTTCAGCATCTTCTACACGCTTAATTAAATTATCAAATAAATTTTCTCTAATTCTAGTGCCTTGCAAAAAATTCTGTAAATCTAATTTTATTTTTCCTACATCAATACTCTTAGATATTTCAGCTCTAATTAAATTTTTCGATAGCGTCGAAAATTTCGTAGCTTCATTGTCTAGAAGATTAACTTTTTTTTCGTGCAATTCAACCCACCGATTTCGTTCAGCTTCAAATTCATTTGTAGGATCTCCAAGACTTTTTAATAAATCTTTACGACCATTTACAATACTGTTTAGCTCCGTAACTCTTCTTTCAATTCTTTGTATTTCTTGTAGCTGTTGTTGATTAGACGAGGCATTTTGTTTTGCTAATTCATATGATATGTCAAAGTCCATGTTCCTCTGTTCCCACTCTTCGTATAAGTCGTTAATTTTAGAATTACTCTGGCTACTCAATGAATTTTTTATCGAACCTACTGCTTCTTTTAACAAGTTCAATTGAGAGTAACTTTCTTTATATATTTCATTTATCAACTCATTGTTTTCTAAAGTTGCAGACGTTTGTGTTCTGTTAGGATACTTGTTTATTAAGGAAATCAAGCTATCTAGCTCACCTTCAATTATTTTAAATTGATTTCGGTTACTATCAACAATTATCTTCTCTTGGTCATACTTCTGCTTCTTACTAATTATTACTTGATCCTCTTCTGACATCCCTTTTAATGATTTCCTTAGATTCTCAGCTTGTGTATTAAGAGATGAGAGTTCGAGGTCTAATTTGTTAATTTCAATTTCTATTTCCTTTCTTCTTGTAAGCTTACCGTAAGTTATTTTAGTCTTATTCGATAATTCTGATATTGCAAATTTCAATGTATCGAGTTTCAATTTTATTGGCTGTTCTATGAATCTATTTAATTCTTCATTTTTTATGCCTACATCACTTAGCTGTTTTTGACTATAAGCTTGTATTGGAAGTAGTAACCTAAC
>MWWA01000232.1_pt1 | contig 14308 bp, 12 predicted proteins | sample 1047341 | NCBI WGS metagenome assembly MWWA01 (sample SAMN06349978, study PRJNA376086) | soil metagenome | isolation source: MS5-1 sample Antarctic (ecotone) soil | place: Antarctica | collected 2015-01-13
GGTATGGGGTTGCTGAAAGTTTATTACAAACTGATCGTACAAATAATCCGGCAGGCACTGAAAAACCCGGCGATCCTTATAAAAACGAAACCGATAATTATACCCAAACACATTACCAGCTTTTTTATAACAGAAAAGTGAATACAAATTTTCGATTCAATACGTCCCTTTTTCTTACAAGAGGTAAAGGCTATTATGAACAATATAAAGCAGGAGAGAGTTTCGCAAAATATCAACTTCCTGTGTTCGTAAATGGCGGCGACACAATTGAAAATACTGATCTCGTAAGGCAACTATGGCTGGATAATTATTATTATGGAATGATTGTATCCGGAAATTACCAGGCGCATAATACTTCAATTACATTTGGTGGAGGCTATACCCGGTACGATGGAAAACATTTTGGCAAAGTGGTTTGGAGTGACGTGGGCAACATCAGCGATTATAAATATTATGACCTCGATGCATTCAAAACCGATCTGAATACTTATGTCAAAATATTGCAAACTCTTGGAAATGGGTTTTCCGCTTTTGTGGATTTGCAAGGCAGGTTCGTAGATTACAGGATCAATGGTTTTCGTGATAACCCAGCGTTAACAGTTGACAAAAGCTACGAATTTTTTAATCCCAAAGCGGGTATATCTTTTAACAGGAATTATTTCAGATCGTACTTATCTTATTCCATAGGATCTAAAGAACCTAACCGTGATGATTTTGAGGCAAGTAATGATGAAATAGCCAAGCCCGAAATTCTGCGGGATCTTGAGATAGGAATTGAAAATGCAAATCCTGTGGCATCTTATGCGGCTACTTTTTATTACATGAATTATAGGGATCAATTAGTGACTACCGGAAAAATAAACGATGTAGGTGCCTACACCAGAACCAATACACCTGATAGCTATCGCCTGGGAGTAGAACTTGAAGGCGCCGTGAAGCTGAATAGTTGGATGAATGTAGCCGCAAATGTCGCTCTGAGCAAAAACAAGATCAAAGAGTTTACCGAATATGTAGATGACTATGATAACGGAGGGCAGTTAAGTAACAGTTTTAAGAACACAGATATTTCATTTTCCCCTGAGATGGTGGCAGGAGGAACGGTAACATTAAAACCTGTAAAAAATGGCCAGATCAATTTGCTTTCAAAATATGTAAGCAGGCAATTTTTAGATAATACCTCAGATGCAAGCCGTAGCCTGGATCCTTATTTTACAGAAGATGCCAGGTTTTCTTTTACTCTCTTCAAAAAGTTTTTTCAAGAAATAAATTTCATACTGCAGGTAAATAATATTTTCAACAAGAAATATGAGCCTAACGGATATACTTACAATTATTTTTATGGAGGAAAACTTTCCGTGGAAAATTATTACTTCCCTATGGCAGGAACAAATGTGCTGGCCGCGATAAATATTAAGTTGTAAAAAAAAGGCACAGTTAAGGATCTCCTTCCAAAACACAAAAGAGTCAGAAACCCCATTAGAAGGTCGCGGGATTAAATTAATCACAGCGCCCTAAGACTTCACTGATTGGCCCCGGACGCTTGAAAATTCTGGAAAAATATTTCTAAAAATTGATGGCATCACTGCCCGGATGGATTAAAGCAGATTTATTCATGGTTGAGCCTATAAATTCATGGTTCAGAAATGTAGATTTCACACAGGTGAAATGTGCACTTAACTTTGGGGTATTCTCATGTGCTTTTTAGTTTTAGCACATTCCGAGCGGGCATTCCTGTCCGCTTTATTTTTTTATCCCTATTTAGACTTTTCTGCCCAGGCAAGCATGCCACCAACCAGGTTTTTAGTATTCCGGAAACCCGCTGCATCTAAAATATGGGCAGCAATTCCGCTTCTATTGCCGCTTCTGCAATAAAGAATCACCTCTTCGTCTTTTAAGTCGTCCAGATCTTCAATTTGCATACTTTGAATATTTCCCAGAGGTACCAGTTTCCCTCCTATATTAAATTCACTATTCTCGTCAGGTTCACGTACATCTATTAAATTTAGATTTTCACCGGCATCCAGCCGGTTCTTAACTTCTTCAGGGGTAATATTTGTCATGGTGTTTATAGTTGTGTATTAATCTGAATACTATCCGTGGCCGGAGGCTCAACAGAAATCCAAATATCTATGGTTTGCCCCGGTTGAATGTAGGCTGGCTTCATATCTTCGTTCACCACATCCGGATTTTGTTTTATAACAAAAGCATTAGCCGTATCGGATATGGGCCCATTAGTAAGTATGGCCGCCAATAGCAATCCCCTGCTTTCTATCTGGCCTCTTGCCTCGGTTACAATAAGGCCGATCAGATCGGGAACTTTTATTTCTTCCTGCACCAGTCCTCCCCCAATTACCAAATCTACAGATGAACCCCATTGAAGTTTTGTACCCGGTGGAATCCGGTTTCCCCGATAGAGTTGCTCCAAAATAGAGCCTTTCATAAAATCTGCCCGGTAGGTAGTATCTCCCAGCTTCAGGTGATTCTTATCCAATTTTTCTGCAGCAAAACGATAGGTTAATCCTTCAAGGCGGGGCATTCCCACCATTGGTAGTCCATGAGGATTGACATTTATAAATACAGTCCGGTTCACCTTCACTGTAGCACCCGCATCAGGAATTTGTTTTTTCACTGTATTCAAAGGAAGTTGATCATTGTATGCAGAATCGGTGATCACTACCTCAAAGCCTTCTTCACCAAGAAAAGAAATAGCCTCCGCAACACTTTTACCAACTACTGAAGGCACCTTCAAATAATGACCGTGATTTGTGAACCAGCTTAGTGAAAGCAAAACCATCAAACCAATAAGCCCCAGGAAAACAATAGCAACGATGAGATTGACCCAGAATGGTTGCCTTGCAATGTACTTAAACACAAATAGTAATATAGGTGAGGTAATAGTAAGCCACGTGCAATATAAATAAGTTTTAGGAACGTAAACATTCATCCAACAGGGCTGTGTAGAAATCCATCATCGTCCAACCCATTGCTCTCACCTGCTGCGGCACCAGGCTTGCTTCCGATTGACCGGGAACGGTATTGATCTCCAACATAAATGGCTTCTGTTTTTCCTCGCTGTAGATATAATCTACTCTTATTATTCCTTTACAGTTAAAAATTTTATAAGCTTTCTTAGCCTCTTCCCTTATGATCTCAGCGATTGGTTCATCAACTTTTGCCGGGGTAATTTCCTCGCTCGCTCCATGATATTTTGCTTCATAATCAAAAAAATCTTTCCGCGTAATAATCTCGGTAATCGGCAAGGCAATGATCTTACCATCGCTTTTGAAAACGCCCAGCGTGAACTCCCGTCCTTTTATAAATTCTTCCACAAGTACCTGGTCATCTTCTTTAAACGCTTTTTCAATAGCAAGCTCCAATTCTTCTGAAAGATTATTTACTTTGGACATACCAATGCTGGAACCTCCATTATTCGGTTTGATAAAAACCGGGAAATTCAGATGCCGGGTTATTTCTTCAGCGCCGGAAAAATTATTTTTAAATAAAATAACCGATCTGGCGACGGATAAGCCACTGAAAGCAGCGACAGCATTTGTGTATCTTTTATTAAAAGTTAAAGCGGAGGTAGTACAGTCGCAACTGGTATAAGGCAAGTTCAGAATATCAAAATATCCCTGCAATTTCCCATCCTCACCCGGCGTACCATGAATACCGATAAGGACTGCATCAAAAGTGATATGATTGCCATCAATAGAAAGGGAGAAATCATTCTTATCAATTTTATATTTTTCATTTTCATTTTCATAAAACCAGCACTCAGGTGTCATATTGATTTTATAAAAACTGAATTTCTCCGGATCAATATTTTTTTCAATCACTTTGGCGGACTCATAAGAAATGACAGCTTCACCTGAATAACCGCCGGTAATTAATGCGATAGTTGGCTTCATGAGATAGGAAATTTTCTTTTTTATCCTCAACCGGGTAGTTATGGCGTAATTCCCTGGTTGGTACTATTTAGTGTGAATTTCCAGCTGCCGTCATCCTGCTTTTTCCAAATATTTACATAAGTACCATTGAAAGTAGTATCCTCAGCAACGAGGGTAAAGATGCCATAGGTAAATCCCTGGTCACCATCAGTAGCTATCTCTGCTCCCTCCGGCACCCAACTGAGAGAATAGCCATCATCTTCCAACTGGCTTAAATAATCAATAGCCTGATCGCCTTTCAAGGGTGGTTGATAAGGACGGAGAAGTATTCCTTCGTTGTCAATAAAATGTATGAATGCTGTTTTCATGGTCTCTTCTTTGCACATGTCAGAGAACGCCAAATCCGCTTCAATAATTTCATCAGCTGTTGCTTCGACCGGCTTCTCTATTGGCTTTTCTTTTGTCCGGCAACTTGTCGTTAACAAAATAAATGCGAAAAGAAAGGAGAATATGGGTGGGAGAAACTTTACCTGCATGCAGACATCATTTTTAGAAAAAAAGCGAAAGTATCTCTCGATACTCTCGCCTGTGAGCAGGAAATATCACCTGCTTATATCAGGCCCGCAAAGGCCTTCGGATTATAAATGTAGCTTTTCTTTTTTAGAAAGTAACTCATCTACCGTTTCCTGGTACATTTCATCCGGTACACAGCAGTCCACAGGACACACAGCGGCGCATTGTGGCTCTTCATGAAAACCCTGGCATTCTGTGCATTTATTTGGGACGATATAATAAATATCATCTGAAATTGGAGCGTTACGTTGTTCCGAATCCATTTCACTTCCATCCATAAGCACTACATTGCCTTTCACAGTAGTTCCATCACTGAATGACCATTCTACCCCGCCCTCATAAATAGCATTATTCGGACACTCCGGTTCGCAGGCTCCACAGTTAATACATTCTTCAGTGATCTTTATTGCCATATTTAGTTTTTTTAATTGGTTGAATCAGGCGTCTTTTTATTTACGAAATTTGATAAATAAAACCCTACAAATATATAACAGATAATTGTTCCCTTATGAATTTAAAAGAAAGAATAGCATTGATGACCGAGCTTGGGAAATACCTCAAATCTGATGATGCGAAACTGCAAGCCGTAAAGGAAAAAGCCTCTATAAAAAATGCCTGGTTCACACCGGATTTTATTGACCTGGCATTGCAAAATGTTTATAATGGTTTTTTGGAAGAAGACAAATTATTCTCATGGGTAGAAAAATATCACCTTGATGATAACATTGACCCAAAGAGGGTGGGTATTGTAATGGCAGGAAATATTCCCCTCGTTGGTTTTCACGATTTTTTATGTGTTTTTATCAGCGGTCATTTTCAAAATATCAAACTTTCAGAAAAAGACGATGTGCTGCTTCCTCATATTCTTGAAAAACTGGCTGCCTGGAATGTAATGACCAGGAACGTGATTGAGGTAAATGAACTTTTGAAAGATTGTGAGGCGTACATTGCTACAGGAAGTAATAATTCTTCCAGGTATTTTAATTATTATTTTGGCAAATATCCTTCTGTAATCAGGAAAAACAAAACATCTGCTGCGGTGTTGAAAGGAGATGAAAATATAGGCGAACTTGATTTTCTTGCTGATGACGTCCACACCTTTTTCGGAATGGGTTGCAGAAATGTGACGAGCGTGGCAGTGCCACCGGATTATGATTTCCTGCCGATGTTAGATGCGTTTAAAAAATACGATCACTTCGCCGTGCATTCAAAATATAAAAATAATTATGACTATCACCTCGCCCTGCTTATTATGAATAATACTAAATACATGGCAACTGACAGTAGCATTTTAGTCGAAAATGAAAATCCTTTCTCTCCGGTGAGCCAGTTACATTACACGTATTATAATGATTATAAAACAACGCTGGAAAGTGTGAAGAATAATGCCGATATTCAATGTGTGATAGCAAAAGATGGAATTAGCTTTGGAGAAGCTCAGCAACCAGGTCTGATGAATTATGCTGATGGAAAAGATGTAATGCAATTTTTACTGACACTTTGAAACAGTAATGAATCGCTGGCCTGACAATAAATCACAAGTTGCAAAAGTTTTTAAAAAAATAAACCGGTGACATAAAAGGGCTCATCTACGAAACTCTTACTAATTATATGTTAAACGTAATTGAGTGGTTAACAGCGGATGTTTCCAATTAAGTAATTTTAAATTTTAGCATGCGATTTGATTAAATGTTTATTGACAATAAGTTTCTCCAACTAATTAACTTTTTTATTCTAAAATTCTATACATGAAAACTAAGAACATTTTACTAACGGTACTTATAAGTGCTTTGACTACGATGGGTGTTATTTTTGGCTATACCCATTTCATACAGGATAATAATAATCCCAATTTTCAAACGACGGCGATACCTGCTAATTATAAGTATGCAGGGTTTTATGATTCCAACGGCAATCCTACGGCCGGCCCGGAAGACTTTACCCAGGCGGCGGAAGCGGCTATACCAGCCGTAGTACATATCACTACAAAAACAAATCCGAGGCAGGTAAATAATAATCTTCCGGATTCAAAAAACCCATTTTCAGATTTTTTTGGTGATGATTTCTTTAACCAATTTTTAGACAAGGGTGGCCGGCAGCGTGCCATTCCTTCCCAGGCTTCAGGCTCGGGTGTTATCATTAGTGATGACGGATACATTGTAACAAACAATCATGTAGTAGCAGGCGCCGATGAAGTGAAGGTGGTTTTAAGCAATCGTAAAACCTATACTGCTAAAGTAATTGGGGCCGACCCGGCATATGATCTTGCAGTTGTCAAAGTAGATGCGAAAGATTTACCTTTTTTGGTATATGGCAACTCCGATAATGTGAAAATTGGTCAATGGGTGTTAGCATTGGGTTATCCCTTGAATCTTGACGCTACGGTAACGGCAGGTATAATCAGCGCTAAATCCAGGGCTTTAGGACTTAATAGAGATAGAACCGGGAAAAGGGAGTTAGCGGTAGAATCTTTCCTGCAAACGGATGCCGCGGTAAATATGGGTAACAGCGGTGGAGCCCTTATTAATACGGGTGGCCAGCTTATCGGTATTAATTCTGCTATTGCCTCGCCAACCGGTTATTACAATGGATATTCATATGCAATTCCGGTAAATATTGTGAAAAAAGTGATTAACGATCTTATTAAATTTGGCAGTGTTCAGCGTGGGTTTCTCGGCGCTATGTTTATAGATGCCGGCCGGCTTACCTCCCAGGAAAAAGAAAGACAAAGTATTCCATTAAAAGCCGATGGTATTTACATCACTGATCTTACAAAAACCGGTGCGGCCCTGGAAGCAGGAATTCAAAAAGGTGATATCATCAGAAAGATCAATGGTGCTTTTATTACCTCAGGTTCCGAACTTCAGGAAAAACTCAGTAATTATAAGCCGGGCGATAAAGTAACTGTGACGATTGACAGAGATGGTAAAACAAAGGACTACGGTGTCACGCTCAAGAACAACGCCGGTAATTATGATATCGTAAAAGCTGATGCAATGCTGGATAACTTGGGCGCTGACCTGGTAACACTGGATGCAGCAAAATCAAAAGAATACGGCCTTGAGGGCGGAGTGGTAGTGAAAAAAATAAATGATGGCGCCATTAATGATCAAACGAGGATGAGAGATGGTTTTATCATCACCGAGGCAAATGGAAAGAGCGTTAAAACAGTTGATGAATTGCGGGAAATTATTGGCCGTGAAAGCCAGGTAACCATCATGGGTTACTATCCCGGATACAGCGAGCCTTTTGAATATCCACTCGATCTGAATAGCAAATAAATAGTTTTTATTATTACAAACCACGGTGAAACACCGTGGTTTTTTTAATCTTGATAATCAGCCTATCTACCTGATAAAATGTTCATTTTTTCCAACACCAGGTAACCCCAGGAGTCAAGGTCAAGATGATCGGTGATTTCAAAATTGATATCGTCACCTCCAAATACATTCGTGAAAGTTCCTGTCAGGTCCCTTACCGGGAATGATCTTGAATCGCCGCAAAAATTTAGAACAACTAATAATTCCTGATCGCCATTTTTTCTCAGATAAGAGAAAAAGTTTTGATCATCCGGTTGAGACATGATTAGGGTTAAAACATCCGGATCTCCTGCACGCAAGGCCTTGTTGGTAGCATGTAATGTCAGCAGCGTTTTGTAAAATTCATGTAAATGAAATTTGCTATCCCATTCGATGTGATCTTTTTCAAAAAATTGCAGCCTCTTTTTATTTGGCATCTCCTGCCCGCTGTAAAGCATCGGTATTCCATTCCATGTGCAGCTTAATACGGCAAAAGCCATAGCGGAATCACCATATTTTTCATATTCCGTTCCATTCCAACTATTCTCATCATGGTTAGATGTAAAATAAACCCTCATAGCACTGCAGGGAAATTCAACGGCAGACTTATAAAGAACAGAAATCATACTTTGCAGATTCATTTTTCCATGATAAAAATCTTCTGAAGCATGCATCCACCGCCACGTATAACTTGCATCAAATACTTCATGGTATTCCGGGTGTTCACATTCCGCCAGCCAGAAAAGATTTTTTTTCTCTTTGCTTAATTTATTTTTCGCACCCACCCAAAAATCAAGCGGCACAAGGTGGGCCATATCGCAGCGAAACCCATCAATATCACAGTCATCAATCCAAAACTGCATAGCATCCACCATATCTTTTCTTAAGTCATCATTAGCGTAATTCAGTTCACTTACATCGTTCCAGCCATGAGGATGAATGGGTTCATTATTTTCATCATAATTAAAATAGTCAGGATGTTCGGTCAGCCAATGGTGATCATTTCCGGTATGATTAGCCACCCAATCTATAATTACTTTCATACCCAAATCATGCACAGCTTTTACAAGTTTTTTAAAATCTTTGATTGAGCCGTATTCGGGATTCGTTTTCGTGTATGTTTTTGCGGCATAATAACTTCCTAATGAGCCCAGCCGTCCGTTTTCACTGATAGGAGTAATAGGCATAAACCAGAGAATCTGAATTCCCATATCTTTCAACCGCGGTAAATGTGATTCAAATGCCCGGAAAGTTCCTTCAAGGGTATATTGTCTAAGGTTTACTTCATAGATGTTTGCATTATAACTCCATTTGGGATGTTCGTGTTTCTTTTGGTCAGACGGCATATTCTCAAAATTTTAAAAAGGCCGAAATTAAGATTTATTCAACGGAACTGTCCTTGGTAACTGAAATAGGCAGTTGTAACTTTGCCCATCCTTATCATGAAAAAATTTGATGTTCCTCCGGTTTATCGCAGTGCTTTAATTTCAGCAGTCAAGAATAAGCGAAAGCAGCTTGATAAACTAAAAAAAGATTTCTCGCCCAGCCTGCTGGATTTTGGGGATTTACAGATCTTTCTGTCCCGGCATTTTGGCTTTTGCTATGGCGTAGAAAATGCAATAGAAATCGCTTTCAAAACCATTGAAGAAAACCCGGGAAAGAGAACATTTCTTCTAAGTGAAATGATTCACAATCCCCAGGTGAATCGTCATTTGCAGGAAAAAGGCGTGCAATTTTTAATGGATACTTCAGGCCACACCTTGATCCCTTTTGAAAATTTAATGCCTGAGGATATTGTAATTGTGCCAGCCTTCGGAACTACTCTCGAAATAGAAGAAAAACTCTCGCAGCGGGACATTCACATTCAAAAATATAATACCACCTGCCCGTTTGTAGAGAAAGTGTGGAATAGGGCGGGCGCAATTGCAGGAAAAGATTATTCGATCGTGGTACATGGCAAACCCACGCATGAAGAAACGCGGGCAACTTTTAGCCATAGTGCAAAGCATGCCCCAACAGTGATTGTGAGAGACATGAATCAAACCATAGAACTCGCCCGGTACATCAAAGGTGATAAGCCCTTCAGCGAATTTTACAAAGAATTTGCAGGTCAATATTCTGCAAACTTCAATGCAGAAAATGATTTGCAACGGATAGGAGTGGTGAACCAAACAACGATGTTAGCGAGCGATACACAGGCCATTGCAGATTATTTGAAACAGGTAATTATCAACAAATATGGCCTGAGTGAAAACGATGTTCAACTTCATTTTGCTGATACCAGGGATACACTTTGTTACGCAACATATGAGAATCAATCGGGGGTATATGGCTTGCTGGAAACTGATGCCGATCTTGCCATTATCGTAGGAGGTTATAACAGCTCAAACACTTCGCATCTTGTTGAACTTTGCGAAGAGAAATTGCCGGCTTACTTTATTCACTCTGACGAGGACATTATATCACCGAAAGAGATATTACATTTCAATCTTCACTCAAAAAAAATCGAAAAAACTATTTCTTTTTTGCCCGAAAAAAAACCGGTAAGGATATTGATAACGAGTGGAGCAAGTTGTCCCGATTCACTGGTAGAAGCAGTAATTAGAAAGTTGGTTTCGTTTTACCGGACTTCACGGCCGATGGAAGAAATTTTGGAAATGTATCAATGATTATTTTGAAGGTTCCCTCACCTTTTGGCCGAGCTCACCAGCTTCATTGCGAAATCGAGCTGCTCCTTCGGTGACAAATCTGTATTGTTTAGCACTATGGCATCTTCCGCCTTTCGCAAGGGACTCGCTTCTCTGTTAGCATCAATGTAGTCACGCATCACCAGGTTGTTTCTTACCTCTACCAGGCTTACGTTTGGATTTTTCTCATACATCTCCGCAAACCGGCGCTCAACTCTCACTGCCTCATCCGCCACCATATAAATTTTAATCTCAGCTTCCGGAAAAACGGTTGTCCCAATATCCCGGCCATCCATTACGATTCCTTTCTCCTCTCCCATTTTTTGTTGAGCCGCTACTGCAAAAACCCTGACATCCTTCAAAGCCGCAACTTCACTTACTTTTTCTGCAATCACCAGGTCGCGGATGATGTATTCAACATTTTCACCGTTAAGATACATTTCAGAATTTCCCTGGTGTTTATTATGAATAAATTCGAGTTCGATATTTTTAAGCGCATCCCTTATCTGCCGGGTATCAGAGCGATTGACATTATTTCTTAAAAAATACAAGGTTATTGCGCGGTACATGGCGCCACTATCAATGTAAACATAGCCCAGCTTTTCCGCGAGTTGCCTTGCAAGGGTGCTTTTACCGCATGACGATCCGCCATCTATAGTGATGATCATCTTTTTCTCCATGGAACAAAATTGGTTGAATTAAAATGAACAGCAAAATGTTTGTAAAGTAAAATGCCACCGGCTAAGGTGGCATTTTAGAAATGTATTGCTGAAAGTAATTAAGCTTCGGAAGCTTCTTCTTTTTTTATTTGTCTTCTCACTTCGAAGGTAATCTTAGAGTTTTCCTTGTCAAGACCTGCCAACAGCACATCACCATTTTTCACACTTAAATTCAATATTTCCTCAGCCAGGGGATCTTCAAGATATTTTTGCAAAGCACGGTGAAGTGGGCGGGCTCCAAATTGTGCATCATATCCTTTTTCAGAAAGAAAAGTTTTTGCATCTGCTGTTAATTCCAACTCCAGGCCAAGATTCTTTAATCTCTTCGTAACACCTTTCATTAAAATATCAATAATGGAAAAAATATTTTCCTGGGAAAGGCTATTGAAGATAACAACATCATCTATACGGTTCAAAAACTCCGGGCTGAAAGTACGCTTCAAAGCCTTTTCAATTACGGCCTTTGTATTTTCTTCAGCATTTTGTACACGTGAAGCCGTACTAAATCCTACTCCATCGCCAAAATCTTTTAACTGCCTGGCGCCGATATTAGATGTCATAATGATCATCGTATTCTTAAAGTCAATCTTTCTTCCCAAACCGTCTGTTAACTGACCATCATCCAATACCTGAAGGAGTATATTGTAAATATCAGGATGAGCTTTTTCTATTTCATCCAGCAATATTACTGAGTATGGCTTACGCCTTACTTTTTCAGTAAGTTGTCCGCCCTCTTCATATCCAACATAGCCCGGAGGTGCACCAATTAACCTGGAAACAGTAAACTTCTCCATGTACTCACTCATATCAACCCGTATCAGCGCATCATCGCTATCGAACATATAACGGGCAAGTGCACGCGCCAGTTCCGTTTTGCCCACACCGGTGGGGCCAAGAAATATAAAAGTACCAACTGGTTTTTTTGGGTCTTTTAACCCTACCCTGTTCCGTTGTATTGCTTTTACTACTTTCTGAATACCTTCTTCCTGACCTATAACTGCACCAGCAAGATCATCTGCCATACGCCGCAGCTTTTCTGTTTCAGCCTGAACCATCCTTTTCACAGGTATCCCGGTCATCATGCTTACGACTTCAGCTATTGCGTCTTCATCAATAGGATATCGCTTGTTTTTGCTCTCCTCCTCCCAATCTATTTTGGCTTTTTCCAGCTCCTCCTGGAGACGTTTCTCAGTATCTCTCAGAGAAGCAGCTTCTTCGAAACGCTGGCTTTTTACAACCTTATTCTTTTCATGTTTAATGTCATCAATTTTTTTCTCAAGGTCAACAACTTCCTGAGGAACGTTTATGTTTTTGAGGTGAACCCGTGCACCAACTTCATCCAGTACATCAATTGCCTTATCCGGCAATAGCCTGTCAGTCATATAACGGTCACTAAGCTTCACACATGCATCTATCGCTTCGTCATTGTACACTACATTATGATAGTCCTCGTATTTGCTCTTAATATTTGTAAGAATTTCAATCGTTTCATCCACACTTGGTTGCTCTACCATTACTTTTTGAAAACGGCGATCCAGCGCTCCATCCTTTTCAATATACATGCGATACTCATCAAGCGTACTGGCGCCTATGCATTGCAATTCACCACGTGCAAGCGCGGGCTTAAAAATATTGGATGCATCCAATGAGCCACTCGCACCGCCGGCTCCAACTATTGTATGTATTTCATCAATGAAAAGAATAACATCCCTGTTTTTCTCAAGCTCATTCATTATGGCTTTCATCCTTTCTTCAAACTGGCCACGGTATTTTGTACCGGCTACCAATGCTGCAAGATCCAAAGACACAACACGTTTATCAAATAATACCCTGCTGACCTTCCTTTGTATAATACGCAAAGCCAATCCTTCCACTATAGCTGTCTTGCCAACGCCAGGCTCCCCAATAAGGATTGGATTATTCTTTTTTCTCCGGCTGAGGATTTGTGAAACTCTTTCTATCTCTGTTTCCCTGCCTACGATGGGATCAAGCGTGCCCAACTCAGCCAGCCGGGTAATGTCTCTTCCGAAATTATCAAGTACAGGGGTTTTAGACTTTGTTTGCGCGGCAGATGCTTTAGAGGACCGTTGCTGAGAATATGATTTTCTCTCATCGTCAAATTCTTCTCCTTCATCATCCTGAAATTCTGCCTTGGGATCTGTTTTTACATATCCCAATTCATTTTTGAACATATCATAATCCACATCAAACTGGTTCAATATCTGCGTGGCGATATTTTCTTTGTTCTTAAGAATAGAGAGCATCAAATGTTCACTTTCCACCAGGGGGCTTTTATTTGCCTTGGCTTCGAGCACAGTAATTCTTATTACTTTTTCTGCCTGCTTTGTAAGGGGAAGAGAATTAATATTTGCAATATTTTTGCCGGTCTTATCTTTTACGGCCAGTTCAATCTCTTTCCTTAACTCATATATATCTACATTAAATGCTTTCAAAATTTTGATGGCGGTATTCTCACCATCGCGTATAAGACCCAGAACAAGATGTTCTGTGCCTATGAAATCATTGCCCAGGCGTAATGCTTCTTCCCGGCTATAAGAAATAATTTCTTTTACCTGGGCTGAAAAATTGTTATCCATATTAATCAATTTAGGTGGCTATACAATAATAACGAATAAATCTAATTATTAGTTGCGAAAACAAATGCACAGGATGTTGAAAAGACCCCAAAATAATGGTTAAATTAAAAAATGCGGTTATTTGCATTTCATAATGCTGCGCAGCTCAAACTTTTGAATTTGAAATGTGTAACCTTTACCGGCAAATGATGACGCAAGTAAATAAAGTATCTCCATGAAAGTCAAAATTGATACCAAAGAGAAATTTGTTATTGTAACTATCGAAGAAGCGAATATCACTGCTAATATGACAGAAGAACTTAATCACACCCTCCTTCCTTATATAAATACTGAACAAGGCAATATAGTCCTGAATTTAAAGTACACCCTTGAACTTGATGCAGTTGCAGGCGAAACCATAGCTGGGATACAACAAGCGTTTTACGATTCCAATCATTCCATGGTCATCTGCTGCCTGCAACGGGGTGTTGAAAAAATACTGGATGAGAATGAATTGCTGGAGGTAATGAATGTGACGCCTACAGAAAGTGAAGCAGGCGACATTGT
>MWWA01000186.1_pt1 | contig 14283 bp, 9 predicted proteins | sample 1047341 | NCBI WGS metagenome assembly MWWA01 (sample SAMN06349978, study PRJNA376086) | soil metagenome | isolation source: MS5-1 sample Antarctic (ecotone) soil | place: Antarctica | collected 2015-01-13
AACCTGATTGCCAATTCACTCGACGGTATGCTTATCCTGAACGAAGAAGGGATCATTCGTTTTGTTTCACCTTCTGTTGAAAATATACTGGGATTTACATGCGAAGATCTCCTGGATAAAAACGGGTTTACGTATATACATCCTGATGATTATGCTCTTAGTTTTGAATCTTTCAATAGAGAACTGATTGAGCAACCTGTAATAAAATCAATTGTTGTAAGGTTGCTGAATAAAAACGGGAGCTGGACCTGGTGCATGCTGCGTGGCCATAACCTGATTAATAATCCTTTTGTAAAAGGAATAGTCATTTATTTTTATGACGACACTTTGCGCAAACAAGCAAGGGAAATATTAAAAGAAAGTGAATCCCGTTTTCGCAACCTGATAGCCGATCTGCAAATAGGCGTCATGCTGTTGAATAATCAAAAAGAAATTACCCTATGCAATAAGGCAGGCTTGCAGATATTAGGTTATAACGATGAAGCATCATTGGTAGGAAAAACGACCAGCGACTTAGATTGGGATATTATTGATGAAAACAATTTACCCTTGCCCGCAACCCTACGTCCAAGCTTTATGGCCTTCCATACCAGGAAAAGCATAAAGGACGTAGTGATGGGTGTTAAAAAACAAAATCACCATTCACGGTCATGGGTATTGGTAAATGCAGTACCTATAAAGGATGATGCCGGTGAAATCATTCATGTAATTACATCATTCAGCGATATTACTGAACGTAGAATACTTGAAAATAAGTTGAGGGCAGATGAACTTAACAAACAAAAATTACTGACACAGGCAACTATTGATGGCCAGGAAAAAGAAAGAAAAGAAATCGGTAAAGAACTGCACGATAATGTTGGACAACAACTGACCACTGCCAAATTATTCCTGGAAATTGCCAGGGGTACAGCTCAGGATAATTCTCTTGAAATGATTAATATGGCCATTAAAGGTGTATCGGATGCAATCAATGAAGTGAGATCTATTTCCCGTTCTTTGGTTCCGCCAACACTTGGTGATTTGGGATTAGTAGATTCTGTAAAGGAACTTTGCCATTCACTTAAAAGGACGCAGGCATTCCAGATTCGTTTTTATCACAATGGTTTTGAGGAAATTAATTTGCCGGCTAACCAGGCTTTGATGTTTTACCGCATCATACAGGAACAGGTTAATAATATCATCAAACATGCTGAAGCCAGGGCTGTGATCCTTAAATTAGGAACAGAAAATGGTATGACTATATTGGAAGTGGTAGATAATGGAAAAGGATTTGATCCGGAAAAATATGTAAAAGGACTGGGCTTGATCAATATGACCAACCGCGCTGAATTATTTAACGGGAAACTGGAAATTATTACAGGGATTGATAAAGGTTGCCGGATACGGGTGTCCATACCCCTTGTTCAAAATGAAATGCTTTTGAATTAACAAGCTCCTTAAAAATTTATCGACTAACTTTGCGGCTTCTTTTCAACAGCTATTTACATGAGCGATTCCATCAAGCATGAATGCGGCCTTGCTTTTATAAGATTACGAAAACCTTTTGCCTATTACCAGCAGAAATACGGAACCGTAATGTGGGGTTTAAACAAGCTTTACCTGCTGATGGAAAAACAACATAACCGGGGCCAGGATGGAGCCGGCGTTGCTGCGGTAAAGTTGAATGTAGAGCCCGGTTATCCTTTTCTTCACCGGATGCGCAGCAATAGTAACCAACCGATAGCAGATGTTTTTCGCCGGATTGGCGAAGAGGTGAACGAACTGGAAAAATTTAATCCTGATATTACCAAACATCCCGGCCTCATGAAGGGGCATATACAATTTATGGGTGAACTACTGATGGGGCACCTCCGCTATGGTACTCAAGGAAAAAATGATGTGGATTTTTGTCATCCTTTTATAAAACGGCATACTATACCAAGCCGTAACCTTGCATTGGCCGGTAATTTCAATCTTGTAAATACAGATGAACTTTTTGGCCTGGTTAATATTGACCCGGGTGAATTTCAACGACAAAGCGACCTGGCAGCTATGATGGAAGTGATTTATCATTTCCTGGTGAAAGCCGATGAAGCGTCTCCTCATTCACTTGATATTGCTGAAGTATTGCGAAAGGCCTTACCTCTATTTGATGGTGGTTTCCATGTAGGCGGACTTACCGGTAACGGAACCGGTTTTATTTTCCGGGATGCACATGGTATACGACCTTCTTATTATTATACGGATGATGAAGTAATCGTAGCGGCATCTGAAAGAGCAGCTATCCGAACCGCATTTAATGTTGATGAGAATGAAGTGAAGGAGCTGATGCCCGGGCATGCCATGATCGCAGATGCCAAAGGTGGATGCCGGATAGAAAAAATACTGGAACCAAAAGAAAGAAAAGCCTGCAGTTTCGAACGCATTTATTTTTCCCGTGGCAGTGATGAAAAAATTTATCGCGAAAGGTCACAACTGGGGTATAATTTAAGTGAGCAGGTCCTGAACAGCATTGAACATGATTTAAAAAATACCATCTTCTCCTTTATTCCTAATACAGCCGAAGTGGCCTTTTATGGGATGCTGAAAGGCATGGAAGATTACCTGAATAAGGTTAAAATTGAGCGTATTTTAAGCTGGGGTAAAGAATATGATGCGGACAAATTATCGGAGATGATCAACCGTAAAATTCGTATTGAAAAAATTGCCATCAAAGATGTAAAAATGCGCACCTTCATCACACAGGATGTTGGTCGGAATGAAATGGTACAACACGTTTATGATATTACCTATGGCACGGTAAAAAAAGATTCCGACACACTGGTGATCATTGATGATTCTATCGTAAGGGGAACCACTTTAAAGGAAAGCATTATCCGGATGCTTAGCCGCTTATCTCCCAAAAGAATAATTGTGGTATCGAGTGCTCCGCAAATCAGGTATCCCGATTGTTACGGGATCGATATGAGTAAGCTGGGAGAATTTATTGCCTTCAATGCGGCCATTGAATTGTTGAAAGAAGAAGGCAGGCATGATTTTCTGAAAGAGTTGCACGAAAAATGCAAAGACCTGCATCGCAATAACCAGTTACATTCCGAAAACGTTGTGAAGCAGGTTTACAAATCATTCACCCCTGAACAAATTTCTAAAAAGATCGCTGAATTGATCACCCCTCATGATGTGCAGGTACCCGTTGACGTTATTTACCAGACGATCGAATCACTGCATGAAGCTTGTCCTACCAACACGGGTGACTGGTACTTTACCGGCAATTATCCAACGCCGGGGGGTAATCGCGTAGTGAACAAAGCTTTTATGAATTATATGGATGGAAAAAATGTAAGAGGCTATTAAAATTACCATCGATTAATGATTAGGCTATCGATTAACAATAAGTTTTCCGTAATTTGAATAATCTCTGCATCAAAAATTTCATGAGCTGATGAAAACACTCCTTCTTATACGTCATGCAAAAAGTAGTTGGGCAACACCCGGTCTGGATGATTTTGACAGACCATTGAATGAACGTGGCAAACAGGATGCTCCTGAAATGGCTGAGCGTTTATTGATAAGAAAAATTAAAATCAACGCATTTATTTCCAGTCCTGCAAAAAGAGCTCAAAGAACTGCCAATCGTTTTTTAAAAGCGTATGGTCATAAGAAAGGAGACATTATACTGGCAGAAAGTCTCTATCATGCAAACGAAGAAGACTTTTTAGAAGTCATTGAAAAATGTAAAAAAAAGTGGGATGTAATAGCGCTCTTTTCTCATAATCCCGGCATCACATCATTTGCGAGTTCCCTTACTGATATAAACATCGATAATATGCCTACCTGTTCGGTCTTTGCCGTTCATGTTGATACGGATGACTGGTCACAGTTTTCTACTGCAAGCAAAAGCTTCCTGTTTTTTGACTATCCAAAAGCTAACCAGTAAACTTTATTTTTTGGTCAGCACTAACTGGTCTCCTGTCGAAGGATCGGAACAAGTAAAGTGAATACTCCCCGCTTTTTGTGAAGTAATGTTCCAGGTACGATTTAATTGCTTAACACTTACTTCCGTAGCATTTAACATCAGGCTGATATTTTTATCTACCAGGTTCCAGCTTCCAAATACCTGTGACTGGTTCATATTAAAAACCGCAAGTCCGCGCTGGTCAAATCCTAAAGTAAAATCTTTGTAATTGTAAGAAGTATTTGCATTGATCACCTGTACATTCCATTGATTTTTTATCAGCAGTTCACTGATATTTTCTTTTGCAAGATCCTGGTAATCGGGAGTACATGAAAAAAGGGCAATGCTTATGAATAAAAAAAGAAATTTGGCAGGTAAATGTTTTTTCATAATAGTTGGATTTAGGAATCTCACTTGGAGACAATTGCTTTAACGTTTTGATGAATCTCTTATTTTGTAATTACAATTTATTTTAAAGGATTGCAGCATTTTCATCATAATCCCCGTAAAAACCCGTGGAGAAGTACGGAGTTTTGACGTAAGCATTTTATGTAAACAAATGAATTGCGTTTGTTACCATAAAAATTTAAACTAAATAACAGAAGAATGTTTTGCGGGCATATTGGTTTGAATAAGCTGCATGGTTGAAGCAATTATTGTTTTTAATCTGCCAGGATTTTCAGGCGGGAAAACATATTGAAAATCCTTAGCTTTTTGAAGATGTTTTACCAAAGAAAAATCGGATTGTTTTAAACAATATGCCATTCCACGGGATGATAGAAAAGAAGCCAGATATTCTTGTTCGCTCTGCCCGGGTGTTGGGACTAAAATGGATTTTTTCTTAAGCCGGGCCAGGTCCATTACGGTACTATAACCGCAACGACTGATTATAAAAGATGCCTCCAACATCAGCTTGTTTAATTCCTTTGCGGGTAAATGATTGTAAATGGTAATATGCGAACCAAGGTTTAACCTCTCATGACTTTCGGGTAATCCCCGAACTACAATCACCTGTTGTTGAATGTTTTTTATTTCTTCAATAACCAGCGATTCAAATATTGTGCGCTGCGGTTCGGGACCAGATAACAAAAAAAGCAAATGGTTTTCTTCTTTTTTCGTTTCATCCTTCTTTAATCTCGATAACCAGCCCACATAATAAACAGGCGTGCCTGGAATTTTATCAGGGTGTGAAAGCTTACCGCCCAATCCATTTACTATTTCATCCGGCACCCAACAGGCATCAAATTTTTGAATCAACTGGTAATTTATTTTTTGAATTATGCCATCTATCATCTTACCAAATGGTGTATGTATCTGTAACTGGTGAGTTATTAGTACACTGTACACTTCTTTATGAAAGAATCCGTACCGGTTATCTGAAATCACCAGGTCCGGACTGTATTTTTTTACTATTTTTTTCAGCCAACTATGCTCTTTGTATATAATAGTTTTAAGAAGGGGTAGTTGCCATAAAAGTTTCCACATGAAGAAGCGATGATGCTTACTATATTTCACATTGTAGCCGCCCAGGTGTAGAAATTCAAGTTGCGGGAACTCTGCTATAAGAAGGGCTTTTTGCCTGGCGTTACCTGCCAGGATTACTTTGCAACCTGCGGTCAATAATTCCTGTACAACGGGAATAATGCGAGTTGTATGCCCCAGGCCCCAATCAAGTGGGGCTATTAATATTTTAATTGAGGTGTTGCTATTAGGTATGTTGGTAATATCAGGCGTATTTTTTTCCAAAATTGAGTTTTACATACTATATTGTTTGTAAAATAGTTTAATTTAGAAACATGCAGTTTATGACAAGGAATAAAATTTGGTTGGCCCTTTTATTGATAGTTTTAACGACAACAGCTTGTAATAGAAACTATTATTCAGGTTCGGGTAAGAAAAGCAGTAATTGCGGATGTCCCGCACAAAATTAAATGGTTGACTAAAAAATCTGAACAGGGTGAAGAATGAACTAAATCGCGACTTGCTGGTATTGTTCAAAAACCAATTTTTATCCGAGCAGGCTTTTGAACAGGAGGTAGAAGGCCTTAACAGCTTATTGATTAAGGTTGAAAATCCCAATGCTTTTTGTATGGCCCACGAATTGGTTTGCCGGAATCAAATTTCCTGTAAACCTTTAAAGATACTTAAAGCCTGTCGTCATTTTAATTTACCTGCATTCTATTTTCTTATCAATAAGAACTAATTAATGTAATTTTTTCAGGGCCGATCTTAACTGCCCGATCATCAGATCTATCTCATTTTTTTTACAAGTTCCCACACTCAAACGGTACCAGCTGCTTGTTTTAGATGCACCAAATGCATAAAAAGGTACTACAGCCAGTTTTGCTTCATTTAAAATATAACTGGTTACTTCTTCCTGGTTATTTAAAACCGCTCCCTCGCTTGTTTTTTTACCTGCCAGGTTTAATTGAATGGTGAGATATATAGCTGCTTCAGGGGCAATGGCATCTACCCCGAATCCTTCCTTTTTTAAATCCTGGAATCCTTTATAAATCCCTTGTAATCTGAATTCTACTTCTTTTTTAAAATTTTCCAGGAAGCGGTCAATTGCTTTTGGATTTTTTAGGAACCGGGCTACCGCTTTTTGTTCGGCCATGGGTGCCCAGGCTCCGACATGCGTTAAAATCATGCGCATTTTAGCAATAATTTTTTTTGGTCCCAACGCCCAGCCCACCCGAACTCCGGTTGCTGCGAATACTTTACTGATGGCATCAATATAAATTGTGTAATCCTTCATTGCCGGTCGAAGATTTACAGGATCGTAATGCCGGATATCACCATAAGTAAGGTGCCAATACATCTGATCGTACATCACATACAATTTCTTTTCCGTATCTCCACGACGTTCATTTTCTTCGAGCACCATATCACAGATATCTTCAAGTTCTTCTTTTCGGAATGTAGTGCCGGTAGGATTTTGCGGTGAACAAAGAGAAAGTAATGATGCCTGTTGAATATGTGGACGGATCTCATCTGCCAAAGGCATAAAGTTATTTTCGGCACTTGCTTCAATAACTTTGTGATGGCCACTTACAAAATGCGTATAATGATTATTGTTCCATGATGGAACAGCATAAATTACCGGATCATCCTTGTCACAGATAGCCCTGAACAGGGCATAGATCAATGGACGTCCGCCACCCGAAACCAGCACTTCGTCAAGTGCATAAGCAAGTCCCTCTCTTTCTTTAATGAAAGCAGTTATTGACTCCCGAAGATCAAGATTTCCTTCAGCAGCCGGGTAATTTGTATAATGTTGGCGATAGGCTGATACAATTTCATCTTCTAATTCTTTAGGAATGGGAAAACAATTAGGATCAAAATCACCTACAGTAAAATTGAAGATATTTTCCCCATTGCGGATTTTTTCCCTGATAACACCACCCAGGCTAACAATTTCAGATCCTATCAACGTTTCAGATAAGTGGGATAATTTCATAACCAGATTTTTAACTTAAAATAAGCTAACGAAGGGTAGCCAATTCTGGCAAATGTAAAAGAAATATAATAGCCTTAATTATAGGATCGGGAAATTAAAGGGAAGACAGTGCGTAAAAAGTAAAGATGTTTTCAAAATAAAAAACCACGGCTATTTATTTTAAAATTTGGCCGTGGTCAGAAAATTAGAAATTTGTTATTATTTAATGATTTCCAGTAATTCAACATCAAATACCAGGGTTGATCCGGGAAGAATGTGAGCACCGGCCTGTCTTTCGCCGTAAGCGAGTTCAGAAGGAATAAATAAACGCCATTTACTTCCGGTATTCATTAACTGGAGTGCTTCTACCCAGCCTTTGATCACCCCATTTACAGGGAAAGTAGCTGGTTGTCCGCGTTCAACGGAACTGTCGAATACTGTTCCATCTATCAATGTTCCATGATAATGGCATTTTACTTTATCGTTGGCTGTTGGTTTGGGACCCGTACCTTCTGTCAATACCATGTATTGAAGGCCACTCGGTAAGGTTGTTACACCGGGTTTGTTTTTATTTTCTGCAAGAAAAGCAGTACCTGCTGTTTTTACTTTTTCCATTTTTTCTCCTTTGATCTTTTGTAAATAATCTGAGATACTCATATTTATTTGTTCATTTGTTAATGCACAATTGTCTTTCATTACATCTTCAATCGCTTTGGTCACCAGCGCAATATTAAGTTTATGGACACCCTGGCTTTTATAATAATTGGCCAGGCTGGCACCCATGGCATAGCTTACTGAGTCTGCTTCTGTTTTCATGGATATGTCAGAATCTGTTTTTTGCTGGGCAAACATGCAGGTAGTAAATGCCAGTAAAAATGCAGAAAAAATAATCCTTTTCATTTGTTTAATTTTAGGGTAACGTTTTCGGATTACAAAATAAGGAAAAACATTTGGGAAAGGCTCGCCTGAATAAGCGAACCTTTTGTGAAATTCATGATTATTACAATGGTTTATATTCAGTGAACAGGTTAATATTAGTTGCACCCACCAGTTGCTGGTATTGCTTCCAATGTGTGCTATAAAAATGATTGGCTTTTTCAATGGATTCCAGGATACCCTCTTCTGCTCTTTGTACCAAAATTCTTTCCTGCTCGCCCGGAATAACCGATTTGGAAGTAATGTATTGCATAGCTTGTTGAATTTTACTCAAAACCGTTGGTTCTCCTGATCGAACGATACCCTGCCTTTCATCGGTTTTGCCACGGATAAATTCCCTGATTGATTTTATGGAATCCAGGGTGGCAATACCTGCCTTACGAAGAGAATCAATTTTGATTCCTTCCAGTCCCTTGATCTGCGTCTGAATCTTGTTCAATACTTCTTCTGATTCTGTTAACCGGTCAAGGATCTCCGTCACTTTGTCGGCTTTGTTTCTAAGCACAGACTGCATTTCTCTTTGAGCTTGCTTGATTGCTTTCCGATCGCCAATACGCGGGTCATCTTTTACAACGACATAATTGGAATCAGATTCACCACCATAGGTTATCACTATTTTATAGCGCCCCGGAAAAACATCATAACCCCGGGGTTCTGGTGCATCCGGGCGTGGCTTAGGAGAACCCGGATTCCGGAATCCTTTTTCATCCATACCCCAAAAAAAACGGTTATATCCTTCTGAACCACTCATTTTCATGGTGCGGATCAATTCATTTTGTTCATTATAAAAACGAGCCACAACAGAATCAACCTCATTGCGACCGTTCTTCCCTTTTTGCGTTTGTACATTAGCGGTAGTTTTATTTTTAGTGGTAGTTGCAGCAGTTGTTGATGGATGAATAAAATAAGCAATAGCTGCTCCACGGGATCGATTCTCTCCATTATACAAACCATAATTACTCCAATCATAACCTGTTGCAGCGCGGTATTGTGCCTGGTAAGCATCGTTGGGTTGAAACAACGTAATTTTTTTTGTGGTATTAAAATTATTTTTAGCTGCCTGACGCAATGGTTTAATATCATCAAGTATCCAGATGGCACGGCCAAATGTGCCGATTACCAGATCTGCTTCTCTTTCCTGCATCACCAGGTCATAGGTAGAAACTGATGGATACCCGTGTTTCCATTGTTCAAAACTTGATCCGTTATCCAAACTAACCCATAAGCCATTTTCAGTGCCTGCAAATATCAGGTTTGGTTCAACCGGATCCTGCAATACCGTTAATGCATAACCGTAAACATTTTTATCATCCACCAACCTGGTCCAGGTTTTTCCGAAATCCGCAGTGCGGTAAATATAGGGTGTAAAGTTCCCACGCCTGTAATCATTAACCACTACAAATGCTTCACCCGCATTATGTTTTGAAGCACGGATCTGCGGTATCCAGGCACCTGAAGGCATACCTGGTAATTTACCACGGAAGCTGGTCCAGTTATTCCCGCCATCCCGGGTCAATTGAACATTACCATCATCTGTACCAACCCATATAACACCCTTTTCTTTATAAGAGGGAGCGATGGTTATAATCGTATTATGCACTTCCGCTCCGGTAATATCAAGGGTAAGTCCACCAGTTTCTGCACTCTTTTTCTGGATTTCTTTATCATCAGTTGTCAGATCAGGAGAAATGGTTTGCCAACTGGCTCCTTTATTCGTGCTTTTGTGCAGGTATTGACTAGCATAATAAATGGTGTTATTGTCAAAAGGATCCTGTGCAATGGCCGCATTCCAGTTGAAACGGAGCCGATTGGTATCCAGTGGAGGTGGTTTCAAAAACCAGCTCTCACCTGTCTGCCAGTTACGACGTCCAAGGTTCCCACCCTGGCTCATGGAATATAGCCAGCTTGCATCATCAGGATCAGGCATTACATCAAATCCATCTCCGCCACCTACATTGTGCCAGTAATAATTACGAATGCCGCCGTTGATCCAGGTATATCCTGGGCCATGCCAGCTTCCATTATCCTGCATACCTCCCATAACATTATAAGGTATTTCATTATCTGCATTTATATGATAAAATTGGCCGACTGGAATTTTATCATCAAATACCCAGTTCTTTCCACGGTCGCGGGATATGCCGATGCCTCCATCATTTCCATCTATGATAAAATCAGGATCTTCCGGGTGAATCCACCAGGCATGGTGATCGGGATGAATTCCAAAATAGGGTAGTAATGTGCTGAATGATTTGCCCGCATCTTCACTAACGGTAACGGTTGAGTGAATATCGTATATGCGATTTTCATTTTTCGGATCAACATAAATTTCCTGGTAATAAAAAGGCCGATCCGTAACTTCTGCAGGATTGCTGTTAATCAGCTTCCAGGTATAACCACCATCATCACTTTGATAGAGTCCATTTTTCTCCGCTTCAATTTTTGCATATACCCTGTTAGGCATACTGGCAGCAAAAGCGATACCTATCCTTCCCAGCGGCCCTGCCGGTAAACCATCTTTCACTTCCAATCTTTTCCAGTTCTTTCCTCCATCGATTGTTGTATACAAACCACTTCCGCCACCACCACTGGTAAAATCATAAGGTGTGCGACGATGCTGCCACATGCTAGCGATCAATTTATTGGGATTGGAAGGGTCCATTACCAGTTCGGCACAACCTGTTGTATCATTCACATAAAGGATCTTTTGCCAGGTTTCTCCGCCATCCGTGCTTTTGAATATACCTCTTTCGGGATGGATGCCAAAAGGATTACCAATGGCGCCGGCATAAATAATATTTGGATCTGTGGGGTTAATGATCACCCGGTGAATATTCCTTGTTTTTTCAAGTCCCATCCGGTTCCAGGTTTTACCGGCATCAAGACTCTTAAAAATGCCTTCACCAATGTTCAATGAGTTTCGCGGGTTCCCCTCGCCGGTACCCACCCATACAATGTTTGGATTGCTTTGTTGTATAGCAATGGATCCGATATTTTGCGTAGGCTGTTCTTCAAACACCGGCGACCAGCTATGGCCGCTGTTTTCGGTTTTCCATACACCACCTGATGCAGCACCAAGGTAAATGATATTGGGATCCTTCAGTACAACATCGATGGCTGTGATGCGTCCGCTCATACCCGATGGCCCGATGTTGCGCGGTTTCATATCCTTAAAATCTTTCAGTGAAATTTTTTGTGCCTGCAATACCTGCAGGGCTGCAATGAAAAATGTAAAAAGTAAAATGTATTTCCTCATTAATAATTGTTTTGATTTTTAAACATACTTAATACTGAAAAAGGCAACAAAAGAAATTGATGAATGTAGAAAAATTCCACCAGCGCAGAGAATGAAAGAAAAGGATACGAAGGCATTTATTATATTTAAACAAAGATAATCAGCCGCATTTACCAGTCATATGAAATCAAGGAGCATTCAATATTTCAGAATCATTTTATGGATAGGTGTTTATTCCCTTATAATTACGCTTTTAGTTTCTACAGGTTTAAGACTAAGCATGCTTTCTGACTTCAGGGCAACGCATAATTGGCCATCCACTTCTTCCATTGATTATAAATATGCCCGGTATCCTATAATGACCTTGGCCCATATAATACCCGGCGCACTTTTCATCTTAGCTGGCGTATTTCAATTTAACCGGACATTCCGCAATAAACATCCAGGAGTACATAAACGAATAGGGAAATTTTACCTGTTACTTGGATGCATTATTGGCATTACGGCATTGATCATGGGAATTACATTTCAGTTTGGTGGCATTGTGGAAACTATTGCTGTCACCCTGTTCGGACTTTTTTTTCTCTACAGTTTAATTAAAGCATACTATTATGCGAAGAAAAAAAATTTTATGATGCACCGGGAATGGATGATCCGGGGATATTCATTAGGATTGGCAGTTGCCACAATGAGACCCATTATCGGGTTATTTTTTGCACTGACAGATATCGCCTTCTCCATTTTTTTCGGTTATGTATTCTGGCTGGCTTTCATTCCGCATATACTGGTAGCAGAATGGTGGATTCATTATACAAGAAAGTATAGAAAACAATCACTTCAAAATAAAAGAGCCACCTAAGGGACTCGAACCCCCGACCTGCTATTTACGAAACAGCTGCTCTACCAACTGAGCTAAGATGGCTTTCGAATGTGAAAGTATTAAAAAATTCGGTTGATGTACCAGGCCGGATGCATGATTGATAACGACTATATTCAATTAACTTTTCATGCGTTAAATCTTCAAAAGTGATATGTCGCTGTCTTTCGGTGAACCCATACTTAACCTTTAACTTTAACCCATAAAATAAATCGTATGAATCGCCTTTTATGCTTCCTGATACTCTGCACTTGCATTCCATTTTCAAGTTTTGCACAAACACAAAAACCACCATTGCATGGAAAAAGCTGGATGGCTATTACGGGTAAACCACTTGCTGCAACAGCCGGATCGATGATCTTTCAAAAAGGCGGCAATGCCGTAGACGCGGCCTGTGCCATGCTTGCCGCAACCTGCACCATGTGGGATGTATTAAGTTGGGGCGGAGAAACACAGGCGCTTATTTACAATCCAAAAACAAAAAAAGTTATTGCGATTAACGCATTGGGTGTAGCGCCAACTGGAGCAACGGTTGATTTTTTTAAAAGCAAGGGATATCATTTTCCACCAGAATATGGACCGCTAGCAGCAACAACACCAGGCACACCGGGCGGTATTTGTTACATGTTGTCAGAATATGGAACCATGAGTTTGAAAGAAGTTTTGGCGCCAGCTATGGAACTGGCAGCTGGTTACCCGATAGATGCGCAAACCGCTAATAGCATGGAAAGAGGAAAGGCCCTCATTAAAGAATGGCCATACAGCAAAGCAGTTTTTTTGCCACATTTGGGTGAAAAAAGAGAAGCACCTGAAGCAGGGGAAATTTTTGTGCAGAAAGATTTATTGCAGACACTAAATAAAATGGTGGAAGCAGAACAGGATGCATTGAAAAAAGGAAAGAACAGGAAGGATGCGATCATGGCTGCCTATGATCGTTTTTATAAAGGAGATATAGCCGAAGAATTTGTAAGAGGAAGTCGTGAGCAGGGCGGATTAATTACGATGGAAGATTTGGCTAAATGGAAACCCATTGAAGAAGAACCCATGCATGTTAATTATAAAGGAATCGAAGTATATAAACTTCAGCAATGGACACAAGGCCCGGTCATGTTACAGGCATTGAACATACTGGAAAACTTTGACCTGAAAGAAATGGGTTATAACAGTCCGAAATATATTCATACAGTATACCAGTCCATGAACATGGCTTTTGCTGATCGTGATTTTTATTATGGTGATCCATATTTTGCCCCACAGGAGCCCATGAAAGGTTTATTGAGTAAAGCATATGGTAAGCATAGAGCTGGTATGATCCAGTTAGATAAGAACGATGCAAATATTGGCCCCGGTGATCCTTACCCGTTTGAAGGAAAAACTAATCCTTATACTATGTTGATGAAGCAAAGAGGCTTTACAACGGATACCAGTAAACGAAATTTTGCACCTGCTCATGATACCAGAACCGGTATGTTGCAAACCGATGAAACTTATATGGATCGATTATGGCGGGGAACTACAACCATTGAAGCTGCTGATAAAGAAGGTTGGGTGGTATCCATTACGCCTTCGGGTGGATGGTTGCCAGCCAGTATTGCAGGAAATACAGGTGTTGGCATGAGCCAGCGCATGCAAAGTTTTGTACTCGATTCAACCCTTAATCCATTTAACGTAGTTGAACCGGGTAAGCGGCCAAGAGTAACCCTTACTCCATCGATGGCGCTAAAAGATGGTAGACCATTTATGAGTTTTGCTGTGCAGGGTGGCGATACGCAAGACCAGAACCTGTTACAGTTTTTTTTAAACATGGTCGAATTTGGTATGACTGTTCAACGGGCAAGTGAAGCTGCTAACATCAATTC